>Ga0206679_10000854_pt1 | contig 25560 bp, 25 predicted proteins | sample M110012015metaG_FD_155464 | JGI IMG/M metagenome (GOLD analysis project Ga0206679, IMG submission 155464) | Ammonia-oxidizing marine archaeal communities from Monterey Bay, California, United States - M1 100m 12015 | ecosystem: Environmental > Aquatic > Marine > Intertidal zone | place: USA... | reverse complement strand
ACTAACGCAAAAGCTGAATAATCATGGGAAATAAAACAGACATCAAATACTTATCTCCAGTAGATATTGAATTAAGACAACAAAATAAATATTGCCGTTTCAAAAAAATGGGAATAGATTATATTGACTATAAAGATCCTGAATTTTTAATGCGTTTTTTAAATGAGCAAGGAAAAATTTTACCAAGAAGAATTACTGGTAACTCATTAAAATTCCAAAGAAGATTAGCTGTAGCAGTAAAAAGAGCAAGACAAATCGCTCTTTTGCCATATGTAGCTGACAACTTAAAATAACCTAAAAAACTTAAGGAAACATGGATATTATATTAAAAGAAAATGTTGAGAAATTAGGTTTCAAAAATGAAATCGTCTCAGTAAAAAATGGGTACGGAAGAAACTTCCTTATTCCAAAAGGATTAGGAGTTTTAGCTACTGATTCAGCTGTAAAAGTTTTAAACGAGAACTTAAAACAACAAGCTAAAAAAGAAGAAACTGAAATTGCTGCTGCAAACAAAATTGCAGAAGCTTTACCTAAGTTAGAAATTGTATTAACTGCAAAAGTTGCTGATGGTGGAACTAAATTATTTGGTTCAGTTAAAACTGCACAGTTTACTGATGCTTTATCAGCACTAGGACACACTGTTGATGCAAGTTTTGTAAAATTACCTAAAGTAAAAGAATTAGGAAAATATGAAGCAGAAGTAAGATTACACAGAACAGTTAGTGTAACTGTAGCGTATAGCGTTATTGCTGAATAAATACATTCAACAACAAAATCAAAAAAGCCGAACTTATTGTTCGGCTTTTTTATTGCCCAATTTTTCAGTAAATAATTAGCCCATTTTACTATATTTGCAATCCTAATTTAAAACCCAAAAACACAGCATGGCATTTGATATTGAAATGATTAGAAAGGTGTACAAAAAGTACCCTGAAGCAGTTGAAGCTGCACGAAAAGCAACCGGAAAACCTTTAACTTTATCTGAAAAAATTCTTTACACTCACCTTTGGAATGGCAATGCAGGAACTGCATTTACAAGAGGTGAAGATTATGTGGATTTTGCCCCAGACAGAGTAGCAATGCAAGACGCTACTGCTCAAATGGCATTGTTACAATTCATGCAAGCAGGAAAAAGTAAAGTTGCAGTACCTTCTACTGCACATGCCGATCATTTAATTTTGGCTAAATTAGGAGCAGATAAAGACTTACAAGAAAGTTTAAATACGAACAATGAAGTATTCAACTTCTTAAGTTCAGTATGCAATAAATACGGAATTGGTTTCTGGAAACCAGGAGCAGGAATTATCCACCAAGTAGTATTGGAAAATTACGCTTTTCCAGGAGGAATGATGATAGGAACTGATTCACACACAGTAAATGCTGGGGGACTAGGAATGGTTGCAATTGGTGTGGGTGGTGCAGATGCAGTAGATGTAATGGCAGGAATGCCTTGGGAATTAAAATTTCCGAAATTGATTGGAATTAAACTAACTGGAAAATTAAGCGGTTGGGCATCAGCTAAGGATGTAATTTTAAAAGTTGCAGGGATACTTACTGTAAAAGGTGGAACTGGCGCTATTGTAGAATATTTTGGTGAAGGAGCACAATCACTTTCAGCAACAGGAAAAGGTACCATTTGCAATATGGGAGCTGAAGTAGGAGCAACAACCTCAACTTTTGGCTATGATGAAAGCATTGAAAGATATTTAAGATCAACCGACAGAGATGATGTAGCAGATGCTGCAAATAAAATAAAAGAACATCTAACGGGAGACGCAGAAGTTTACGAAAATCCTGAACAATATTTTGATGAGGTAATTGAAGTTAACTTATCTGATTTAACCCCACACTTAAACGGACCATTTACGCCAGATTTAGCAACTCCAGTTGCTGAAATGAAAGAAAAGGCAGTAAAGAACGATTGGCCTTTAGATGTAGAATGGGCATTAATTGGTTCTTGCACCAACTCTTCTTATGAGGATTTAACAAGAGCAGCTTCTATTGTAGAAGATGCAGTAAGTAAAGGACTAAAACCCAAAGCAACTTTAGGAATAAATCCTGGTTCGGAGCAAGTACGTTTTACTGCCGAAAGAGATGGATTAATGGATTCTTTCAATAAGTTTGAATCTACTAAAATATTTACAAATGCTTGCGGACCATGCATTGGACAGTGGGACAGAGAGGGGGCTGAAAAACAAGAGAAAAATACAATTGTTCATTCCTTTAACAGAAACTTTGCAAAGCGTGCTGATGGAAACCCAAATACACACGCATTTGTAGGTTCACCAGAAATGGTTGCCGCAATTGCAATTTCAGGAAGATTGGACTTTAACCCAATTACTGACACCCTTACTAACGAAAATGGTGAGCAGGTAAAACTAGCTGAACCTTTTGGAATGGAATTACCATCTCAAGGATTTGCAGTTGAAGACAATGGATATCAAGCACCAGCTGAAGATGGAAGTGGAATTGAAGTAGTTGTTAATCCTGAATCAAACCGATTACAATTATTAACTCCTTTTACTCCATGGGATGGAGCAAATATTACAGGAGCAAAACTATTAATAAAAGCGGAAGGAAAATGTACGACTGACCACATCTCTATGGCAGGGCCATGGTTGAAATATAGAGGTCATTTGGATAATATATCTAACAACTGTTTGATTGGTGCTGTAAATGCTTTTGGAGGTAACACCAATGCTGTAGTTAGTCAATTAGATGGAAATACAGATGAGGTGCCAAATGTAGCAAGAGGATATAAAGCAGCTGGAATTACTTCTGTTGTAGTTGGAGATCATAATTATGGTGAAGGTTCATCAAGAGAACATGCCGCTATGGAACCAAGACATCTTGGAGTAATGGCAGTAATTGTAAAATCATTTGCCAGAATTCACGAAACAAACCTTAAGAAACAAGGGATGTTAGGGCTTACTTTTGCCAATGAATCTGATTATGATTTAATAAAAGAAGATGACATTTTCAACTTCACTGATTTAAATTCATTTTCAGACGGAAAACAATTGACTTTAGAAGTGATTCATGCTAATGGGACAACTGAAAAGATTATGTTAAACCATACTTACAATGAAGCTCAAATTGATTGGTTTAAAGCTGGATCGGCACTTAACTTAATCAGAAGGCAAAATGCTTAAAAAAAACTAAATATTCTTACTAAACCCTGCCTACAAGCAGGGTTTTTTGTTTCAAATGAATAAGAACTAATAAAAACACAATCTATAAGTCATTGATTATTACTATATTTGACCACTTAATTAAGTCTATATGAGTAGAATTTTATTTTTAGTGTTGAGTATGGTTTTTTCTTATTCCATAAGCGCCCAGAATTACATTGTCAGCTCCTTCATTGGGGATGATAAAGAGTATCTTTCAGGAGCTTATGAAAATGACTTGCTCTATCCTATAAATAATTTATCCACTTGGTATGACCTCCCTTTTTCTTGGGATTTTTATGGACAAACAGTAACAGGATATAAAATAGCCCATGACGGCTATATAACCTTTGATAACTCTCCAGGAAACTCTATAGGAACAAATACAAATATCCCTAATATTAGCGGGCCAAATAATGCTATTTATGTCCTGTGGGATGATTTTGAAACTGCTGTAAGTATCTCAAGAAAAACATATGGAGCTAAACCCAATAGAATTCATGTTATTAGTTGGGCAGGATTAAATTACCTTGGGGCTTCAAGTTTCCAAGATGATATTACTGTTGATCTAAAATTACATGAAAGTTGTGGTGACTTTGAAATTGTCATCAACCAAAGAGATATTAATCCTTCTTCCATATTTTTCCCTATGATAAATGCTACCATAGGCTGTGAAAATTCAAATGGAACATTAGGAACTGAAATTGCTGGAAGTCCAAATTACATTCCTTCTGACCCAAGCTACAATCCTGCTTTATATGAAGTATACAGGTTTAGTTGGAACATGCCCATTATTAATGACGCTTCATTAATTGGTTTAAAAATTAATAGTCATCTAAAAGCAGGCAGTCATACACTTAAAGGAGCAGTACGGAATGAAGGGAATACTAATCTTAGCAGTTATGACATCAACTATACACTTAATGGAGGTGCTACACAAACAACAACTATTATTGAAGCAGACACAGTTTGGACAGGAGATTTTGAGGTAACCATAAATACTAAGGATTATGCTCGTGAAATTTCTTGGGACATTACAGATGCAAATGGAAACATAGTTGCTCAAGGTTCAACTTATGCTAATAACAATATTTACCATATTCCTCTTTGTTTGCCTGCAGGAAATTACACATTTAATTGGCATGATTCTTATGGAGATGGATGGAACGGAAGCAGTTATTCTGTTTTAGATAATAATGGAATCATTTTAACAGCTGGATCTCCTAGTAATGGATTTGACGGATCAAATAATTTCATTTCTACAGGAAGCTCATGCAGCTGGTCTATAGCCTCCAACATCAAGAACTCTGACAAGTCTATTTGGTCACATCCAATAGAAATTGACATTACATCTCCATCAGATCAATTTGAGTTAAAAGTATGGGTAAGTAACGTAAACGGACAAATTGACGAAATGAATTGTAATGACACCTTGATTGAATACATTACAGGTATAGAAAACAATAGTGCTCGCAAAAAAGTACTTATGGAAAAATGGACAGGAGCTTGGTGCGGCTATTGCATTGATGGTGCTGTTGTAATGGATAGTATGATAACTCAGTACGGACTTGACCTTATTCCTATTGCACTTCATCATGGAGATGCAATGGAGTTTGCTGACTCACTTAGATCAGCATTTTGCGCAACCTCTTTTCCAAAAGCTGTAATTGATAGAAAAGATTTTTCCACAAACTATAATTATGATGTTGAGTCAGAAAGTAGAGCAGAATGGTCATCATTAACCTCAACTCAACTTTCCGAATTTTCACCAGTAGATATTATAATCAACCATACTTGGGATTCAATATCTAGAATAATAACTGCTTCAGTAATTGCCAATTATACTGATAATTCTGCTGGAGATGCTCGTATTGTTTTAATGATTATTGAGGATAGCGTAACAGGACTTACCTCTGAATATGACCAAGTAAATGCTTATAATAACACACCTGGCCATCCTTATTATGGCGCAGGAAATTCTATTTCAGGATTCATCCATAGGAATGTACTTAGAGATTATGCTGCAGGTGGAGCCTTTGGAGTTGACAACCTCATCCCTAACATTGTTAGTGCTGGAGGTAACTTTCAATATACTTTCAATTATACATTACCCACTACTTTTGATGAAAAGCAAATTTCTTTAGTTGCTGCTGTAGTAAAATATATGGATGGAAATGATGCCGGATATGTAGGGGTAAGAGGACAAAGAGAAGTTTATAATGTAGAACAAGCAAAATTGATAAAACTCAGTACAGCACCACCATTAGGCATTGATGAAAGAAAAAGTGAATTACAGATTTTTCCAAATCCTACAAATGGTTTAGTTTATTTATCTGAAAATATTGACTACAAATTATATAATGTAGTTGGAACTTTAGTTGAACAAGGGAAGGGAAATATCATTGATTTATCCTTACTCTCAAATGGAATTTATATCTTAGAAAGCGAATACAATAGAACCAAAATTATAAAAGAATAGACCTTTAAAAATAAATTAAAAGTCCACTTTAAAGTGGACTTTTAATTTGCTTATATTTTCGCTAAAGCTTGCCTGTAATTGTCAATTGCAACAAAGTAATCAGGATCCTCCAACACATTAACATCACAGATTTTTTCTGCACGCTTAATCAATTTCACACAATCAGCTGAAAGGTGGCGCAAGTGAATGGTCTTCCCATTTTTTTGATAACGCTCTGCTAATTTATTTAAAGCCTCAATAGCTGATTGGTCAACTACTCTACTTTCTGCAAAGTCGATTACTACTTCATTAGGGTCATTCTTAACATCAAACTTTGAGTTGAATAACTCAATAGAACCAAAAAATACAGGCCCAAATAATTCATAATGTTTTATTCCATGCTCATCCGTATGCTTTCTTGCTCTAATCATTAAGGCATTTTCCCAAGCAAAAACTAAAGCTGAAACAATAACTCCTGAAATTACAGCAATTGCTAAATCAAAAACAACAGTCAATATAGTAACTAAAGCAATTACCAACACATCAGAAAGAGGGACTTTATTCCAAATTTTAAAAGTATTCCAAGCAAAAGTTCCAATCACTACCATGAACATTACCCCAACTAAAGCAGCAATAGGAATCATTTCAATATAAGTAGAAGCGAATAATATAAAAGCCAATAAAGCCAATGCAGCCGTTATTCCTGAAAGCCTACCTCTACCTCCTGATTTTATATTAATAATAGATTGACCAATCATAGCACAACCACCCATACCACCAAAGAAACCATTCAAAATATTAGCACCACCTTGAGCAATACATTCTTTATTTCCATTTCCGTGAGTCTCCGTTAATTCATCAATCAAATTAAGAGTCATTAAGGATTCAATAAGTCCAATAGCCGCCAAGATTAAAGCATAAGGAGCAATAAAACCTAAAGTCTCTAAATTAAGAGATATCATAGGGATATTGAAAGTTGGCAAACCTGCCTTTATACCATCACCACCACCCGCTACAATAAAGGATTTTACAGTTTGCGTATCAATATCTCCAAAGATAACAATAAGTGAAACCACAATAATTGCTGCCAATGCATCAGGTACTTTTTTAGTAATCTTTGGCAAGAAGAACATAATTCCCATAGTTAAAGCCACTAAACCTAACATGGTAAACATTGCCCCACCTTCAAGCCATTCTCCTCCTGATTGAAACATTCCTAATTGAGAAGTAAAAATTACAATTGCTAACCCGTTTACAAATCCCATCATTACTGAATGCGGTATCATTCTTACAAATTTTCCCATCTTCATAATTCCTGCAAATGCTTGAAAAATTCCGGTAAGGATTAAAGTTGCAAAAAGGAATTGAAGTCCCATCATTGCTCCATCAGGACCCATTGCATTTCCTTCTTTTATCAAGTGCACCATCACAACTGCCAGTGCTCCAGTTGCTCCTGAAATCATACCTGGCCTACCGCCAAAAATAGCAGTAACTAATCCCATCATAAACGCACCATACAAACCAATAATAGGTGATATTCCTGCTACAAAAGCAAAGGCTACTGCTTCAGGAACTAAGGCCAAGGCCACTGTTAATCCAGACAACATATCGTCCTTTACACTTCCTTGACTTGAGGTAATAAATTTAAATGCTGATTTCATAATCTCTATTTTTTTAAGGGCGCGAAAATAAACATTAAACATTATTAAGTACTGACTTTTAACTGAATATAATTTAAGTATCTTTACAAAAACTAAATTACTATGGAAACAAGTATTTTCTTTCTCAAATTTTACGGCTATTTCTTCTTTTTATTTGCTGGAGCACTGCTCATCAGCAAAAAAGGGGTGGAAGTAATGATAGCAGCATCCAAAGACGAAACCCATGTTATGTTTACAGGAATGCTTTCACTAATGATTGGCTTACCTGTCATCATCTTGCACAATATTTGGACATTTGATGTATTGGGCTTTGTTACTTTTATCGGTTGGATGTCCGTAATAAAAGGAGTGGTGCGCATTGCCTTCCCTACTTTTGTAGTTAAAAAAATGGACAGCTATAATAGCGAATCAAAAGTATGGCTTATTGTAGCCGTACTGATTGGTATTGGCCTAATGTATTGTGGCTATTACCCTTATTGGAGCTAATGCCAAAGCATTGCTGAACATTTTAACAGAAAGATTCTTTTACATATCTGACTCCTTGCAAAAGATTTCGGACTCTTAATATATCGTAAATGAGTGTCGGTAGAGGATTTCACACTCTTCTTTTTTTATGAAACATAATTTAATAAAAAAATTAAGGGCAAAAAGTCATGTTGAAAATCTTATATTTGACAAATGGAAATGCTTAGAAAAATTGCACGCACACTATTATTAGTAATTACAACTATTGTATTTGCATTTGCTTTGCTTTCTGGATCAGAGGAATATGGCGGAGGGTTTATAGGCGTAATAAAAAACTGCCCAAATGCTTTTCCTTGGCTTTTACTTTTTGGACTTAATTATTTAGCATGGAAACGCGAATTAGTAGGCGGTTCAACCATTGCTGTTTTTGGTTTAATGATTAGCTGGTTTTTCAATTTTAGCAGTGGAAGATTCGATATTATTGTATTTGCTATGACAAGCCTCATTACCGTTTTAGGCTTTATTTTTATATATTTAGGAATCAATAAAAATGAAGAAGAAGAAGAAGAAGAAGAAGAAGAAGAAGAAGAAGAAGAAGAAGAAGAAGAAGAAGAAGAAGAAGAAGAAGAAGAAGAAGAAGAAAGAAAATGATATCGTAAAAATAGCACTTACAATGATTTCAGTCATAGGAGGCTTAGTAGTTTACAACAAATTTGTAGCACCTAAACTAGGTTTGAATAAGCAGGAACTCCCTCCAAAAAAGTAATCTTGTTATTTTTATAATCCATAGCGCAACAGAAATGCTGCATACCATTGCTTACTACTAAAAAATTAACTTTTAATTTGAAATTATATTTTGCAATCTGATTAAAAGCATCTTGCGTAATCTTCACCTTTGGCGCTTTGCATTCTACTATTACATTTGGTTTTCCATCAGCAGCATAAAGCACAATATCAGCCCTAGTTTGCATACCATTATATTTTACCATTTGTTCCACTCCCATCAAGCCCAAAGGGTAGTTCTTCTCCTTATTTAAATAATGAATAAAGTGTTGGCGCACCCACTCCTCATGAGTTAAAACCAAATATTTTTTTCTTACTGCATCAAAAACTTGTGTAGTTCCTTCAACTAATTTAGTTTTGAGGGCTACATTCGGTAAATTTAATTGAGGCATATTCATATCCACAAAATAAGTGAATTATAAAGAAATCATATCATCAATAGCAAATAAAGATTTGCAACCCGTTTATTTTTTGATGGGGGACGAACCTTATTATATTGATAAATTAGCCAATGCTTTTGCCAAGAATGTACTCTCAGCTGAAGAACAAGAGTTCAACCAAGTAATCCTTTACGGAAAGGACATTGAAACAGGACAAGCAATTGCTGAAGCGAAACAATTTCCTTTTGGGGCTGAAAAAAGAGTGGTCATCATTAGGGAAGCGCAACATTTAAAAGACATTGATGTGCTAGATGCTTACCTAGACAATGTACAGCCCTCTACCCTTTTGGTAATTTGTTATAAAGGAAAATCAGTTGATAAGCGCAAGAAATTCGGAAAAACCTTAGCAAAAAAATGTGTCGTTTTTGAAAGCAAGAAATTATACGACAACAAAATCCCTGCTTGGATAAACGCCTATGTAACTGAACACGGATTTAAGATTGATAATAGTGCAACAGTAGTATTGGCCGAATACATTGGAGCTGATTTATCCAAAATTACCAATGAATTAGATAAACTCATGTTAGTGGTGAAAAAGGAGGAGCAAATTACCACAGCACTTATTGAATATCACATTGGGATTAGCAAGGATTATAATGTTTTTGAATTGCAAAATGCATTGGGAAAAAAGGAAGTAGTAAAAGCCAACCGTATCATCAACCATTTTGCAGCCAACCCAAAAAACCACAATATAGTACCCGTAATGAGCGCTTTATTCTCCTATTTTCAAAAGATAATGGTGTATCATTTTTTGGAAGAAAAAAGCCCAAAATCTGCAGCTGTTGCCTTAAAGGTAAATCCTTTTTTTGTGAACCAATACCAAACTGCTGCTCAGAACTACAGTAAACGACAACTCTTTTATATTTTTGAGCACCTCAAGGATTATGACCTAAAAAGCAAGGGAGTAAACAACAAAAGCACTACGCATGAAGGGCTTTTAAAAGAATTGATTTTCAAAATTCTTCACGCATAATATTCCTTGCTATATTTAGTTATATTTGCGGACTAATTTTTACAAAATGCGCAAACTTCTTTCTCTCTTATCAATATTACTTTTAACAGCAACTACTTTCGCTCAAAACGGGAACATCAGGGGGTTTGTTTATGACAAAAGCAGTGGTGAACCAATCATGTTCTGTAATGTATTCTTAAAAGGAACAACTATTGGTGCTCCTACCGATATTAATGGAATGTACAATATCACCAAAGTAGCAGCTGGAGATTACACCATAATGGTTACCTATATTGGCTATGACACCTCTGCAGTAAACATCACTTTAAAACCAGGGAAAGTACTTACTCAAAATTTGGAGATTTCAGAATCGAGCGTAAAATTAAATGAAGTAAGAATTTCGGGGGAAAGAGCTGAAATGAAAACAGAAGTAAAAGCAGCAGTTATCAAAATTACCAAGCAAGATATGGAAATGATTCCAACCATTGGTGGTGAGCCCGATTTAGCACAATACTTACAAGTTATTCCTGGAGTAGTTTTTACAGGTGATCAAGGGGGACAACTTTATATAAGAGGAGGTTCGCCAATACAAAATAAAGTATTACTGGATGGAATGACGATTTACAGCCCCTTCCACTCTATTGGCTTGTTCTCCGTTTTTGACACAGATATTATTAGAAATACTGATGTATATACAGGAGGATTTAATGCTGAATATGGCGGAAGAATTTCTTCCATTATGGATATAAAAACCATTGATGGAAATAAAAAAGAATTTGGAGGAAAATTATCAGCTAACACTTTTGGCTCCAAGCTTTTTTTAGAAGGTCCTTTATCAGGAAGTGGGAAAACCTCCTTTGTTTTTTCTGGAAAAACTTCTTACCTTGACAAGAGCTCAGAGTTATTATACAAATACCCAATCCTCTATTTTGACGAAAAAGGATTGCCTTATTCTTATACTGATTTATATGGTAAAATTTCAATGCAAGGAAGTAATGGAAGTAAGGTAAATGTTTTTGGATTCAACTTCCAAGATAATGTCAATTATGAAGGGATTTCAGAATTAAATTGGACTTCCAAAGGAATTGGTTCAGAATTCATCTTAATTCCAGGAAGTTCACCCGTTTTAATTGAAGGAAATTTTGCTTATTCGTCATATAACATTTCTTTGGATGAAGTTTCCTCTCCCTTAAGAGAAAGCGGAATTAATGGTTACAACATGGGCTTTGATTTCACCTCTTTCCAATCAAATGGAAAAATAAAATATGGTTTTGATATCCATGGTTTTTCTACAGACTTTACTACTTATAATTCAGTAAACTCTAAAATTGAGCAAAAAGACAATACTTCAGAATTTTCAGCTTATGTTAATTACCAAATAAGTACAACTCGTTTTATTGTTGAACCTGGATTTAGATTGCAGTATTATGGTAATATGGGTGCATCTCCTGAACCAAGATTAGGAATGAAATATATTGCTAGTGACCGTATGCGATTTAAAGTTTCTTCAGGATACTATTCTCAAAATATATTGAGCACAACTTCCGACAGAGATGTTGTGAATTTATTTTCAGGAATTATTTCTTCTCCTGAAGAAGTTCCTGACCAAGCAGATGGAAGTCCTTACAAACATAAATTCCAAAAAGCAAGGCACTTAATTGCAGGCGTTGAATATGATATTAGCAGAAGAATTGATTTTCAATTGGAAGGGTATATTAAAGATTTTACTCAGCTTACAAACATCAACCGAAACATGACATCCAATACTGATGATGAATTTATTATTGAAAGTGGAGTTGCTAAAGGAGTAGATGCTTTGGTTAAATTTAAAAGTAAAAAACTATATATCTGGGCTGTTTATTCTTTAGGATTTATCAATAGAAATGATGGCAACAGAACCTACCATCCTCATTTTGACAGAAGACATAATGTAAACTTTGTTACTTCTTATAAATTTGGAAAGAGAGATAGTTGGAAAGCTGATATGAGATGGAATTTAGGGTCAGGATTCCCCTTTACACAAACACAAGGATTTTACGAAAACTTAACCTTTGCTGATGGAGTTAATACGGATTACACAACAACTAATGGGGAATTAGGCATAGAGTATGCTGACTTAAATCAAGGAAGACTACCCTATTACCATAGGTTAGATGCATCTGTATCTAAAAATATTAAGCTAAATAAAAGTTCAGAACTTGACATGACACTGTCAGTAACTAATGCTTACAACAGAGAAAACATCTTTTATTTTAACCGTGTAAAGTACGAAAGAGTGAATCAATTACCGCTTATGCCTAGCTTTGGTGCAAGCATCACATTCTAAATTACTTAGCGAGTTTTAAAAAACTTTTAATAAATCTTTTATCAATAAAAGAATAATCAGTTACAAATAGTATTTTTGCAAAAACAAAAACTACTGTAAACTGTGAGTAAATCTCCTACAAAATACATATTCGTTACTGGTGGTGTAACCTCATCATTAGGTAAAGGAATCATTTCTGCATCCTTAGGTAAGTTACTTACTGCAAGAGGATATTCTGTAACTATTCAAAAACTGGATCCCTACATTAATGTAGATCCTGGCACAATGAACCCTTATGAACATGGAGAATGTTATGTAACGGATGATGGTGCTGAAACTGATTTGGACTTAGGGCATTATGAGCGTTTTTTAAACAACTCTACCTCACAAGCCAACAATGTAACAACAGGTAGAATTTACCAAACAGTAATTCAAAAAGAAAGAAAAGGAGATTACCTTGGAAAAACTGTTCAGATTATCCCTCATATTACAGATGAAATAAAAAGAAGAATTCAACTACTAGGGAATACTGGAAAATATGATTTTGTTATTACTGAAATAGGTGGTACTGTAGGTGATATTGAAGCTCTACCTTATATTGAGGCAGTTAGGCAGTTAAAATGGGAATTAGAGGATTCAGCTTTATTTATCCACCTAACATTAGTACCTTACCTAGCAGCAGCAGGTGAGCTAAAAACAAAACCCACACAACACTCCGTTAAAACTTTATTAGAATCAGGAATACAACCTGACATTTTAGTTTGCCGTACAGAACATCCTTTAGGTTCTGATATAAAAAGAAAAGTAGCTCGTTTTTGTAATGTTGAGCGTGATGCCGTTATTGAATCAATGGATGCTTCAACAATATATGAAGTGCCTTTATTGATGCAAAAAGAAGGCTTGGACAAAGTAGTATTGCGTAAATTAGGATTAACGGACAATACAGAAGTAAAATTAGAACAATGGTGTGGTTTCTTAGAAGGATTGCAAAATCCTGAAAAAGAAATCACTATAGGATTGGTAGGTAAATATGTTGAATTACAAGATGCTTATAAATCTATTTCAGAAGCAATTATTCATGCAGGAGCAACAAATGCTTGTAAAGTAAAAGTGGATTGGATACATGCAGAAGAAATAAATGATAATAATGTAGCTGAAAAGTTAGCAGGCTTATGTGGAGTATTAGTCGCTCCTGGTTTTGGTGACAGAGGAATGGAAGGAAAAATTTCTGCTATAAAACACATCAGAGAAAACAATATTCCATTTTTAGGAATTTGCCTTGGGATGCAATCGGCAGTAATTGAATATGCAAGAAATGTACTTGGTCATAAAGATGCTAATTCTGTTGAAATGAATGACGCAACTTCTGCTCCTGTAATCAACTTAATGGAAGAGCAAAAAGCAGTAACTGAAAAAGGAGGAACAATGCGATTGGGTGCTTATAACTGCCAGCTTACTGAAGGTTCTAATGCTTATAATGCCTACCAAAATACAGAGATAAGCGAACGCCACAGGCACAGGTTTGAGTTCAACAATAGCTATAAAGCTGATTTTGAGAAATCAGGAATGATTGCCACTGGTATAAACCCAAAAACTAATTTAGTTGAAATTGTAGAAATCCCTACTCACCCATGGTTTGTTGGCGTGCAATTTCATCCAGAATATAAAAGTACAGTAGCTAATCCTCATCCACTTTTCTGTGGATTTATTGAGGCCTGTATCAACAACAAATAACATAAGATTCACTGATGAAACAATACGATAAAAATTCACTAATTGGTTTTGTATTAATGGCTATCATTTTGATAGTATTTAATACTTTCTTTTTTCCTGAAGTACAGCAAGAACAAGCAACAGCTACCGCACCAACTGAGGCTGTAATTGCAGAAACGCATATAACTGAAACAGTAACTTCCGCCCCTATTATCCCTATACTAAACGATTCTATTGTTAGTAAAGAGCTAAAAGCAACTTACGGAATATTTGCTTCTGCTGCCATAGGAACTGACGAGTTTCAGATTATTGAGAATGATAAATTAAAAATTACAGTTGCGAACAAAGGAGGTAGAATTACTTCTGTAATTTTAAAAGAATTTCAAACTTTTGATTCGCTAGCACTTGATTTGTTTGATGCAGATAGCTCTCGTTTTAACCTTCAATTTACAACTGGCCATAACATAAACACGGCCGACTTGTATTTTGTTGCAGAACAAAGTCGCAATACTTTAAGCATGAAGCTTAAGGCAGATGATAGCCATTATGTAGAGTACTTATACATCCTTACTGATGATTACCTTATTGATTTTGAAATCAATTTTGTAGGAATGGAAAGCATTATTCCTTCAGGAGTAAATTACATGAACTTGGAGTGGCAAATGAAAACCCCACAAACTGAGAAAAGTAAGACGAATCAGGACATGTACACAGGACTGCAATACCAATACAGTGCTGACAATGAAGTTGATTATTTAAGTTTCACTTCAACTGATGAAGACGAAATAAATGCACGCTTAAACTGGGTGGCTTTTAAGCAACAATTTTTTAGCACTATTTTTATAGCTAAAGATGGATTTGACAAACCAACACACTTAACTTCTACTAAAAGTGAAGGTTCAAAATTCATAAAGGATTTAGCCGCTAAATTTGAATTACCATACAACCATAATAGAGATGAAAAATTAAGTTTCCAATTCTATTTTGGGCCAAACCACTATAAAACATTAGAATCCTATAATTCAGGTTTTGAAGAATTAGTACCCTTAGGTTGGGGAATATTTGGATGGGTAAACCAGTACATTATTATCAATATTTTTGACTTCCTAAGTAAATACTTTGCTTCTTATGGATTAATTATACTCATTCTTACTTTAATCATAAAAATAGGACTTGCTCCTTTTACTTACAAAGCATTTTTATCACAAGCAAAAATGAAGGTTTTAAAACCTGAAATTGATAAAATTAATGAGAAGTTAAAAGGAAAAGATCCAATGAAAGCCCAGCAAGAAACTATGGGACTTTACCGAAAAGCAGGCGTAAACCCAATGGGAGGCTGCCTACCCATGCTTTTTCAATTCCCTATACTTATTGCCATGTTCCGTTTCTTCCCTGCCTCTATTGAGTTAAGACAAGAAAGTTTCCTTTGGGCTGATGATTTATCGTCTTACGATTCTATTTACAACCTAGGTTTCAATATTCCTTTTTATGGAGATCATATTAGTTTATTTACGCTATTGATGACGGTGTCTACTTTGTTGTACACACACATGAACTCGTCAATGGCTACTGGACAAATGGCACAAATGAAATGGATGATGTACCTTATGCCAATCATGTTCCTTGGGTTCTTTAATAATTATGCTGCTGGACTTTCGTACTACTACTTTTTAGCCAATATGTTTACTTTCACCCAACAATACTTCATGAAAAGGATGATTGATGAAGATGCTATATTGGCACAATTGGAAGCAAATAAAAAGAAACCTGCTAAGCCAAAATCTAAGTTCCAAAAGAAATTAGAAGACATGCAGAAAAAGCAAGAGCAACAATTGAAAAAGAAAAAATAATTTATTGTCTCAAAAGGCAGTTTAAGAGCAATACACTTGTAAGTTCAAAAATTATTGTATTTTTAACTAATCTTAAATTAATCAATATTTTAGGTAACACATAAACATATACTATTATGGGAAAAGGACAAGACGCAAAGAAAAACACAAAGAAAGAACCAGCTAAATCTGCAAAAGAAAAGAAAGCAGCAAAGAGGTTAAAGAAAGCTAAATAGAGAAGGGTAACTTTTTCAAAAAAGCTCTATTCCTTTATATCTTTCAGCACCTAAGCTATAGAGCAAACCATTTTTATTATCAATTAATTTGAATTAAGATGAAAGTTACAGCTAAAAAAAATGAAAGAGTTGCGAATATGACATTTGCATCTATCTACCCACTTTACTTGAACAGATTAGAGAAAAATGGGAGAACAAAAGAAGAACTCAACCAAGTAATAAAATGGCTAACTGGTTTTAATGAAGATAAGTTACAAGCACTTATTGAAGAGAAAGTTACTTTTAAAACATTTTTTAAAACAGCACAAATACATCCTAATGCTCACTTAATCAAAGGAGTAGTTTGTGGTTATCGAATTGAAGAAATTGAAGAGAAATTTGAAGTATACAAACAATGTAGGCAAATGGAAAAGCTGATTGATGAATTAGCAAAAGGGCGTAAAATGGAAAAAATTATGCGTGTAGAAAAGAAATAATACGAAAGTTAACAATTTAAAAGAACAGCAACCTTCCTTAAAAAAAGCTCCATTCCTTTTTTCTTTTCAGCATCTAAATTATAAGAAATCTTATTATTCAAATAATCTTTAGAGTTCGTACAGTTTGGGTAATTAGCACTTTCTAAAGCCAAAGCGCTATCAATATCACTTAATCCATTTTCAAGGGATTTGTTAAAGGCCTCAATAAAATCCTGAGGTAATTTTTTATTGGCTACCCAAGCAGCAAACACAAAGGGCAAACCTGTCATCTCTTTCCAAATAGCCGACAAATCATAAATATAGGCATGCTTAGTATTCATAGCAAAAGTCCTATCGCCAATTACCAAAGCAGCATGTTTTCCTTTTATATTCTCTTCAAAGCCAACATCCGCTTTTTTAAGTTCAGGATTCAATTGCCAATATTCTTTCAGTAAAATTTTAAGCAAGGCCACAGAGGTACGCGATTGATAATCCAAGGCTATACTCTCAATTTCATTAATAGGAACATCCGAATACAAACAAACGGTATCCACAGCACCATTAGCCCCTATGCAATAGTCCGAAATAATATGAGCCTCTTTTAATTTTGGAATAACCGCCACAGGCACTAAAGCCAAATCTACTTCTCCACTAATCAATTTATCCGCACAAACGGAAGGATAATCCAATTGCAAATCAATATTATGTATCAACTCACTTTGCTTTAACCCATGGATAAAAGGAACCGTATTTAAATAAGAAACAGCCGAAATTTTTAGCATCAGAAAAGTAGTATATAAATGATATAAAAACTAGTACATAATTTTAGGATTGTTCCTGCAATAAAGCCCCAAAGTGCGCCAAAAGCTATCTTCACTTCATTCTTACTCGCCTCCATTTTCGCACCTATATAAGCCCCAACAAAAGCACCTACTAAAATGCCAAAAGGAGGAAACAGGAAAATCCCTAATAACATCCCCACTACCGAACCTCTAATTGCATACTTGCCACCTCCTGCTTTTTTTACGCCATAAATCTGCAAATAATAATCCAGAACAGTAACCACAACTACCACTACTCCTATCCAAAAAAGAGAGTTTTCATCCACAGTATTAATAAAGAAATGATAAACCAACAAAGCAATATACGAAAGTGGAGGGCCTGGCAAAGCAGGAACAATACTCCCTATTACTCCTAAAAGCAATAAAATTCCAATCCCTATAATTATAAGTATTTCCATTTCCCAAAAGTAGTAAAAAAGCAAATGAAATAGGAAAGCACATCTTATTAAAATGCTTAAATTTGCAGCTTTAATTAACAAAACAAAAAATGGCACTTACTCCTTTAACTGCAGTTACCCCAATTGACGGAAGATACATCAGCAAAACTTCTAGCTTACAAGCCTACTTTTCTGAAGCCGCTTTAATAAAGTTCAGAGTACAAGTTGAAATTGAATATTTCATTGCACTTTGCAATAGTTCAATCCTACAACTTAATCATTTTCCTACTGAAAAATTCAGCAATTTAAGAGATTTATACACGAACTTTAATGAAAGTGATGCACAAAGAATTAAAGATATTGAAAGCATTACTAACCATGATGTAAAAGCTGTAGAATACTTTATTAAAGAAGAATTTGATAAATTAGGATTACAAGAATTTAAAGAGTTTATCCATTTCGGATTAACTTCACAAGACATTAACAATACAGCTGTTCCTTTTTCAATTAAAGAAGCTGTAAACAAAGTTTACTTGCCTCAACTTACTGAAATAGTTGCTTTGTTAAAAGATAGAGCTGAACAATGGAAAGCAATTCCGTTATTAGCCCGTACACACGGACAAGCAGCCTCACCAACAAGAATGGGTAAGGAAATTCAAGTATTTATTGAGCGTATTGAAAAGCAACTTATATTATTAGAAACAATTCCGTTTAGCGCAAAATTTGGTGGTGCAACTGGAAACTTTAATGCACATCATGTTGCCTTCCCTGAAATTGATTGGGTAAATTTTGCAAACAACTTTACTGCTGATGCTTTAGGTTTAGAGCGTCAACAAACAACTACACAAATTGAGCATTATGATAATTTGGCTGCTTTGATGGATAACATCAGCCGTATCAACACTATTCTAGTTGATTTCTCAAGAGATATTTGGACTTATGTCTCTATGGATTATTTCAAACAAAAAATTAAAAAAGGGGAAGTTGGTTCATCAGCAATGCCACACAAAGTAAATCCTATTGATTTTGAAAATGCAGAAGGAAACTTAGGAATGGCAAATGCAATTTTCTCTTTTCTATCTAGCAAATTGCCTATTTCTCGTTTACAAAGAGATTTAACCGATAGTACTGTTTTAAGAAATATTGGTGTTCCTTTTGCTCATACACTTATTGCTTTTGCTTCTTTAGATAAAGGAATTAACAAACTATTGATTAATGAGGCAAATATTGCTGCTGACTTGGAAAAAAACTGGGCAGTTGTAGCAGAAGCAATTCAAACAATTTTAAGAAGAGAAGGCTACCCTAATCCTTATGAAGCACTTAAGGAATTAACAAGAACAAACTCTGTTATCAATGCTGAAAGCATTTCCTCTTTTATTGATACTTTAAATGTAAACGATACTATTAAAGCAGAATTAAAAGCAATTACACCAAGTAATTATACAGGGATATAGAGATCTCATTCTTGACTTAATCCAGAATCTTAAACAATAAAAAAGCTGAGCAAATGCTCAGCTTTTTTTATTTAGAAACTTAATTTATTCTTTTCTAAGTAATCTTCCCAGTTCCACATAAAATGCTTCAGTAAGTTTTTCAACTCATTATAAAATATTGGATTTGGTTTATTCTTTCTTTTGAATAAATCTCCTTGAAATTCGTTAATATTATACTTTTCAAAAATCCCATAGGCCATAGCACTAATTGCATATTCGTTTTCAATTAGTAATTCATTAAAATAATTTTCGTAATCTAAAAAACGTTCAATAGCCAAATGCTGCTCATTATCAGGAAGTTCTTTGTGCATTTCATCCAAAATAAAACCTCTTAAAATAGCGGATTCCTTTTCCTCAAAATGAGTATCTAAATTCTGCATATTCCCTAAAAATATAATATTCCTGAACCACTCAACATCCAGATTAGTAAGGTTAGGATTATCCTCCAAGTTATTGTTGTTATTGATAAAATCTTTGATTTCTACAAAGCCAACCTCAATCACATTGTTGAGTAAATTTACATAAATAGCAGCAGCTAATTCAGCTTTTACTTTTTTCTTTTTTGATAATAAACCTAAAAACTTTATCATATCAGTTACAGATTAAAATGTGATTTTGCTTCTTCCATTATTTGCTTTCCAATAGCTAAACAAGCTGTTGCTGCAGGGGAAGGTGCATTTAACACATGTATATTCTTTTTATTTTTTATTATTTTAAAATCATCAATTACCTCTCCATCACTACCTAAAGCCATGGCTCTCACACCACTTCTTCCTTCTACAATATCCTCCATTTTTAGTGTTGGCATCATCTTTTGTAATTCCTTCAAAAATAAAGATTTTGAGAACGCCCTTTTGTACTCATTGAGTCCAAATTTCCAATGATTTATGAACAATCGCCAAGTACCCAAAAAACCAAGAGCTTGGAGAGTGTCCCTTAAACTAAAATCAGTTTTATTATACCCTTCTCTTTTAAAAGTAAAAACAGCATTTGGTCCGCATTCAATATCACCATTCGTCATTCGTGTAAAATGCACCCCCAAAAATGGAAACTCAGGATTAGGTACAGGATAAACTAAATTATTTACTTTACTTTTTGCATGCTCAGCCAACTCATAGTAATCTCCTCTGAACCCTACAATTTGCATATCTAACTTTATTTTATCTTTAGTTGCTAACCTATCGGCAAACAAGCCCCCACAAAAAATAATATGCTTGGCCTTAAATTCTCCTTTTGAAGTTTTGATTACTGCATCATTATAATCCAATACCTCACAGCCAGTTATTACTTTACTATTAGGGTTTATAGCAAGAACTTGCTGTGCCAATTTATTCGTTATTCCTTTATAATCTATAATTCCTGCTTCTGGAACCCAAAGTGCTTTTAGTCCTTCAATATTAGGTTCAATCTTTTTAAATTCTTCAGGATTTAGTAAAGCCAATCCCTTCAATCCATTCTTTTCTCCATTGGCCTTTAAACCTTCCAATCGTTCAGCTTCAGCAGGATTTATGGCTACAACAATCTTTCCGCAAATATCATATTCCACTTTATTTGCTTGCGCAAATTCAATAAGGTCTTTCCTTCCCTGAACACAGTTTTTCGCTTTTAAGGAGCCATTCTTATAATACAAACCAGAATGAATTACCCCTGAATTCCTGCCCGTTTGATGAAAAGCCAATTCTTTTTCTTTTTCAAAAACAACAATATTAAGTGATGGGAATTCTTTCTGAACTTGATAAGCAGTTGCTAATCCTACAATTCCACCTCCTACTATGGCTATATCAAATTGTTTATTTTGCATGTTGCTTTTCTATTTTTCTAGTGTAAAAACTCTGGAAATATTAAAGCCAAAATAAATATCTCCTTCCAACCAATTTCCATTCGTTTCATGAATAAAAGCACGCTCAAACATGGCAGCCGAATTGCTTAAATGCAATTGAAAAACATGACCTCCAGTTTCAATATCCACACCTACAGACAATGGATTAATACTTTCAGCTTTATTTAATTGTAAAAAATATTCTGCATTTACTGAAATTCTTGAGGTTAATTTATGTCTTGCTCCCAAGCTAACTGAAAGCAAATCATGTACTTCACCTTCAACTACAACATTTTTATGAACCAAAGTAGGGCTTAGCTGAACCGACAAATTACTATTCATTTTTAGTGCAATCAACAATTGATGAGCATAGCTCATCTGGTCCGACATAAGATAACTTTCTTTTTGCATATCCTCCCATATTGATTGCTTAAAGAAAACGGAAGAATACCAAACCAAACTGAAAGGAAAAGCATCCTCTCCTTTACTTTGGCTAACTAATTTTATTTTTGAATTTGCATCAATCGTTTTTAAAAAAGAACTTCTACCCAATCCTACTGAAGCCCAATCATTCACTCCATAGTCCAAACCAAAACGAACTTGAGAGTTATCCAACCCATATAAATTATACCCCCCCGAATTTAAAGTACCAAACCTATGCTGAATCAAAAAAAGCAAATCTCCTTTACTAACCAGTTCAACTGATTGTCCATTTACAATTTTCACTCCCTTAAAAATAGAACTAATTTTGTAGTTTGAGTCATCACCCAACAATTGCAACAAATCATCTTGAGCAAAAATAGTTGTATTACAAAAAAGTAAAATTAATAATATTCTTTTCATCTATATTTTCTTTAGTTCTGCTTTTACAGTCACTTCAATTTCTTCAGCAATATTATACATAACTACTCTAGGAATTTTGATTTTATAATCCTTTAGCTGAACAACAAAAGTAGCATTAATAATTACGCTATCTTTTGTTTTTTCCAAACTTCCTTTTACTTTAACTTCATTGGATACTCCATGAATTTTTAAAGTTCCTGTTGCATTAGCACCCTCAGTCAATTGCCCTACAATTCCTGAGAAAGAGGCTTTCGGAAACTTGTCAGACTCCAAATAATTTTCATTAAAATGTTCTTGCATTAAGGGTTTTGGGAAAATAAAATCTGAAATATTAAGTTGAAAAACCAATTGCTTAGTTTCATCATCATATACTGCACTTACCTTAGTGTTCTTTGCTGATATATCTTCTATAGGAGCCTCAGAAAAGAAAGAGATTTCTGCTTCTTTAGTCAAATACTGTTGTGCTTGTATATTTATAATAAAGAAAAATAATATAATGGTAATTATTTTATTCACAATCAGCCCATTTTTTAATAATTTCAATATCAGAATCACTCATTACTGGCGAACCATAAGGAGGCATTGTATGACTAACTACTCTTTCTTTCAATGAGTAATTATCTAAGGCTTCCATTACTCCTTCATAGGTACTAAGTACTGCTGACCTACCAGAACTTGCATTATGACAGGCAACACAGTTATTTTCAACTATAGGCTGTACTAAATCTACAAATAGTTGTTCATCAGGACTACAAACAGGTATAATTTCATGATAAGTACATGATGAAAAAATAAATATCGCAAATAAAAAGATAATTCTTATCATATAGCAAAACTACAAAAACTAATTAGTATCTACTTGCTTAACATCAGGTCTGTTAAATAAAATAAACCCTATTAATAAAAGTGCAATTACTACCCAAAGTGCCATTTGTTGACTGTGAAATTTAGTGACAATTCCAAAAAACAAAGGTCCTAAAAAAGAAGTTGCTTTTCCTGTAAGCGCAAAAAAACCAAAAAATTCATTTTGTTTTTCTTTAGGAGTAAGCCTTGCCATTAATGATCGGCTACAGGATTGGTTCGGCCCAACCATTAACCCTAAAAGCACTCCTGCAACCCAAAACCATTCTTTTGAATTGCTTGTTTCAGGAGAATAATAAGCTATAAATGTTGCTGCCATTAGCACAATTAATGAAATATTTATCACCTTGTTTGCTCCAATTTTATCTTCAATATACCCAAATAAAAATGATCCTATTCCAGCACAAAAATTCAACACAATTCCAAGCATCATCACTTCTTCAAAACTAAAATCTAAAGTACCCACGGCATACACCCCTCCTAATGCAAAAATCGTAATTAATCCATCATTAAAAAATAAGCGAGCAATCAGAAATCTATATATTTCTCTGTAGTTAGCAATACTTTTGAATGTTTCCTTAATTGATTGAAAGGAAGAGTAAATATGTTGTTTGTTAAATTTTTCTTTTTTTCTATCCTTCACAAATAAAAAGGTTGGAATACTAAATAGTAAAAACCAAATTCCAACAAGAATATTTATCTTTCTTATTTCATCAGGATTATTAATATCAAATAAAAAAAGAGAAATAAATAACGCGAGCAAACCACCAACAAAACCTAAACCCCAAGCATAGCCTGAAATTCTACCAATATTATCAGTATTTGATAGGTCAGGCAAGTAGGAATTACAAAAAATACTACCCATTTCAAAAGCAATATTCGCAATCACAAAACATGATAAAGCAAAATAAACATCCCCTACATTAGGAAAATACAATAAGATTGAAAATATCGCACAGATACAAGTTGAAGTAATTAAGAAGAATTTCCGGTATCCACCCCTATCAGCTAAAGCGCCAAGTATCGGGGAGAGTAACGAAACAACTATAGCTGTAATAGCGATTGCATTACTCCATAAAAAAGTACCTTCTTGTTCATTAGGAGCAATAACTTTTACAAAAAATGCGCTATAAATAAAAGTAACAATAATAGTAGTAAAGGGTTGGTTTGCAAAATCGTAAAACGACCATGCCAAAACCTCCTTTCTATTTCTTATCTTAAATATGCTCATCTAATTTTTAAAGCCCAATATTACACAATTTATTTCAGAAAACTAATTTAACTTATCCCCCTAAAAATTATACATTTGCACTCCTAAAATTAAACAAATGAACTTAGAAGGAATAATAAATGTTGCTGGGAAGCCAGGACTTTACAAGGTAGTTTCACAAGGAAATAATACAGTAATTGTTGAATCATTTACTGATGGTAAAAAAACTCCTTTATACTCTCACAATCAAGCCAATATGCTTGAGGAAATAGGGATATATACCTATGACGATACAAAGCCTTTATCTGAAATTTTTGATGATATTGCAAAAAAAGAAGAGGGGAAACAAGCCTTAAGTCATAAGTCATCAACAAATCAATTGACTACTTATTTCAGGGAAATTCTTGCTGATTATGATGAGGAAAGAGTTTATATTTCTGACATCAAAAAAGTAATTCAATGGTATAATGCTATGCAAGCTTTCGGTTTAATTGAAATGCCAAAAGCTGAGGTTAAGAAAAAGCAACCAGCTAAGAAAACTGCTGCTAAAAAAGCACCAGCTAAGAAAACTACAGAAAAAAAATAATTATGCAAAATACAATTGCAATACCTACACGCCCAGAGAGAAAATTTGTTCCTGAAAATTTAACTATCGATTCTTGGGGTAAAATTAAATCTTTGTTTGATAATTTAATAGAAAGAGAAATCTCTTCAGCTACTGAATTAGAAAAATGGATGTTAGATCAGTCTGAACTTTCAGCAGTTTTGGAAGAGGATATGGCTTGGCGTTACATCAAAATGAATATCGACACTACTGATAAAGAATTAGGAGATCGTTTTTCATTTTGGATTAAGGAGATTTCACCAAATACAGCACCTTACTCACATAAGTTAAATGTGAAATTAGTTGAAAGTCCTTATTTGAAAGAATTAGATCAAGAAAAATACCGCATCTATTTAAGAAGTGTTAAAAAACAAATTGAAATTTTCCGTGAAGAAAACATTCCTTTATTCACAATAATGGAAGAAAAGCAACAAGAATATGGTGCTATTTCTGCAAAGATGTCAATAGAGGTTGATGGTGAGAAAATGACCATGCAAAAAGCTGCACAATTATTAAAAAGCACGGATAGAGATAAAAGAGAAGAAGTCTACAATAAAATCAGTAGTAGAAGACTACAGGACGAAAAAGCATTGGATGATTTATTTGATGAATTAATTGCTTTAAGACAAGAAATTGCAAAAAATGCAGGCTTTGACAATTATCGTGATTATATGTTTGCGGCAATGGGACGTTTTGATTACAATCCTAAAGATTGTTTCAATTTTCATGATGCTATTGCACAAGAAATTGTTCCTATTATCAATTCATTTGAACAAAAAAGAAAAGATAAATTAGGATACACTTCATACAAACCTTGGGATACAGCTGTTGATGTTGATGGTCTTGCCCCCTTAAAACCATTTGAAGGAGGAACTGAACTAACTGATTTATCAGTAGAGTGTTTCAACAGACTAAGGCCTTATTTTGGAGAATGTCTTTCCACTATGAAGGCTATGAAACATTTGGATTTAGAATCAAAAAATGGAAAAGCTCCAGGAGGTTTTATGTATCCACTTTATGAAATCGGAGTTCCTTTTATTTATA
>Ga0206679_10000853_pt1 | contig 25562 bp, 26 predicted proteins | sample M110012015metaG_FD_155464 | JGI IMG/M metagenome (GOLD analysis project Ga0206679, IMG submission 155464) | Ammonia-oxidizing marine archaeal communities from Monterey Bay, California, United States - M1 100m 12015 | ecosystem: Environmental > Aquatic > Marine > Intertidal zone | place: USA... | reverse complement strand
TCTCGCCCAGTTCCTCGACCGGGGTGGAGGTGGTGAAGTACTCAACCAAGCCGGGCGTCTTGACGAAGCGCCGGTAGGCGGCGTACGCGTTGTCGGCCATTCCGTCCATGATCGAGTACCACCGGGCGATGGTGGCCTCGTCGTGTCGGGGGGCTCTGTGGGCGAGCGAGGCCTCGATCACCGCGGTGAACGCCAAATCGAGGTTGCGGCGAGCGATCTCAGGATGGCCGTATTTGTCGGCGATGACCTCTCCCTGTTCGGTGAACTTCACCTCGCCGTCCAGCACGCCGTTGGGCTGGCTGAGGATCGAGGCGTGCGTCGGACCGCCTCCACGACCAATGGTTCCTCCCCGGCCGTGGAAGACCCGGATGGGGATGCCCGTCTCCTCGGAGACTTCCCGGATGGCACGAAGGGCCTTGTGGATCTCCCACTGGGAGGTGGTGATGCCGCCGTCCTTGTTGGAGTCCGAGTAGCCGACCATGACTTCTTGGCTCCCGCCGCGAAGCTCCACGATGCGGCGGTAGGGGGACACCTCGAAGAGGGATCGCAGAGTGGTTCCGATGGACCGGAGGTCGTCGATAGTTTCGAACAGGGGAACGAACCCGATGCGGGCCGTGTCGTGTGCCGGATCGATGAGGCCGACCTCGCGGGCCAGCACCACCGGGGCCAGCACGTCCTGGACCCCCTGGGTCATGGAGATGACGTAGCTCTCGATGACGTCGTCGCCGTCTCGGTCCATGATTAGGCGCAGTGTGCGAAACAGTGCCAGGGCACCGGCGTCGTCCGGGGTGCGGGGCGGAGCCAACGGCCGTCGGCTCTCCATCTCGGCGGCCAGCAGGGCGCACCGTTCGGTGGCGGTGAGGCTGGCGTAGTCGACGTCGTTGGCGGCGAACAGCGTTGTCAGCGCCTCATGGTGGCGATCGGAGTGCTCGCGCACGTCCAGGGTGGCGAAGTGGAAGCCGATCACTTGCAGGATGCGGCGCACTCGGGCCACCGCACCGTCGGCCAGTAGTTCGCCGCCATGGGACCGCAGCGATTCGTCGATGACGTCGAGGTCGGCGTGTAGTTCGGCAGGCGATGCATACGGCTCGACTCGTTCCGTCGAGGATTCGTCGGTCGACCTTGCGGTGACCTGTAGTCGTCGTCGAATCGCCTCGCATCGAATCCGGTAGGGCTCTGAGTGGTCGACCCGGTGGTCGAGGTCGGCCAGCAGCGGTCGGTCGGCCTCGGTGGCCGCGGCCAGGTCGGTCGACACGTCGTGGATTCGTGTGCTCACGCTGAGCTCGTGGCCTAGGTCGCTCACCTCGTCGATCAGGATCTCTAGTGCTCGACGGCGCTGGAGGCCAAGCACCTCGTCGGTCGTCGAGGGAAGCACGTTGGGGTTGCCGTCCCGGTCGCCGCCAACCCACGAGCCGAATCGGATGGGAACCCGGTGCTTGGGGATCGACTGCCCGATGGCGGCCAGGGTGGCCTGCATCTCGTCGAACAGGTCGGGTATGGCTTCGCGGACGGTCAACCCGATGTAGTAGAGGATTGACCGTGCCTCGTCCATGGGTTCGGGGCGGGCGTGCCGGAGTTCGTCGGTCTGCCAGACGGCATCGATGATCTCTTCGATACGTCTGTCAATCCGTCGTTGGTCAGCCGGCGTGCGGCGTTGTTCGGACCGCTGTTCCAGCAACTGGCTCACCGTGGCCAGCTTGTCGAGGATGGCTCTCCGGGAGGCCTCGGTGGGATGGGCAGTGAACACCGGACGGACCTCAGCACGAGCAACGAGCCTGGCGATCTCTTCCGGGGCAATGCCCGATGCGACCAGTGAGGGGACGGTCTCGTCGAAGTGATTTGCGGCGTTGGGGGAGCCCGAGTTGAGGTCCTCGATGCGATGGACCTGTTCGGCCACGTTGGCCAGGTGGAAGTAGACGGTGAAGGCTCGCACCAAGAGGATGGCGTCGGTCACGTCGGCGTTGTCGAAAAGATCGTGGAGCTCGGTGTTGACCCGTTCCTCCATGGCAGGGCCGTTGGGGTCGTCCTCGCGGAGGTGGCGGGTCAGGGTGCGGACCCGCTCCACGGCATTCAGCAGATCTTCGCCGTGCTGGCGAACCAGCGTGTTACCCAGTTGGGTCCCCAGACGTCGAATATCGGCCCGCAGCGCAGCGTCGGTAGGTTCGGACCCCCGGTCAGGTGTGACTGATGTCAATTGCGCCATGGGGGAAATCTAGGGCCCTTCTCAGCCGTGCCTGATGTCAGTTGCGCCAGGGGGGAAATCTAGTTCAATCACCCCTGTGGTTCTATCTAGTTGAATCTTAGGAAATATTCAGGCAGAATGCGTACCTGATTTCTTCTCGGTAACGGAGCACCATGAGCCACACCCGATACGGCCCCGCCCGTCAGCGACTTCAGCGGAGCGAACTTGCTGTGCCCGGATCCAACCCGGGGATGTTCGAGAAGGCAGCGGCCAGCGACGTCGACTACGTCTTCCTCGACCTGGAGGACGCGGTTGCCCCCGGTGATAAGGAACAGGCCCGTCGCAATGTCATCGATGGCCTCCGCGACATCGACTGGCGGGCCCTGGGCAAGACCATCTCGGTCCGGATCAACGGCATCGACACCCACTACATGTACCGAGACGTCGTGGACGTGGTCGAGCAGGCCGGGGACCACCTCGACACCATCCTCATCCCCAAGGTGGGCGTGGCCGCCGACGTCTACATGGTCGACGCCATGGTTAGCCAGATCGAGGAAGCCGCCGGGATCGACGTGTCTGAGGGCGGCATCGGCATCGAGGCGCTTATCGAGACCACCCTCGGCATGGTCAACGTGGAGTCCATAGCCACCTCAAGTCGTCGTCTGGAGGCCATGCACTTCGGCGTAGCCGACTACGCAGCCAGCTGCCGGGCCCGAACCACCAACATTGGTGGTCTGAACCCCGACTACCCGGGGGACCAGTGGCACCAGGCCCTGTCCCGGATGCTGGTGGCCTGCCGGGCCTTCGGCATCCGTCCGATCGACGGTCCCTTCGGGGACTTCAACGACCCCGACGGCTACCTCGACGGTGCCCGTCGGGCCGCCGCCCTGGGCTATGAGGGCAAGTGGGCCATCCACCCCTCCCAGATCGAGCTAGCCAACCAGGTCTTCTCTCCACCTGCCGAGGAGGTCGACCGGGCCCGTCGGATCCTCCTCGCCCTGGACGAGGCAGCGACCGAGGGTCGGGGGGCGGCCCAGCTCGACGGTCGCATGATCGATGCGGCGTCGGCTCGCATGGCCGCCAACGTGGTCGCTCAGGCCGCCGCCATCGTCGGCAGGTAGTCCCAACAGCACTAGTACCAGAGACCAGACGGAGACCGTCCAATGGACATCCACGAGTATCAGGCCAAGGCCCTGCTTTCAGACTTCGGGGTGCCAATCGCCACCGGCGGTCTGGCCTACAGCCCCGAACAGGCCGCCTATCGTGCCAAGGAGATTGGTGGGGAAAAGTGGGTTGTGAAGGCCCAGATCCACTCTGGTGCCCGCGGCAAGGCGGGTGGCATCCGCATGTGTGATGACGAGAACGCGGTGTGGGAGGCCGCCGACGACATGCTTGGTCGTCGGCTGGTGACCAACCAGACCGGTCCGGGGGGCAAGGGCGTCTATCGCCTTTACATCGAGCCCGTGGTGCCTTTCGAGCGCGAGCTCTACCTGTCGATGGTGCTGGATCGCCAGACCGAGCGGATCGTGCTCGTCATGTCTGGCTCCGGTGGCATGGAGATCGAAGAGGTGGCCGAAACCGACCCCGGGGCCATCCACCGGATCCGTATCGAGCCGGCCGTCGGGCTCCAGGGCTTCCAGGCCCGCGAGGCCGCCTTCGCCTGTGGGCTGGGAGCCGGGCTCATCGCCCAGGCTGAGACGTTGCTGCTGGGTGCCTACCGGGCTTTCCGGACCATGGACGCCACCCTGCTGGAGATCAACCCCTTGGTGGTGACCGAGGAGGGTCGCCTACTGGCATTGGACGCCAAGATGAGCTTCGACGACAACGCCCTGTTTCGCCACCAGAACGTGTCCGAGCTACGGGACAAGTCCCAAGAGGACCCCCGCGAGATGAACGCGGCCGACCGCGGCCTTAACTACGTGGGTCTCGACGGCAACATCGGGTGCATCATCAATGGCGCCGGCCTGGCGATGGCCACTATGGACATGATCAAGCACGCTGGGGGCGATCCGGCCAACTTCCTAGACATCGGTGGCGGAGCGTCACCCGAGCGGGTGGCCAAAGCCTTCAAGCTGGTCCTGTCCGACGATCGGGTCGAGGCGATCCTCGTGAACATCTTTGCCGGGATCAACCGCTGCGACTGGGTGGCCGAGGGTGTCGTAAAGGCCATGAACGAATTGGACGTCAAGGTCCCTGTGGTCGTACGGCTGTCGGGAACAAACGTCGAGGAGGGGCGCCGCATCCTCGAGGAGAGCAACGTCGACTTGATAACTGCAGAAACGCTGGCTGAGGCCGGGGAGAAGTCTGTGGCCGCCGTTTCCTGGGAGGCGAACTAGTCATGAGCATCATCATCAGCGAGGAGACTCCCGTGATCGTTCAGGGCTTCACCGGACGCATGGGCACGTTCCATGCCGAGGAGATGATCGAGTACGGCACAAATGTGGTCGGGGGCATCGCCCCCGGCAAGAGCGGATCCGATCACCTGGGCCTGCCAGTCTTCGACACCGTGAGGGACGCAGTCAGCGATACGGGTGCGGAGGCCAGCATCGTGTTCGTCCCGCCGCCCTTTGCTGCCGACGCCATCATGGAAGCCGTCGACTCCGGCATCTCACACTGTGTGTGCATCACCGACGGCATTCCGGCTCAGGACATGATGAAGGTCAAGCGCTACATGCGGACCAAGCGGGTCGAGAAGCGGATGACCCTGATGGGCCCCAACTGCGCCGGCGTCATCAGTCCTGGAAAGGCCCTGCTTGGGATCATGCCAGGGCACATCTACGCCCAGGGCCCAGTGGGAATCATTGGTCGTTCCGGCACGTTGGGCTACGAGGCCGCCTCCCAGCTCAAGGCCATCGGCATCGGCGTGAGCACTAGCGTGGGCATCGGCGGGGACCCCATAAACGGGAGCTCGTTCACCGACCACCTCAAGGCCTTCGAGCAGGACTCCGAGACCAGCCTGGTGTGCATCATCGGTGAAATCGGCGGCCCTCAGGAAGCCGACGCCGCGGCCTTCGCCAAGGACCACATGCACAAGAAGGTAGTGGCCTACATTGCCGGCCTGTCGGCTCCCAAGGGTCGGACCATGGGCCACGCCGGGGCCATCGTGACCGGCGCAGGGGAGTCGGCCGCTGAGAAGATCGAGATCATGCGAGACCACGGGGTGACCGTGGTCGAGCGTCCCTCGGACTTTGGTGCCGTCATCGCGAAGCTGCTGTAGCCACATAGGCCTCTCGCCGGGTCTTATAGCCGGTAAGGCGAGTGGTGATCGCCGGGCCGTAGCCTGCCCGTGTGCACGAGATCCTGAATGACCTGCAGCGTTGGCGTCGGCAGGGCCGCCCGGTGGCAGTGGCTCGCGTGGTCGAGGTGGAGGGTTCTGGGCCGCGCCTGCCCGGGGCCGTCATGGCCGTCGCCGCTGACGGTGAGGTGTCGGGGTCGGTCTCGGGAGGATGCGTGGAGGGCGCCGTGGTGTCCGAGGCTCTTGAAGTGTTGGCGACCGGTGATCGCCGCATGGTCACCTTCGGCTACAGCGACGACGAGGCGTTCGCCGTGGGCTTGACCTGTGGTGGCACCATCCACCTGTTCATCGAACCCCTGGACTGGTAGCCGGTGGGTGGCGTTTTCGACCGATTAGCAGAGCTGCTGGTCGACGAGGTGCCCGTGGCGTTGGCCACCATCGTCGAGGGTGCGGGAGTGGATGGACCGGATGGCCACCTCCTGGTGCGCCGGACCACCGGCGATGGCGTGGAGGTGGTGGGGTCGCTGGGTGACCCCGACCTGAACCGGGTCGTTGCCCGGGACGCCCTTGGTGAACTATCGGCGGGGCGAAGTGGAGTCCGTCACTACGGCGAGCACGGTGAGGCCCGTGGGGAGTCGGTGTCGGTCTTCGTGGAGTCGTTTGCCGCCCCGCCGCGGATGCTGGTGTTCGGCGCAGTGGACTTCACTGCGGCGTTGGTCCGTGTGGCCAAGGTGCTCGGCTACCGGGTCACGGTCTGTGATGCCCGAGAGATCTTTGCCACCACTCAACGGTTTCCGTTGGCTGACGATGTCGTGGTGGATTGGCCTGATCGTCTACTGGCTGAGGTGGGACCCGACCTGCGGCGACGTGATGCGGTGTGCGTGCTGACTCACGACGTGAAGTTCGACATGCCGGCCATTATCGGGGCGTTGGCCACATCGGTTGGCTACATAGGGGTGATGGGGTCCCGTCGGACGCACGAGGACCGCCTCAAACGGCTTCGCGAGGTGGGTGTCACCGATGAGCAGTTGGCTCGCCTGCGGTCACCTATCGGACTGGACATCGGCGCCCGGACTCCGGAAGAGACGGCCGTGTCCATCGTGTCGGAGATCATCGCCTTACGGACCGGACGCTCGACTCGTGCTCTGTCAGCCACCGACGGCCCGATCCACGACTGAGGTTGGCGAATGGTGTCCCAGGCCGCCGTGGTGCTGGCCGCTGGTGGCGGCTCCCGTTGGGACGGTGACGGCCACAAGCTGCTGGCCGAAGTGGACGGGCGACCATTGGCCGCTCATGCCCTCGCTGCCGCGGCCGATGCGGGCCTAGACGAGCTTGTCGTAGTGACGGGAGCCGTAGACCTGACCGGGGTTCTGGCTGGGGTACTGGACGAGGCGCTGCCCGTCACGGTCAAGGTGCTACACAACGAGCGTTGGGCCGAGGGGCAGGCCGGGTCGCTCGGGTTGGCCGTAGCCCACGCGGTGGCCGTCGGCCATGATGCCGTGGTGGTTGGTCTGGCCGACAGCCCCGGGGTGCCCACCGAGGCGTGGCGGGCCGTAGCTGCCGTTGAAGCGGAGCTTGCGGTGGCTACCTTCGCCGGTCGTCGACGACCCCCGACCCTCATCGGCCGGTCTCTCTGGGGCCAGCTACCCCAAGTCGGCGATCAGGGGGCGCGCGACCTGTTGGCCGACCGGCCGGATCTGGTGGTGGAAGTCCCCTGTCCCGGTGATCCCGCTGACGTGGACACCATGGAGGACCTGTGGCGATGGACCTGAATGATGACCGATCGACCGAGGGGTCGGTCGTAGAGGCGCTGTTGGGTCGCCGTCCGGAGGGGGCCTTCGAGGTCGTGGTCCGCGACCAGGGTGGTAGTCCGGTGGTCATCCGCAACCACCCGCTGCTTGACGACGGTCGCCCCATGCCCACCCGCTTCTGGTTGGTGGGGGACGCGCTCCGGTCCCGCATCGGCACTCTCGAATCGATCGGTGGGGTCCGAGATGCCGAGGCGGCCTGCGACCCTGTCGAGTTGGCCGTGGCCCATGATCGGTACGCCGAGGAACGGGATGCAGCGATTCCCGCCGACCATGTCGGGCATCGACCGTCCGGTGGCGTGGGCGGTACCCGACAGGGCGTCAAATGCCTGCACGCTCACTACGCCTGGTACCTGGCTGGGGGCGATGACCCGGTGGGCCGCTGGGTTCACGACCGGCTTGCCTTGGGTCAGGACACGTGCGCTGTGGCTGCCATCGACTGCGGGACGAACTCCACCCGGCTTCTGATCGGTCAGGCGTCTGCGGGCGTGGGCTCGACTGGGTTCGAGACCCTTGAGAGGAGGATGTGCATAACCCGGATGGGAGAGAGGGTCAACGCGACTGGTCGGCTGGCTTCGCAGGCCATCGAACGGGTGCTGGACGTCCTGGCTGAGTACCGCGAGGCCATGGACGCCCACGGCGTGACCCGGTGTCGTATCACCGCCACCTCGGCAGCTCGGGACGCCGCCAACCGGGATGAGTTCTTCGACGCAGCCGAGGCCGTCGTTGGATTCCGACCCGAGCTGCTTTCCGGTATGGCCGAGGGGCACCTCGCTTTCGCCGGCGCCACCGCGGACCTCGATCCGGGGGACGGACCGTTCCTGGTCGTAGACATCGGCGGTGGCTCGACGGAGTTTGTGGTCGGGACCACCGAGGCCGAGGCGGCACGGTCGTGCGATATCGGGTGCGTCCGTCTCACCGAGCAGTGGATCGAGCACGACCCAGCCCGACCCGAAGAACTGGTGGCTTGCCTATCGGTCACCGAGGCCCACCTCGACGAAGTGCTACGCGAGGTGTCGGGGGTGGCCGATGCCCGCACCCTGGTTGGCCTGGCCGGCACCGTGTCATGTGCGGCAGCCGTGGAAATCGGGCTGGCCGAGTACGACCGGGACCGCATCCACCACTTCCGCTTGTCCAAGGAGGCGGTAGAGGACGTCTACCGCACTCTTGCTACCGAGGATCGAGAGGAGCGTATGGCCAACCCTGGCATGGAGGAGGCGCGGGCCGACGTCATCGTGGGTGGGCTGTCGATCCTGGTCAAAGTGATGCGCCAGTTCGGCTTCGGCGAGTGCCTGGTCTCGGAGTCCGACATCCTCGATGGTCTGGTGGCGTCGCAACTGGAAGAGTTGTCTGGCTGATGCGCCTACGAGGAATATTTCCCCACAGGGGAGAAGTTTCCCACCAGTAGTGATTTCTCGACTAGGGTCTGCACAATGTCGCACGCAGACCGCATCCTCATGGGCCCTGGCCCGGGTAACCCGTACCCCGAGGTCATGGAGGCCTTCGCCCGTCCGGTCCTGGGCCATCTCGACCCAGATTTCATCGCCCTCCTGGATGAGACCAACGATCGCCTCCGTCAGGTGTTCCGCACGGCTAACCCGCTGACCTTCCCCGTTTCGGCTACCGGCTCGGCCGGCATGGAGGCCACGTTCGTCAACGTGCTGGGCCCCGGTGACGTGGTCGCCATCGGTGTCAACGGCCTGTTCGGAGAGCGCATGTGTGACGTGGCCGCCCGTTGCGGTGCCGATGTCATTCGAGTCGAAGCCGAGTGGGGCACAGCCATCGACCCGCAGGCTCTGCTGGACGTCCATCCATCCCCCAAGGTCATCGCCGTGGTACACGCCGAGACGTCGACCGGCGTCCGCAACGACATCGCTCCCATCGGCGCCGGCAAGGGCAACGCCCTCCTGCTGGTCGACTGTGTGACCTCCCTCGGTGGCATCCAGCTGGAGATCGATGACTGGGGCGTGGACCTGGCCTACAGCGGCACCCAGAAGTGCCTAGGCGTACCACCCGGGCTCTCACCGGTCACCGTGTCTCAGGCCGCTATCGACGGCTTCGTCGAGAAGTCGCAGTCCTGGTATCTCGACTTCGCCATGATTGCGAACTACGTGACCGGTGGTGGCACCCGTGCCTACCACCACACGGCCCCCATCTCGATGCTCTACGCCCTCCATGCCGGGCTCGGTGTCCTGCTCGAGGAGGGGCTCGACGAAGCACAGGCTCGGCACCAAGCGTGTGGCGACAGGCTTCAGGAAGGACTGGTCAAGCGGGGCTTCCAGCTCTTCGCCCAGGAGGGCCACCGTCTGCCCGAGCTCACTTCGGTGATCGTCCCAACCGACCGCCTGCCCGATGGCGTCGACGAGGCGGGTGTGCGCCGCCGCCTCCTGGTCGAGTACGGGATCGAGATTGGTGGTGGTCTCGGCCCGGTGGCCGGCAAGGTGTGGCGCATCGGCTGCATGGGCCACACTGCCCGAGAGCGCAATGTCACCATGCTGCTGGGCGCGTTGGACGAGATCCTGGGCTGACCGGTCTGGCTCCCGCCCGGTCAGCCGGAGGTCAGGGGCGACCGAGTGGCCCGGCTTGCCGTCTCACAGGCCGGCCCGGGGATGATGGACTCGTGGCCATCGAGGAGATCATCGACTGTCCCCTCGTTGAGGGCCGACGAGTGATCCTGCGCCCGTTGGAGGTAGAGGACTTCGACGACTGGCGGGACGTCCGTCGTCGGAACGCCGATTGGCTAAACGTCTGGGAACCTCGTCGTGGCTTCGGTCAGCCCGACCCGGTGGAGGACCAACAGGCCTTCACTATGCGCTGCGCCGCCCGGCGGCGGGAACGCCAGTTGGGTACCGGCTGGGGATTCGGCGTGTTCGTCCCTGGAGATCAGGTCGTTTCTAGGGGCAGGACGGGAAGGGTCTTCGCCGGCGAGCTCAATCTCTCCAACGTGGTCTTAGGGGCCTTCCGCAGTGCTCACGTGGGCTACTGGATGGACGAGTTCTGGGCCGGCAACGGCTATATCCCGGAGGCGTTGGTGGCGGCCTGCCGGTTTGCCTTCGAAGAACTCGACTTGCATCGCCTCCAGGTGTCGATCGTCCCCCGTAACACACGGTCCCGGCGGGTCGTTGAGAAACTGGAGTTCCGTTGTGAGGGTCTAGCCGAGCGCTATCTGGAGATCGCCGGCGTCTGGGAGGATCATCTCCGCTACGCGGTGACCGCCGAGGAGTGGTCCTTCCGGCGGGCCGAGTTGGTCGCCGAATGGCTCGAGGGTCGGGCGGTGGGAGCCTGACCCCAGGCTGGGTCAGCCCTTGTCCGCTATCCGGGCCTTCAACTTGGCCACCATCTCGGTGAAAGCCGGCTGGCGCATAGACCAGACCTGCGGCTCGATTTCCAACTGCACCGATGGGATTGACTCGGTCACGGCTGCGGTGTCGTGCAGGGTCTGCTTTGTCACCGCCACGAGTTCCCGTGGGTGGCCGGCGGCCCTCTTCGCGTACTCCACAGCCCGGTCCAGTAGGACGTCGTCGTCGACACAGTCCCACGCCACGCCGCGGCGGGCGGCCTGCTCTCCGTCCATGATCTGCTCGAACAGCACCATTGCCTTGGCCGTCTGGAGATCGGTGATGTTCCGGAGTCGCCAGGTGTGGCCGCCGCCAGGATGGATGCCGATGGTCAGGAATCGGGAGTCGAATCGGGCCGACCGCCCAGCGACCACCAGGTCGCAGGCCAGGATCATGTTCATACCGGCGCCCACCGCCGCACCGTTCACGGCGGCCACTGTCGGTAGCGGGCTGTGGGCTACCCGGAGAAAGCCTCGGTAGATGTCGGGCAGCGCTCCATCGACGCTGCCCTTCCCGGCATCCAGCAGGTCGTCCAGTACGGCGCCGGCACAAAACGCCCGCCCCGCTCCAGTGAGCACAACGGCGCCCACCCCTTCGTCGGCTTCTAGCTCGTCGAAAGCGGCCAGCAGTTCGTTGTTCATCTCGTTGCTGATCACGTTTCGACGATCAGGGTCGTCGAAGGTGAGAATGGCCACCCGGTCACGTCGTTCGATCTGCAGCACGCTCATGGAAGGGGAGTCTCGCGCGGACGGGTGGTCCCCTCGGTGCCCGCTGGCAGGCTCTGCAAGGGTCGCCCATAGGGTCGCCTACATGTCTGCCGGTAGTCCGATTGTGCCCGGCCGCCGCTACCCCGCCCTGGCCTACCCCAACTACAGGCTCTTTTGGATCGGTGGGGTGCTGACCAACAACGGGCGGTGGACCCAATACGTGGCCACCTACTGGATCGTGTACCAGGTCACCGAGTCAGCGGCCTGGGTGGGCATGGCCGCCTTCTCCTCGTTCATCCCGATGTTGCTGACCAATCCGGTAGCAGGCCATGTGTCGGACCGCTTCGACCGCCGCAAAGTGCTGTTATGCACCAACTCGGTGTGTTCCTTGCTGGCCGCCCTCATGGCCGCCACCTGGGGGATGGGGGGGCGGAGCATCGGGGTCTGGATGGCCCTCCTACTGGCCGGCGGCTTCGTCTATGGGATCCAGCTGCCGACTTGGCAGTCGTTCGTGGCCGAGTGCGTGCCCCGTGAGCACCTTCGCAACGCCATCACCTTGAACTCCACCCAGTTCAATGCTGCCCGAACCTTCGGTCCGGCTCTCGGGGGCGTGTTGATCGGAACGGTCGGGCCCGGCTGGGCGTTGTTCGTAGCTGCGGCCTGTTATGGCCCGGTCCTGACCGCGCTGGTTCTGATCCGGGCCGGCGAGCTTTTCCGGCCCGAGGGAGTTACTGGGGGACTAGTCGGAGGCGGCAGTGCTGATCATGCGCCGTCGATCCTCGGCGACTACAGGGAGTCGATCCGCTACGTCCTCGCATCGCCGGGTATCCGCGTAGCCATCGGGACCACCGCCCTGGTGTCGACTATGGGCCAGCCGGTGGTCCAACAGATCGTGGTGTTCGCCGAGGAGGTGTTCGAAGTCTCGCCGTTCTGGTTCGGAATGATGGGCTCGGCCCAGGGGTTGGGTGCTCTGCTGGCCGCTCCACTGGTCATCGGCGAGATGGGGAGGATGCGGCGTTCCAGGATCCAGTTGCTGGCCACTTGTGGCTACGGCATTGCTCTCGTGCTGTTCGCAGCTGCACCCGTCTTATGGATGGGGTTCATGGGGTTGGGCTTGGTCGGCTGCATGCACCTTGCTTCAGCGTCCAACCTGAACTCGACCGTGCAGCTCCAGGTGGACGATGCCATCCGTGGACGGGTTATGGCTCTGTACCTGATGGGGGTTCTAGGGGTGTCGCCCTTCGCGAACCTGGCCATGGGGGCGGCGATCGCTTTGTTCGGCCCCCGCCCGGTGGTGGCCTTCGCCGGGCTGGTGGTGCTCAGCGGAGGTGTATTCCTGCACCTGACCGGCAGGTTCCAGCTTCTCGACGCTGGCTAACCATCAGCTGGATGTTCAGTCGTCGTCGAATTCGGAGCGGTGTGCCCGTCCGACGTCGCAATCGTCGTAGGCCGGGCACCATCGGCATGGCGGTCCCGGGACGCGGTTTGGGATCCGTCGGCCATGGCGGAGTTCGACCAGTCGGCCAACGCCGTCGGCCACCCGGGCCACAGTTGCCTCGAGAGTCTCGAGGGAGACCGTCTCGGAGATGGGGTGCCCCCGATCCAGGTAGTAGGAGGACAGCATTCGGGGCGGGACTCCGATGCGGAGTGTTTCGACCACGGCGTAGAAGCGCAGGTCCTCGCGGTGGACGGGGAGGGAGGTACCGGTCTTGAAGTCCACGATGACTTTGCCTGCTGTCCGACCATGGGCCGCGCCGAGGCTGAGATCGACCTTCCCGTCGAGGATGACCCGGCCGTCGCAGAGCTCGGCCCGTAGGCGTGACTCGGTCACCGGACGCCATGCCGGTTGGAGCGGTGGCCAGCACTCGAGGAACTTGGTGAACGAGTCCACGGCAAGGGAACGCAGCTCGGCCCGTTCGGCCTCGGACACCCCCTGAAGCCAGTTGCCCAGACCGCGGTCCTCAGCCTCAAGGCGGGCCAGAGCCTCGTCTACCAGCGTCGGGGGTTCGAACTCGCGACGCCAATGGACGGCCAGCTCGATGGCCTTGTGCACCACGGAACCGCGGGCGATGGGGACGCGCCACTCGAACTCTTCGGCTTCTTCGGCCAAGAACTTGGCCTCGCAGCCGTGGACCTGACTGAGACGGTGCTTATTCAGATAGACGTCCTCGTTGGATGGGAGGTTGTCGAGGTGCGGTTCGAGGACGGTCTCCAAGGCGGCCCGTAGATGGGAGCCGACGTCCTCGTCGAACTCCGGTCGGTCGGCGGCCGTGGCCCCAAGCTCGTCGAGCACCGTTTGCTGAGCGGGGTTCAACTCCGGCCGGTCGGCGGTCTGGGCCGGAGTCTTCGTTTCTTGAGACATGAACTGAGTATGGCGCGGGGTTGGGGCATTCTCCGGGAGCGTTCGGACTTGGCTCGGGTTGGCCGGAGGGACTGTCACAGGCGAGTGCGAAGATCGTCGATATGGAGCGGAGAATGAACGAGACGCCGGTGATAGGTCCCGGGGCCATCCGGTTCGCCGAGACGGCCCGGTCGATCGGACGGGCCGCCCGGCTACGGGGCCTGGAGGTGCCGACCTTCCGAAGCCCACCGGGCCTGATCGGGGTGCAGAGAACGATTCGTCGTAGGGGGGCGTCGGCCACCGTCTCAGTCGTGGTTCGAGGGCGACCCTGGGCGGCGGTGGTGTCCGACATGGTCGAGGGTGTGGTGGCGGCCAACCGACTTGATAGTCGCGGGGCCGACGCTGTACGGGCCGCCCTGTGGATGGCCGTCGACGGGCCAGCCCTCGCCGCCTGACTCTTCGCCGAGTGGCCCCTCGCTGCGAAACCGTCACTACCGTGGCCTGGACGCCCGGGTGGCGGAACTGGTAGACGCAGCGGGCTTAAACCCCGCGGCCCCTTCGGGGGCGTACAGGTTCGATTCCTGTCCCGGGCACAGGTCCTGATGTCGTATGCCTTCCTGTAGTCGGGAGAGACTGGGCCTATGAGTGACCCAGGGCAGAAAACCGAAGGCGGGGCCCTGTACAGGCACCCCTATCCGTCGCCGGACCTGGCGGCCCGGTACCCGTTCGTGGCCTATGAGCACCAGCGGGTCGATGACCGGACGATGCGCGACCGAGCCGAGTCGTTCCGTGCGTCGGCTGACCGCCGACGCAGCGTCCGCATGTTCAGTTCCGACCCGGTGCCCAGGGACCTGATCGAGGCGGCGGTGGCTGCTGCTTCGACGGCCCCGTCGGGCGCCCACAAGCAACCTTGGACTTTCGTGGCGGTTTCCGATCCGACGACGAAGTCACGGATACGCGAGGCGGCAGAGGCCGAGGAGCACACCAACTACCTCGAGAACCGCATGAATGCCGAGTGGCAGGAGGCCCTGGCCCCTCTGGGAACTGACCACCACAAGGAGTTTCTGGAGGTGGCCCCATGGCTGGTCGTGCTCTTCGAGCAGCGCTACGAGGTGCGACCGGATGGCTCGACGCGCAAGAACTACTACGTCAAGGAGAGCACGGGGATCGCTGCCGGACTCTTCGTGGCGGCCGTCCACGAGATGGGTCTGACCACCCTGCCCCACACACCATCGCCCATGGCCTTCCTACGGAAGGTGCTGGATCGCCCCGAAAACGAGCGCCCGTTTGTGATGTTCCCTGTGGGTCACCCGATGCGCGGGGTGATGGTTCCAGACCTGACCCGCAAGGCCCTTGAAGAGGTTCTCGTGGTGGTCGACGGCACCTGACGCCCGCAGCGGGCCGAGGCCTACCGGTTGCCGTGGACCGGTTCCGGACAGGTCAGAGCAGGAGGGCGGTGCCGACCACCGTGAGGGCGGCGCCTGTCCATGCCCCGAGCGAAGGGACCTGTCGCATTCGTAGCCACAGCAGGGGAAGCAGGATGACCGGAGTGGTTGCCGAGAGGATGGTGGCCACCCCGGTATCGCCGTGTCCCAGCGACCACAGCAACAGAGACATGCCCAGCACCATCGCGATGAAACCGCTAGCCGCCAGTCGTAGGTGGTCCATGGGGAGGAGTGCACCTCGTCGTGCCGGCCGGGCCAGCCTGTCGCCGGGTCGGGCTAGTACCCAAAGGGCGATGGTGGCTATGACTACCCGCGCCGACGCTACGGCCAGTGTGTCGGCGCCATCGTCCAGGATCGGCTTGACGGCAAGCGCCCCAAGGGCCTGACCGAGAGCACCCACTCCCGCCCAAGTCGCGCCGACGACCAGCGACCCTTCGACACGCTCGAAGACGTCGCTGTGGGTACCACTTCGTGATCCAAAGTTCACCGCTAGGACGATTCCACCCATGGTGAGTATTGCTCCAACCAGTGCCCACGGAGCGAACGACTCGCTGAATAGCAGCACGCCACCCACCGCAGCCAGTGGAGCGTTGGAGGTGAACAGCACTGAGGTGCGGCGAGGGCCGATGCGAGCCATGGCGGTGAACAGCGACAAGTCACCCACCAGGATCCCGACCAGTCCTGATACGGCCAGCAGGCCCAGATCCGCCAGGTGAAGGCTGGACCAACCCCCGGTGACGGTGGTCAGTACGAGCAGCATGGCGCTCACATAGAGCATCCGGATCCGGCAGAACCGGGGCCCACCGAGGCGGCGTACCGGTTCGGCGGCGATGAGGCTGCTACACGCCCAAGACGTAGCAGCTAGGAGGGCGGCGATCTGATATGGCAGGGTCGCATTCCACCACCGCTACCTAGTCGGCCCACCATTGGATTTTGGGAAGTCGGGGTCGGGTCGCGCGAGGATGCGCTGATGACTTCTGACCACGTCGCCGCATGGTCAAGCGATCGCCGCATCGCTGGTGGCGAAGTGCGAGCTACCGGTGGCTGTGCCTGTGGCGGTGTTCGTTACTGGATCACCGGACACCTGCGCGACGTTGTCCACTGTCATTGCGAGCCGTGCCGACGGATCACCGGCCACCACATGGCGGCCACTGCTGCGCTCAGGTCCGACGTTCACTTTGAGTCCGATGACTCTCTCCGCTGGTACCAGCGCACCGATACCGTCCGGTACGGCTTCTGCTCGACGTGTGGTGCCACCCTGTTCTGGGAGGCTGCCGATAAGGCGGACACGGTTTCCATCGCCGGTGGGACCCTGGACCAGCCGACCGGATTGACCACCGTGCTGGCCATTTGGGCTGACGGTGCCTCGGACTTCCACCGCCTCGACGACACCATCGCGACCTATCTGGTTGACCTGCCTGACACATAACCCATATGGATCGGCCTGGCGGGTTATGGAGTGGACAGGCCTGGATGGCCGTTGACAGTGATACGCCGTCGGCTATCACCTGGGAGGGGTCGGGGACCATCACCGAGGTTGGCGTGTTGTATCCCGACTACCGGGAGTCGGTCGCGGTGAAGTTGGTCGACTGAGCAGTAGCGCTGGAACGACTGATCTCGGGTTGGAGGGGTACCCGGATGGGCGGAGGGTCGCACCTATGATCCGGCCATGCGCAGGCTCGCCGTTTTCCTGACCGTTCTGGCCCTCGTGGCCACCGCCTGTGGCGGTTCCGATGACGATGATCCGGTGGTGGTCCAGACCACGACCACGGCCATCTTTGCCACGACCACCATGGCCGACGTCTCAGGTGATTCCGCTGCAGCGACCACTACGACCGAAGCCGTGTATCAGGCCACCACCACCACGGTCGCCTCCGCCACAACCACAGCACCACCGGCGACCACCACCGAGGCGCCCCCCGAGGTGGCTGAGTCGGTGACCGTGGAGGCGGGAGACTCCCTGTCCAAGATCGCCAAGCGGTTCGGCACCACGGTGGACACCCTCGTACGGGTCAACGAACTCTGTGATGCCAACCAGATCTTCGTCGGCCAGGTCATTCTGCTGGAGGATCCGGAGGCCGAGGAACCGGCCGGCGAGGGAGACGTCCTCATCGTGACCGTCCTAGCTGGCGATTCATTGTCCAAGATCGCCAAGCGGCACGACACCACCGTCGAGGACATCATGGCTCGTAACGCCATCGATGACCCGAACCTGTTGTTCGTGGGTCAGGAACTGGTAATCGACGGCGAGGTTCCGTCGGCCGACGAGCCCGAGGTCAACCCCAACTGCTGAGGCCTCCGGCATTGAGGGCTGGTGCCGGGTGACACTGAGCCTCAGCGAACGCGACACAGAGCGGTTGGTGGGCAGCGAGGGCCCGGCGTTAGCCCTTGCCATGAGGGTGGTTACCAGGGTTGCCGACGCCATGGAGGCCAACCGACTGCTGGATGTCGTCGGTGCCCACATTGACTCGTGCCTTTTCACCGGCATGGCCGCACTCGACTTCGCCGACCGTCTGGCCGACGACGGTGCCAGGGTGTCGGTGCCAACCACGCTGAATGTCTCGTCGTTAGACCTGCTCCACCCCGAACTCTCGCTAGGTGATCCAGAGGAGCGACGCCTAGCGCTCCGCCTGATGGAACGCTTCGAGGAGATGGGTTGTCGGCCCACCTGGACCTGTGCGCCGTACCAGCTCGAAGAGCGCCCGGCGTTCGGCGAACACGTGGCATGGGCCGAGTCCAACGCCATCGTGTTCGCCAACTCGGTGCTAGGTGCCCGAACCCACAGGTACGGAGACTTCATCGACCTTTGTTGTGCGGTGACCGGCCGGGCTCCGGCCGCCGGCCTTCACCTAGATCCCAACCGATTGGCCACCGTGGTCGTCCGGATCGAAGGGGTATCCGAAGACCTGCTCAATCGCGACGTCCTTTATCCGGTCGTCGGCGGCCTCCTCGGGCCGCTGGCCGGCAAGGCCGTTCCCGTCCTCGTCGGCCTTCCCGCCAGGGTCTCCGAGGATCGGCTCAAGGCCCTAGGTGCAGCGGCGGCCGCCACGGGCAGCGTGGGGATGTTTCACGTCGTGGGCAGTACGCCGGAGGCTCCAACGCTTGAGGCCGCCCTCGGTGGCCGTCCGGCGGGTACCGAAATCCGGGTCGGACCCGACGAAATCCGGACGGCCCGGGACCGCCTGAGCACCACGTCCGACGTTGGACTTCGTACGGTCAGCCTGGGTACGCCGCACTACTCGGTGGCCCAGATGGGTCGCCTCGTAGAACTGCTCGGTGACCGTCGGGTCCACGAGCAAGTCGCGGTATACGCCTCCACTGGTCGCGACGTCCTGCACGAGGTCGAGTTGCGAGGTTGGGCCGATCGCCTCACCGCGGCGGGCGTACAGCTGGTCACCGACACCTGCACCTACTTCACGTCGATCATCGAGGACACGTCGAGAACCACGATGACCGACTCCGCCAAGTGGGCCTACTACGCGCCAGGCAACCTCGGAGTCGAGGTGGTATTCGGCAGCGTCGAGGACTGCGTGGAGTCGGCCGTTGCCGGCCAGGTGGTCCGAGACGAGGGGCTTTGGGCCAATGCCTGATGAAGCGTCCTCCGGTCAGGTGCTGGAGGGGCGGGCCATGGTGCCCGGGACAGCCCAGGGTGACGTGCTGTGCCTCGACGAGGCGCTGAGCTTCTGGGGTGGCCTGGATCCGGAGACCGGCCGGATCATCGACCGGCACCACCCCCAAGTGGGTCAGTCCGTGGTTGGGCGGGTGTTGGTCATGCCGTCGGGACGGGGGTCCAGCTCTGCGAGCAGCGCCCTGTGCGAGGCGGTCCGAGTCGGGACGGGCCCGGTAGCCATCGTCATGGCCGAACCGGACGAGATCATCGCCCTGGGCGCCGTGGTAGCCGACGAACTCTACGGTCGACTCGTCCCGGTGGTGGTGCTGGCCGAGGGCATGGACCGGCTTCACACCGGGGTCCGGTGCACGGTGTCGGATCAGACGGTGATCGCGTACTCCGACAACCGTTCGTAGAGGCCACGAGCCTCGTCGACCACCGGTCGCAGGCGGTCGGGCGGCGCTTCAGTGCTGGGAACCCCGGCCTCGAACCCCGTCGACCGGTGGGTGCTGGCATACCAGTGCACCGCCCAGACGCCGTCCTCGGGCTTGGGCCCGGCCGGCCATGACAGCATCGCCGGGTCGAAGGTCAGCCCGAGACGGTCGCAGAGCCGTCGGAGCACCGCTTCCGGTGCAGCCAGCAACGTCGCGGAGTCGACCACGATCGGATCCTCGCCACCGACCAGCATGGCCTCCAGCAAGTCGACCTGGATGGGAAGTCCGGTATCGGCCACCCCCACATCCGGCACGTTCCTGGCGAACGAGGTCACCACCCGTTCAGGATCCCGGATCAGCAGCATGTTTCGACATGACCCAAGGAAGCCCAAGTCGAGATCGACGGCGTGCTGAGCCATCTGCTTAAAGAAGACGACCGGTGTCGGGTGGTCACCCATGATCACGTCCCGCACCACAGCCTCGCCGTCGGGATCCTGGCTGGCCAGCACCTCAGAACGCCCGGGATGCTCCCGCCCGGTCACCCGCAGGTAGTGGGCGTAGATCGGCTCGTCGAACACCGTGGTGTCGGCTCGCTGCCCGAAGGCGTACATGAACGAGGTCGATATGTTGCGCGGACCCGACCAGCAATTGATGCGAAGCGTCATCGGGGCGGTGGGTTGCTAAGAGCTATCGGGGTGGAGGGCTCAGGAGGCCGTGTCGGCCTCTACGGCCGCCTGGTAGAGGTCGCGCAGATGGGCCGTGAGGGGCCCGGGCCGGCCGTCGCCGATGGTCCGGCCGTCCACGGTGATCACCGGGGTCAGCCCGGCGAACGTCCCGGTAACGAACGCCTCCTCGGCCGAGTAGACGTCGGTTAGCGAGAAAGGCTTCTCGTGGGCGGTCAGACCGGCCGACGGGGCAACCTCGAGGACCAGTTGCCGGGTGATTCCATTCAGGTTGTAGTGCCCGGTCGACGTCCAAACGCCGCCTTCGCGTACAACGAAGAAGTTGGTGGCGTTACACGTGGCCACCGCACCAGTCGGATCCAGCATGAGGGCTTCGTCGGCGCCGGCTTCGACGGCCTGGATGAGGGCGATGACCTCGTGCAACTTGGAGTGGCAGTTGAGGCGCTGGTCCAGCGTGTCGGGCGGCGGACGCCGCACGGTGGCAGTGAACAACGAGATCCCTGATTCCAGGACCGCCGGGTCGGCGGCCTTGTGCTCAGCGATGATGACCACGTTCGGCCCGCCCACGCAGTTGGATGGGTGCTGGGACGGGGTCTTCTTGTCGCCCCGTGTGACCATGAGGCGCACGTGGACGTCGTCGTGCATGTCGTTGTGCGCCACGGTTGCCCGCAGTGCATCGGCTACCTCGTCGCGGGTCATGCCCACGTCGATGCCGGTGGCAGCCAGTCCGGCGAACAGTCGGTCCAGGTGGCGGCCCAGGAATGCAAACCGGCCGTGATGGAGTCGCAGTCCCTCCCAGACCCCGTCACCGACCAGGAAGCCACTGTCGAACACCGACACCTTCGCCTCGTCGCGCTGCAGGAACTCGCCGTTGATCCAGATCTCAACGTTGGCGTTGCGCTCGTCAGCCAGGGCCTGGTGGGTGCTACGGGGTTCGGTCCCCAGTCCGGTCTCGGTCACCCGCGGAGCGTAGCGAGGCCGGTGGGATTCGCTGGAAGCGGGTTGTGGGAAGTCGACGGTGGAGTACTCTGCGGGCTGCCGTTTGCCGATAACGCCATATGGAGCACATGTGCCAACCCACGCCCTCTCGACGAAGACCGCGCGCCGACTAGCGGCCGTCGATCGGTTCCTCACCTTCATCAGGGTCTTCCTGGTGGCCCTGATCGTGGTCGGACTGCTGGCTTTCATCTGGCAGCAGTTCGACGCCGACAACCCGTTCGCCCGGTGGCGCAACCCAGGAGCCCGGAGCCTGACCGGCGACCAGTTCAAGGGCCTGCTCATCTCGGGGCTCTCCCAGGGGTCCATGTACGGCCTCATCGCACTGGGCTACTCGATGGTCTACGGCGTGCTGGGGTTCATCAACTTCGCCCACGGCGAGGTGTTCATGGTGGGGGCCATGACCGGCTTCATCGCATCGGACAAGTTCCATGCCAACGGAATGTGGGAGTCCAACTTCCTGTTCTGCCTAGCACTCATCATCGTGATGGCCATCTTCTTCTCGACGTTCATCGCGGTGGTCATGGAGCGGGTGGCCTACCGGCCGCTACGCAATTCGCCCCGCCTGATCCCACTCATCACATCGATCGGGGTGTCGTTCTTCATCCAGAACTTCGTGCTCGGACTGTTCGGTCCCTCATCCAAGAGCTACCCCCAACTGCCGGAGTGGCTCTCCAAGCAGCGATCCATCCTGACCTTCGAGATCGCCGGCACCCGTCTCCTGGTGCTGGTGGTAGCCGCGGCGTCCATGGTCGGCCTCTGGTACGTCGTCGAGCGGACGAAGACGGGCAAGGCCATGCGGGCCGTGGCCGAGGACAAGGAGATCGCCGCCCTGATGGGCATCGACGTCAACCGCACCATCGTCACCACATTCGCGGTGGGTGGGGCGATGGCCGGCGTTGGCGGGATCCTTTGGGGCCTCATGTTCCGGGGGGTCACCCACATGACCGGCTTCCTGCCGGGCGTGAAGGCGTTCACTGCAGCAGTGGTCGGCGGCATCGGCAACCTGGGTGGCGCCATGGCCGGCGGCATCTCGCTGGGTTCGGCCGAGTCGATCGCCCCGATGGTCATCCTCGAACCGCTCGGGGTGCCCGGGGTTTCCCAGCTGAAAGACGCCGTGGCCTTCACCGTGCTGGTCCTCGTCCTACTGTTCAAGCCGTCCGGCCTGTTCGGAGAGCGGCTGTCGTCGGAGGACCGGGCATGAACCTGCGTACCGCCTCCCTTCCAGCTTCACCGGTCGACCAGGACTGGCGTCATGTGGCCCGTTGGGGTCTGATCTGCGGCCTGGTGCTCGTCGGTCTGTGTCTGGTCGGCATGCCCGTCGAGCTTGACAGGCGGACCATCATCGAGCGCTACCTCAGCCTCGGCTACGTGTTCGTTCTGATCGTGCCCATCATCATGGGGTACGTGTCGGCCACGCTGGTCCGCCTGGAGGGTGTCGAGAACCGCCGGCAGGGTGCCTTCGACCTGGTGACCGGCTTCGTCGTGGGCCTGATCGGCGGCGGGTTGTTGTCGTTGTTGATGGTGGCGCTCGACTCGTGGAATCTGCGAGACCCACTGGTCAACTGGAGCCCGAAGCTCCTCCGCTTCCTGACCTACGAGAACGGCATGGGCTTCGGAGCGATGGCGTGGCTTTCTACGTGTGCCGTCCTCGGCCTGATTGGCGCATCGCTCCACGTGGTGCCGGCACTGGTTCGTCGATCCGTGTCCTTCACGGTGCTCGGCCTGCTGTTCCTGTCGATCCTGGAGGGAGCGATCGACGACCTTTTGGAGGGCTTCGGCCTCGAGTCGCTGGCCGACTGGGTGTACGCCAAGAAGGGTGGGCTAACCCTGACGTCCACCATCGTGGTCGGCCTGGTGATAGGGGTGGTGTCGCTGGTGACCAGGGGTCGGGTGAAGGCGGCCACCACTCGCTACCGGGACATGGAGGGTGCCGAGCGCCAGAAGGCGTCGATGCTCCTGTTCGTGGTCGTAGCGGCGCTGTGTGTCGTGCTTCCGATATTCCTCGGGAAGATCATGAACGAACTGTTGGCCAACGTCGGGATCTTCCTGCTCCTGGCCCTCGGCCTCAACATCGTGGTCGGCCTGGCCGGCCTGCTCGACCTCGGGTACGTGGCCTTCTTCGCCGTCGGTGGCTATACGACGGCCGTCCTTACGTCACCCAACAGCCCGTGGTTCGCCCCCGAACTGCACTTCGGTGTCACCCTGGTCTTCGTCGTACTCCTCGCCGCCCTCACCGGCCTACTCATCGGAGCACCGGTCATCAGGATGCGGGGTGACTACCTGGCCATCGTGACACTCGGCTTCGGTGAGATCATTCGCCTGCTGTTCATGTCGGACTGGTTGGGCCCGTACTTCGGCGGCGCCCAGGGCATCACCAACATTCCTGGCGTCGATTTGGGCTTCGCCACGGTCAAAGGCACCGACCCCCGGTCGGTCTTCTACCTGGTGCTGGTGTTCTGCGCCATTGCGATCTACACGTCGTGGCGCCTGCAGGCGTCGCGTCTGGGTCGCGCCTGGATGGCCATCAGGGAGGACGAGCAGGTGGCAGAGGCCATGGGGATCAACACCGTCAACGCCAAGTTGATGGCGTTCGTGGTCGGTGCCGTGCTGGCCTCGTTCAGCGGTGCCGTGCTGGCCGCCAAGGTCGGGTCGGTCTTCCCGACCTCGTTCATGATCCTGGTTTCGATCATCATTCTGGTCGTCGTGATCGTGGGTGGCATGGGCAACATCGCAGGCGTGATGGTCGGCTCGTTCGTGCTCATCGGCGTGCTCGGCGGTCCGAAGCAGCCCGGCCTGCTTCAGGAGTTCCAGAACTTCAAGCTCCTGATCTACGGGATCCTGCTGGTGTTCATGATGTTGAAGCGTCCTGAGGGCCTGGTGCCGAGCGCACGTCGGACACGCGAGCTGCACCAGGAGGAGTTCCTGCAGGACGCTTGGCTCAAGGGCGACAAGCTCGACTCGGACGACGAGGACGACAGTGGTGCCGAGTTCTCGGCCGCCCCGGTTTCCGTGTCAGGTGGCGACGAGGGAGGGGAGGAGGAATGAGTGAGCGACTCCTGGAGATCCGCAACCTGAAGGTCACCTTCGGTGGTCTTGATGCCCTGTCGGGCCTGGACTTCCACGCCGACGAGGGTGAGATCGTCAGCGTCATTGGCCCCAACGGCGCCGGCAAGACCACGTTCTTCAACCTGATCTCCGGCCTGGTGGCCCCCACCGAGGGCGAAATCCTGTTCGAGGGCGATTCGATCGTCGGCCTCGACCCCAGCATCGTGACGTCTCTGGGCATCGCTCGTACCTTCCAGAACGTGCGGCTGTTTCCCAACATGACGATCCTCGAGAACGTCATGGTGGCTCAGCACTGCCGGACGAGCCAGTTGGTGTTCGGGGCGTTGATGCAGACGAAGGCCTTCAAGCAGGAGGAGCGGGAAATCCGGGAGCGTGCAGAGGAGGTCCTCGGGTTCTTCGGGCACCGGCTCGTCGGCTACCGGATGGACCAGCCGGCCTTCGCTCTCTCCTACGCCAACCGGCGGCGGCTCGAAATTGCCCGAGCCATGGCCACCCAGCCACGCCTGCTGCTACTCGACGAACCGGTGGCCGGCATGAACCCGATGGAGACCGTCGAGTTGACCGCCCTCATCGGCCGTCTACGGACCGAGTGGGGCTTCACCATCATCATGATCGAGCACGACATGAAGGTGGTGCGGGACGTCTCGGACCGCGTTGTCGTCCTGGACCATGGCGTTCCCATCGCTCAGGGGTCGTACGACGAGGTATCGACGAATCCCGACGTAGTCGAGGCCTATCTGGGCCGTCCCGTGGAGGCCAAGCGATGAGCGAGCACGGTTCCGCCAACGGGGCCACGGCACTCCTAGAGTTCCGCCAGGTCAACACCCACTACGGCGCCGTCCACATCCTCAAGGACGTGGACCTGGCTATCTACCCGGGAGAGCTGGTCTGCCTGCTGGGCGGCAACGCCTCGGGCAAGTCCACGACGCTGAAGACCCTGCTGGGCATGGTCACTCCCACCTCGGGCGAGGTGGTCCTGGACGGTGAAGTCGTCAACGACAAGCCGACCAGCTACCGGGTCATCAATGGCGTCACCATGGTCCCGGAGAACCGTCGCCTCTTCAAGCGGTTGTCGGTCAAGGAGAACCTCCAACTCGGGGCCTATCTCCGCGACGACAAGGACGGGATAGCTGAGGACCTGGAGAAGATCTACGACCTTTTCCCGCGGGTCAAGGAACGCCTGTCGCAGAAGGCGGGGACGTTGTCGGGTGGCGAGCAGCAGATGGTGGCCATCGGCCGTGCGCTCATGTCCCGCCCGAGGGTCCTGCTGATGGACGAGCCGTCGATGGGCCTGGCTCCGGCACTCGTACAGCAGAACTTCGAACTGATTCAGCAGATTCATGCCGACGGCGTGGCCGTCTTCATGGTGGAGCAGAACGCCAACATGGCGCTGTCGATCGCTGATCGGGGCTGGGTCCTCCAGACCGGACGGGTGGTGCTCGACGACACGGCTGAGGCCCTGCTGGCCAACCCGGAGCTGCGGGCCTCCTACCTCGGTGAAGGCTGAGATTCAGCTCCGTTGACTCTCGTGCCCACAGAGACCGTTAGAGAAATGCTTGATCAAGGCGACTCTTGTGGACGGCTGGATTCGATGCCTGCCCGAAAGCCATTGCTGTGAGTTCTGTTGTGACCGGCCTGGCCCGGCGACCTCTTACCGTGATTGCCGAACAGGCTTCGACTGTCGAAGCCGTCTGGGACGACGAGCGACCCATCG
>Ga0206679_10000852_pt1 | contig 25571 bp, 12 predicted proteins | sample M110012015metaG_FD_155464 | JGI IMG/M metagenome (GOLD analysis project Ga0206679, IMG submission 155464) | Ammonia-oxidizing marine archaeal communities from Monterey Bay, California, United States - M1 100m 12015 | ecosystem: Environmental > Aquatic > Marine > Intertidal zone | place: USA... | reverse complement strand
AGGTGGTCTAATTAAAAGCAGTGCGCAAAACATTTACTATTTTTTCGCTATTAATGCGCTGGTTGTCCTCTTTTTTCTGGGACTTTCGTATGTATTATAATAACTCACTTCAATTCTATTTCAATAGCTTGAAACTTTGTAGTAAACAGCCTACGCTTTATTAAATACTAATCCTTACTGATTTTTGTGAATCGATAGGTATGGGTGTGAGTACTTTCGGTAATGGATATAAAATAATTCCCGGTTCTTAGCTGTGAGATGTCGATTATCTTTGATTCATTCATTGAAAAGGATTGATGAACCAGTTTACCGATTTGATCTCTAATCACAATATTCAATGAAGAGCCCGGAGCATTTGTTGATACATACAAATGGTTTTGAGCAGGATTAGGATAGATTGATATCTGTGACTCAACAAGACCAATAACAGAGCCAATCCCAAAAGAAACAGGATCAGATAATGAAGAGCAGCCATTGTTAGAAGTAAGCTCAACCGAGTAATTTCCGGAAGTCTCAGGAACATAATATTGCAGATTGGCATCAGGAATAAGATTTCCATCCAAGAACCATTGATAACCGGACGCAAGCTCAGTAATTAGGGAGTCTTCTCCGGCAAAGGAAATGACAGCATTTGGAACGTTTAAAACATTCAATTCTAAATCATTCGATTGACAAGAATTGAAGGCGTTGTAAATGAAGTGAGAGCTTGTTTCACTGGCATTTATAACATTCGCTCCATGTATATGCATCATGTGGACAGGAGTCAAGTATTGGGATGAAATTTCACCGTTAATCTGATGTTCATTGTTGTTTCCACATCCAAATACACTCAAGTCGTTTCTACTAAATAAGCTCGTGTTTTTCCCGGCAGAAATTTGACGTACTCCAGAAATCTGAATTTTAGATGGAATTAGCGGGTTAGCGTTTAGGTTACCGAGTTGCCCGAAATCATTTTCACCACAAGAAAGCACCTCTCCAGTTTCTTTTAAAAATAGCGAGTGGGCAGCCCCTCCATCAACAGATGTGATCGATGACAGATTAATAATTTGTGGCGAAAGGTGGGTGTTTAAGTCTCCTGTCCCGAGCTGTCCGAAGCTATTATTTCCCCAAGCATAAAGCACACCACTTGAATCAATCGCGAAGCTGTGTCGGTCACCGGTCCCTATGTTTTTAATGCTCGAAAGTTCTGAAATCAGGATGGGTTCAGTTTGATTCATAGTTGAGCCGATTCCCAGCTGACCAAATTCATTGTTTCCAACTGACCAAACTGTACCATCATTCTTTAATATGATAAAGTGGTCTTGTCCTGCAGAAATGGTGTCAACATTGCTCAAAGAGGGGTGAGCTATCGGGAAGTTCACAACGGATGCGCTTCCAATCCCTAATTCCCCTTCTGTGTTCCCTCCCCAGACAAAAACATTTCCTAATATCCCTACGGCCATTACACTTGAATGAGACGCTGCACATGATTGAATATTATTTACTCCTGGAGTTTGAATAGGGATATTACTGCTCGTAAAAGTTCCATTTCCAAGCTGTCCAGTATTGTTTTCGCCCCATGTAAAGACTTGATTCGTCTCATCAACAGCAGTCATAAATCCAGTTCCGGTATAGATTGAAGTGAATGTGGTCGAAAAATCTGCTCTTTGAGGACTAGACGAATTAAAGTTGTCACCATTACCGTGAATACCGGAGGCGTTTTGACCAATGGACCATATATCGCCTTGTCCTCCATGAGTGCCTGTAAAAGCATAGTTCCCTGAGTTTGATACGTATAGAAGTGTGTCTGTAGCTCCATTAATGATTGACCCATCCAAATACCATTGATTGCCATATATGTAATTACTGATCAGTAATACTGAGTCGCCTTCACAGATAGAAATTGGTCCAACAGGGCTTATGCTAGGCGATTCTTGAACGTTGACAATGATATAATCTCCGTAGGTTTGGTAACAACCCGTACTCGTATTAAATGCACTAAAACCGAATTCATCCAAATCATTAACACTTACGTTTTCGAGAACATCATTGTTTTCAAAAACACCTATCGATTGCCCGTTAATACTAAATTGATATTCATCCCCTCCTGAAGCAGAAAGGGTTATAGATCCACCTTCACAGATCATATTTGATGGTAAAATAGAAAGACCCAAATCCATTTCATTTACCGTAAATAAATAAGACATCGTATCCGATGCGCAGGTCCCATTTAGGGTAATTACTTCTATGAGGTCATTGTTCTGAATTAGATAAGCTTCATAACTATTTTGTGTGTTTGATTGCATCAACTGACCATTTAAGAGAAAATGGAAATTCTGACCTCCCGAAGCCATAATTTCAACGGTGTCTTGAGCACAAACGATATTATCAACGTCCGAACTCGAACTGGTTAAAACAGGGTAGTCAAATACGGCGAATTGTAAGGTACTGGTCAATGGACTTAGACATCCATTTGATGATCCTTGAACACTAATGAGGTCTAGGTCATTTAGAACTTGATTAAAATTAGCATTCGGATCAAAGCTACCAACAGGAACTCCGTTTAAATAAAACTGATACAAATCCGCACCAAAAGCCTGCAGATTGGATTGCTCATCAACGCATAAGGTATAGTCATCATAATTAACGAGGTTAACTACGGGTGATTGAAAAACATTATAAGAAAACACATTTGAAGTGTCGGAGCATCCTTGCGCTGAAGTACCCAAAACAAAAACCAGCTCTGCATTTTCTAAGCTGTCAATATTTATATTGGGATTGCTGGAAGACCCCAAAGATTGTCCATCAATAAAATATTCAAATTCGGGGGCTCCGACAGCTGAAAATTCAACATTGTCACCAGAACAGATAGAAGGTAATGTCACAGAGCTACTCAATGTGATTGATGGAGATTCAAAAACGGTAAATGGATCTAAGCCGATAGAATCTGTGCATCCTTGACTGGTAATGACTAACACACTAACCTCACTGCCTTGAACCAAATCAGAACTTATATATTGGTTACTAAATGAAGGAACCCCTTGTGGGTTATTATCGTTGTAGAATAGGTAAGTATTGCCTCCTGAAGCCGTAAATACAACATTCTGACCGGAACAAATTGAATTGTCAGCATCTGAGGAGGTTATGCCAGCGTTGGGCAATTCGTTTACAAGGATAGTTATGACATCATCATCATTACAGCCCTGACTTTCTCCTACGACCATGAGCTCATAGCTTCCAGCTGTAAAATCAAGACTATTGATTTCATTGTTTGAAGATGCAGCACTATGCGCAACACCTCCAATAAAAAACTGATATACATCAGCCCCTGTTGCAGTAAAGGTTACTTCATCTCCCTCACAAAATATATTATCCACGTCTGTACTTAGTATACCAACATTAGGGACCGGATTTACCTGAAAGGTGATAAGGTTTGAGGTGCTATTACATCCCAATAGCGAACCTTCAACAAGTATTGTTTCTCCATCATTTATACTAATCGTTGTAAATTCTGTATTAGAAGAGGCTGGGCCTTGAGGCACGCCATTTAGATAAAACTGATAACTATCTCCTCCTGAGGCAACAAACGAAACAGAATCTCCCTGGCAAATTTCATTATCAAAATCACTACTTGTTACTAAAATGTTGGGAATGGCATTGACCGTAACAACAATCGGATCACTAAAGTCATCGCAACCATTTGCTGAAACCCCTTGAACAACAATGGTATCGGCACCAACGGGTAGTGTGGGATTAGTTAATGTATTGTCATTACTAAGCGTTTGAAAAACAGCGCCATTTACCCAAAATGCATATTCTGAGGCATTCACCCCTGTAATTGTTATAGGGTCTTGTTCACACAAAACATTATCAATGTCATTGCTAAACAAATCTACAATGGGATTCACTAAAACGTTAAATGACTCTTGGTCGCTAATGATACAAGAATTGGATTCTCCTTGAACCATCACCACTTGGTTATTTTGTAGTCCTGAAGTTTGAAATGTATTTTGAGTACTTGAAGCACCTTGAGAAATACCATCAATAAAAAACTCATAGTTTGCTGCTCCCGATGCGCTAAATTCAACACTAGTTCCTGCACAGATGGTATTGTCACCATCGTCATTATTATCAAGAACGGTCACTGGAGCCTGCAATACCGTAGTTACAACATCAGAACTCATTTGGTTGCATCCACCAAGGCTTCCCAGTACAGAAAGAGTAGCATTGTTATTCAAACCAGAACCTAAATAAATGTTATTGGTCCCTGGTCCTTGAACAGAATTTCCATCCAAGAAAAACTCATAAAGTCCTGCGCCAGAAGCAGAATATATAACTTGCTCATTAGAGCAAATGGTATTGTCCAAATCTGATGAAGACACTTGAGTATTGGGCGCTGGATTTACGATGTAATTGAATGTTTGTCCTGCGGGTTGTGAGCATCCAAAATCGGATTGCCCGATTAAAGATATGGTATCATTTGCGGTTAAAGAAGAATTCAAATAATCCGTGTTGGTTGAAGGGCCTTGAACGCTATTTCCATTTATCAAAAATTGATACTGATCTGCTCCGGATCCCGTAAAAGTAACCTGTTGGTTTCCGCAAATCACATTTCCGCCTGTTGATTCAGATAGCGATACAATGGGTAAGGGGTTTACATTAAATGTGATTGAAGAAGTATCAGTACAACCATTATCATCAACAACAACCACAGAAATAATTTCGTTATCCAATAGGCCAGTTGTATTGTAGTATCCTATAGTGTCTGATACGGGAGTTACACCGAGTCCATCAATTAAAAAAGAGTAATCATAAGACAAATCAATAGAGGAGGCAGTAAATAGAACGCTGTCACCAGAACAGATTGAAGCATCAGAGTCATCGGACACAAAAGTATAATTTGGAAGGGCGTTGACGGCAAAAACGTATTGGGGCATTGTATCACTAATGCAACCATTTTCATAGGCCAAAACGCTCAAGGTGTCAAGATTAGATAGTGTACTTGTAACAAATAAGGTGTCGTTAGCAGATGGTGTATTTTGAGAAACCCCATTGTAGAAATATTCAAATTGAACTCCTTGTATTGTACTGAATGTTTCAAATGTCACTTCATCTCCGATACAAATTGTTGTATCGGGTTCAGATGTAGATAAATAAACAGTGGGTTGATTGATATGTATAAGTTGAGTTGTGGTATCGGTACAAAAGTTATCGTCATTGATTGCTATGAGCGAAACATTAAAATCACCACTACTTTGAAAAACATGTTGGGTGGTATCTAAATTAAATGATGAGGTAACAGGCGACGCTTCAAAATAGATACTATCAATGATTAATTGATAATCAATAGCAACATCTGTTCCGAGAACATCAACTGTAGATTTCCATCTTGGTTGAGTTGTTAAGGCGGTATAAGTTACATCAGATCCAAAATAGATGGTTAAAGAATCTGTGGGTAATAAATTAAAAGCAGAGACATTAAATGAAACGGTATCTGCACCGATTTGCATCGAACCGTTTGGGAGTGTGTCTTCGTAAAAAATATGTTCATCAAAAACACTACTCGTAGCCAAATTCGCAGAAAAATCACTACCATTCTTGTAGATTTTAATTCGGGGCTGGTAGTCATATGATGCTAGAGACGGATCTTCATCCATATCAACAAGGTATGCATCACTCCCGGTACCATTAATCAGCTCCATTCTATAGGCCACTGTAAAATTATAATTCATCGACTCATAACCCTGCACGCTTGTTGCACCTCCCGATGCAGGAGAGAATAAGGATTGCCCATCTGTGATTTCAGACCAAGATAGGATTTGACCGTAGCTGGTCGTGTCAATTCCTGGAGCTTGAGAAAAATTGAATGTCGTATCATTGTAGGCTTCAATAAGACCAGAGGGACTCTCAAGATAAGAGTCATCATTGTATTGCCAACTGTAATTAATTGTCCCTGTTGTTGAAGATGTATTTGAGAATAAAGTGGTGTCTCCAAAACAAAAGGGTCCTGTTGCCGAGAAATCTGATGTAATCGAAGATGTTGGATCAAAAACCCACCCAAGGTCATTCCCTCCGTTGTCAATAGAATGGTAGGTAGTTAGAACTTCTCCAGGTAGTGAATTTATTTGTTTGACCTGAACTCCAAGGCCAATAAAATCAAGACTTGAGTTTAACTTAATCAAACTTGCTGTATTTGCAGTTGAAGAGGTGTCAGAAGATGCAATGGTAATCATGTCTTTACAATTACCATTTAATATTAAACTATCAGCGACTGTCTGTACTGACCCTTCATATAAATGGACTCTGGAACCGGGGAAAACAGTCAGTTTATTAAATGTATTGTTTCCTTCTATGATTTGAAGAGTTGTTAGAGGTTTAAAATTTAGGAATACATCATTAAATGAGAGACCTTGCGTTTTTAGATTATTTAGATAATCTAGTGTATCACCGATATGAATTGTTGAACTGTCGGCGTTAAAAACCAAAGAGGTGTCACCTGCTGAATTAAATTCGAGGGATAAATAAAGGGTTGAATTTGATATGTCAATAGACCTAAGGTCAATTCCACTCAACGGGTTATTGATGGATTTTAAAGAACCTGTCTTTAATGCATATCCCTGTGTAGAAAGCTTACCAGTAAATAGAATACAACTTGAACTGTCTGACATGATTAAATCATCTGCCAAGATCAGAGAGTCTTCAACGGCATCCATAATTATGGTGAAAGCACAATCGATTGAGGCGCTATCAGCATTAAATATGGATTGCTTAATAAATTGAATACCGCTAAAATTCACATTTCGAAGTATTGATAATTTTTTATTTAATGTTACATTTCCATGGGCATATAAAGTTGAGTCAAAGAGCAAGGATTGATCTTCAGTTATTCCTGCCCAGTCCATCGAATAGAAAGAACCGTCATCGTTGATTAAAACTTCTTGATTGGGAATGGTAAATGAATTGTTGTCGAATACGACAGCATCATCTTGTCCAGGCAATACGGTACCTGCAGCTCCTCCTGATGCCAAGGACCAATGGTTTACATCTGTCCAGTCACCACCATCACCGATCCAATAAAAGGTAGTTCCTGGAGCTTGTGAAAACGCTTGATTTTTCTCAGATAAAAGGATGGAGAGGAATAAAAGAACCATCATCGTGATGACCATTTTGAATTTTCTATAATGCATCCTTTCGATCTGTTTTTTGAATTGACAATATTACAACCCGATTTTCCGCATGTTCCTTTTTGTCACAATCATCACAGCGTATTACTGGGGATGATTCACCTAATGCGTTAATTTCTATTTTATCTTCTTGAACACCAAGTGACATGAGGTGTTTTCTAACATTCTCCCCTCGGTTTTCACTTAACTTTTGATTATATTGATCAGTCCCTCGCTCATCTGCATGGCAATCCAAATGAATTTTTAAACCTGAATCCTTTTTCAAAAGTAGAACTAAAGCTGTGTCAATAATAACTGTCTCGATGGGTTCGTCCTCGTCAAAATTAAAATGAAAGGTTTGGCTACTATTTAAAAATTCTGACCGCTTATGCATAGTTACATTTTCAACCACTGTTATTACTGTTGAAACGGAATCATAAATGACCCTATATATATCATCGTCTCCAACTCCATTAAATCGATTAGAAGTATATTCTGCTCCCAATAAAAGGCTATCTTCATAATAATTAAAGTCATCCATAGGGCCGTTTATTGGCGCTTTCAGGTGTTTTATTTGATCGCTTTCAAACGAATATGTATACACATCTAATTTTCCATAGCCCTTGCGTCCATTTGAAGAAAAGCAAAGACTTCCGTCTTGTTGGAAAATGGGAAATACTTCGTTCCATTTGGTATTTACGACATTCAGTGGTCTAGGCTTTTCCCAGCTATTTCCTGTTTTATCTGAAATATAAATATCTGCATGTTGAGATTGTCTTTTTTTCTTACTGAAGACCATTCGTGTTCCCAAAGAATTTATGGAAACATGCGCACACGATGACGAATCTTCAAATCCCGAGTATTCCCATTTTTCGATGTCATTAATTCGATTTAAGTTTGCATCAAATTTTCCCACATAAATATGTGGAGCGTAATTGCTTTTATTATTGTGAGCTGGCTCAGAATAGGAAAGAAACACTTTGTCGGAGTCAGGAACAAACGAAATAGAATTTACGGAAGCAAGAGTTAAAGAATCAGGTAATGTAATTTGCTTTGACTTCGTTGATTCTGGACTCATTATTCGTGGTTTTAAAAGGAGAAGCTCTGCATTCTCATTTTGAGCTTCGGGGAGAATATTTTTAGCACTATCCAACCCTATTTCAATATATTGAATGGATCCATAAGCGCTTCGAAACCCTGAGATATCTCCCTTTGTGGAATTTGAAACGATATTTGTATTTGTAATAAACGTATCCATACCCCATAAATTAATTTCCTCTAATGTTTGCAGTCTAAGATCAACAAATTCATGATCTATTTCCATGAGCTCTTTGTAGTGCATGTAATTTTCCTGGGCTTTTTCTTTTTGACCCGTAGCTAAAAAGCTTTGTCCAAACGCCCATAAAAAAAATGGATCGAGTTCTTCTTGACTTACAACCTTGTCTACATGTCTACAAACTTCTTCAAAGTCCCCAATTACATAACAACTATAGATGTATTTTAATAGCTGATCTGAGTCCATTTGATTGACCCCTGCCTCTTTAAAAGAGACATACGCCATGCCGTACTCATATTGATCGAAATACGTAATGGCTTTTTCCATGGTTTGAGATTCTCCTAAAAAACCAAAAGAAAGAAATAATAGGATCAATCTTATCTTACTCATTGCTTGGAGTGTAAATTCTATTTCTTTTCAGCCAAGGAACCCTGTTGTTTTCTGCATTCTTATTTCCAATTTGAAATTCAATAAATACTTCATGAGATCCCGCTGAATACTCTCCAATTTCAGATAAAGAAAAGTCATAAGAATAGCCAAACTTCAATGGACCAATTTGTGCACCACACAACACAGCAAGCGCATCATTCAGTCTATATGATAGACCTAACCAATAGGAGTCTTTGTATTCTACAATACTTGTCAAATCCCATTGAACAGCACCGGCCTCAATGGCTTGAACTAAGGTGGCTGCCTTGAGCTTCCACAATTGTGCAAGTGTGAATTTATATCCTGAAGTGAAATAATAATTTCGTGCCAAGGGGTTAGCCAACCTATTATTGAAGGCATATAAGTCTCGTTTTGATTGGCTCAAATTATATGAAGATAATCCAACGTATAAATTATTTTTGAAAGTGTAAAGAATTCCAAAATTTGCGTCAGGAACCATTTGATTATTGTATCCATTTAAAACGGCGGGGTCATCCGGAAGATAGGTAGTAAGTACACTCATATCCATGATATGTTGCGTTAAAGAAACTCCAAGTCCAAATGAAAGCAGATGATCTTTTTTTGCATCAATTTGAAGGTGATATGCGGCATTTATATTCACACCTGTTCTTCTACTAGGGCCACCAACATCATTGTAGATAATGCCACCAATTCCAAAATTGTCGGCAAGCTTTGAATCACAGGATAAAAATTGTGTTGTTGGAGATCCAGGAAAGTTGGTCCATTGTTTTCTAAAGTTCAATTGGACAGGAATATACTCCTTCGTGCCAGTGGCACCAGGGTTTACCAACATATTGTTAAACAAATATTGAGAATTCAAAGCGATTTGCTGTGCGAATAATGTTTGGGTTAATCCAAAAATCAAAAAGATTGTGAGTAGTATGTGTTTCATAACTTATCTTATTATGGTGATTACTCCTTTAAGGTTTTCCCTTTCGGGTTCGTTAAGGTTAATGATGTAATAATAGCTATCTGATGGAAGGGGATTGTTATTTGCGTTTCCATTCCAAGGTATATACGAGTTGCTTTGCTTGTATACCAAATTCCCCCATTTGTTATAGATTAAAATTTCTGTATTTGGATAGAGTTCCAAATTATCAATGATCCAAGTGTCATTATAATCGTCTCCATTGGGTGTAAATGTATTTACAGGGTCAATACATGAAATAGGATTTGATTCAATATAAACCGAATCCATTGTTTGACAGTCAAGAACATCTGTAACCAATAAAGTGTACCACGTATTATCCAGGTTATCATGATATGACAGTGTAGAATTGTCGAACCACATGTAATTGTAACCCCCATAACCTCCACTAACTAGTGCTGTTGCAGATCCATCGGACTGATCGATACAGGAAAGATTGGTTTTATCGAATGTGATTTCAATGGGGTCAACGTAAGGTATTTCAATGTTTAAAGAATCGCTACATCCGTTGGAATCAAAAACATCTACGTGATAGATACCTGTAGTTAAGTTTTCCGCGATGTCGGTATCTGCACCATTGGACCATGCATAAAAGTATTCTGGGGTACCTCCTGAAGTTTGAAGCTCGAGCACTCCCGTTGCTTCTCCAGGACAAGGAGTTGCATTCAATGTGTAATCTACACTTAATGAATCTGGTTCATTGACTTCAATGAAGACCTCATAGAAACAAAAATTAGAATCCAATAGTTCCAGTTGGTAAACATCTGAAGATACGCTATCTAAATCTTCATTTTGCGAAGCAAGAGCAAAACCTGAATCGAACCAAGTAAATTGGTATGGTGCTGTTCCTCCTTCAGGTTGAATATCTATATTTCCATCGGACAAGCCATAACAAGAGGGTGGCAGAACCACCTCATTTAAGACAATAGGATCAGGCTGAATAACACTTATAGTGTCAATTAAGAGACATGCATTTTCGTCAGTAATAACTACTGTGTACAATCCTCCTGAAAGACCTTCAACGTTTGCTGTTGTATCTTGTGAAGACCAAGTATAATTATAAGGACCGGTTCCTCCTTGAATATTCGCGTCAATACTTCCATTTTCTCCATTATAGCAAGTCACATTTTCAATCTGATATGAAGAGATTAGCTCCATTTCAGGTTCTTCGACGACAACTTGATCTAGCCTAGTACAATTGTTCTCATCTGTTATAAGGATCTCATACAATCCAGCAGTCAAAAATTCTAAATCAGAACTAACCGATCCATTTGTCCAAGCAAATGAATATGGATCATTTCCCCCTCCAATATTCGTGGTAATTTGACCTGTGCTATCGCCCTTACACAATATATGACTCACAGAAAAATTGGCGGTGAGCTCAGGAGGTTCCTGAATACTTATGGTATCGCTAATCAAACATCCTTGGCTATCCGTAACTTGAAAAATATAATCCTGGGAAGGAAAGTTATTTAATGAAGAGGATACCACGCTAAGCTGATAAGTTGTATTTGCCCAAGTGTACAAATATGGAGGAGTTCCGCCTAACGGAGCCAAAGAGATAGATCCACTATGGTCACCATTACAAAGAACGTCCACAACCGTAAAATTAACATCTAATGCTTCGCTCGGTTGATCGACCGTTACAGCATTGGAGAAAGGGCAGAGGTTTGCATCAATAACAGTATATGTATACACATCGGATGATAAATTTCCGATCTGAGATGTGGATTGTCCATTTGACCAAGAAATCTGAAAAGGAGAAGTTCCCCCTTGAATGTTTAGTTCTACTTCCCCAGTATTTTCTCCGTAGCACTTAACATCTGTAATTTGAGATTCTACAAAAATTGCTGTTGAAGGTTGAAATATTTCATGACTCAGCGAATATGTACACAAATTCAAATCCGTTATTGAAACGGTATAAACACTTGCAGGAATGTTATTTAAGTCTTCAGAAACACCATAAGAAGCCATTTGTGAATTTACCCAACTAAAAGAATAGGGGGGAGATCCGCCTTCCGGAGTCATGTTTAACTCGCCATTACTTCCTCCAAAACAATCGATATCACTTAGGGTAACTGCATTTGCAGAGAGCTCTGGGGGCTCACTAATTTCTATGCTATCAGAATAAATGCAGCCATTTTGATCAGTGACCACCACATGGTATTCTTCAGCTGACATATTCGTCATCGTTGACTCATTCTGAGCAAAAAGGGTTGAGCTATTGAACCAAGAATAATGGTAAGGTGAGCTTCCTCCTATTAAATCAATGGAAACAGATCCCGATCCATCACCATAACACCCAACATTTGTTGCTGACATGGTCCCAATAACGATATCAGGCTGTGTTATTTCATAAGAGGAGGTGTTCGTACAGCTTCTACTATCAGATATAACAACATTATAGTTTCCTGATGAAATATTCAATAGGTCTTCTGTGGAAGCTCCGGAATTCCAATTAAATGAATACGGAGGAGTGCCTCCCCAAACGGTTAAACTTATTGCTCCACTTGATTCACCAAAACAATCAACATTAGATCCCACACCATTATGATCAAGTCCTTCCAATGGCTCGTCTATTGTAAAGGATTTGGTTGCAGTACAATTCATGTTCGGAGCGTATACTGTTAATGAATAATTTCCGGCAGAGACATTTGATAGGTCTTGTGTTACAGCGCCATTATTCCAAGCATATTGGTATGGCCCGCTTCCACCAAAAACATCAACATCAATTTCTCCTGTTGTTTGACCAAAACAGTTGATGTGTGTTATGTTTTCTGAAATGTTAACGGGAGCGGGTGAATTTACAACGTAAGCTCCAATAACCGTACAACCAGATTGGTTGTCTTTTACAGTTACGGTGTAAGTGCCTACAGCAAGGTTCGAGATCGTACTTGAAGAGCCAGAGGCAATTATTCCATTGGACCATGTGTAGGTGTAATCTCCGCTACTTTGGGTAATAATATTTACAATTGCGGAGCCATTTTCATCTCCGTAGCAATCCAATGATGTCCCACTCATTTGTATGGTAGGACAAGACGGAGGGGTATTCCCCCAAGCGTTTGAAACAATACTTGATAAAAGTATTGTAATAATGAACACTCTTTTATTAACGAAGAATCGTAACTGTTCCGTTGTGCTGTGTATCATCGGCATTGTTCAATTTTAAGATATAATAATAAACATCGGAGGGTAATGGATTTCCGGAACGGGTTCCGTCCCATTCTTCTTGATTAAACTCCTTACTGTTATAAACTTCATTTCCCCATTTATTAAAAACATGTAATTCGTAACCTGGGTATAAGTTGATATTTACGATGGTCCATGTATCATTGTAATCATCACCGTTTGGTGTAAATGTGTTTGGGATATCAATACATGAGGTATTTCTAATTTCTAAAATCACTATTGTGTCTATCGAGCAGTTATTGTAATCTGTTACATTTAGGACATATTCTCCTCCTGCAAGTTGATTTATGTTCTCATCTGTTAAACCATTATCCCAAAGTATTGAGTATGGATGAGTCCCCCCATCGATGGCAACACTGATTTCACCATCAGAATGATCTACACAGCTAACAGGAATAGTTTCAGTATTTATGGATAAGGGATCTGGTTCATTTAGGGAAACTGTATTTTGAATTCGACAATTATTACTATCAAGAGCAACGTATTGATAATTTCCTGCAATCAAATTATTTATATTAACATTCGTTTGTCCTGTATTCCATTCAATAGAGTATGGTGTTACTCCTCCTTCAAAGGAAACGGCAATACTACCGTTAGATTCTCCAAAACACAACACATCAAGGACATCAATTACAGAAACAAAGAGTTCTGGCTCTGCAATAATTGCAATTTGTTCATCAATACAGCCATTTTTATCAGTAACTCGTATTAAATAATCTCCTGAAGAAAAGCCATAGAGGATTTCACTCGGGTTATTTAACAGGGTATTGTTTTGATCGCCCCAGTTGTATTCATAGGGCTGAATACCTCCGGTAACATTAATAGAAATAGACCCTGTTGATTCACCAAAACACAAAACATCAGATGAATTTGTTGTTACCTCCAATTCCTCTGGTTCAGCAATCAATGCCCCGGAATAGGCATTGCAATTTAAGTAATCCGTAACCGTTAGAGTATAATTCCCTGAAGATAAATTATCAATGGAAGCACTGGTCTGTCCTGATGACCAGGCATAAGTGTATGGTGGTGTTCCTCCTTGAACAAGCGAAGAAATCTCTCCAGATGAATCTCCATTACAAAGTAAATCCTGTCCCAAAACGCTTAACATTAAGCCTTCTGCAGGCTCGTTAATTTCAACACTCACACTCGTTAGGCAATTGTTATCATCATTTATATCACAAGAATAGATACCCGCATTAATTGCATTTAAATTTGAAGAAACTTGTCCCGTACTCCATTGAAAATAATAATTACCACTTCCTCCGGAAACGATGAGGTCAATTTGACCATCGCTTTGTCCATGGCAATTTACATGTGATGAGTTGACTTCAACAGTGACAGGTGCTGACGGTTGAATAACATCATAGGAATACCATTGTGAGCAAAGCATTGAATCTTGAATTTGTAGTACATAAGTATCTTCAATAAGACTTGTCAATACATGAGATGTATTTGTCATTATAATTGAATCACTTGAAACCCAGGTGTATTGGTATGGTGATGTTCCTCCTGAAACCAGAACATCTATTTGACCTGTTGAGTCGCCGAAACAATTGACATCCTCAATCGTGGCAATACCGTTAATTGCAGCTGAAGGTTGATTAATTGTAACGGTTTCAATGTAGCTACATAGGTTTTCATCCAAAATTTCAATATCGTATGTTCCTGAAGGTAATTCATTAATAAAACTAGAGGCATCAACCGTATTAAGCTGATAGGAGTAGGGTTCAGAACCTCCTGCTCCAACCATAGAAATAGAGCCGGTTAATTCTCCAAAACACGAAACGTTTGAAACCTCAATGGTTCCGGTTAGCTCGGCATCTGGCTCATCAATGAAAAATGAAAAGTCCTGAGAACACCCTACTGCATCTAAAACGGATAAAGTATAGTCGCCTGCATCCAATGCATTAAGATCTTCAATCACTGAACCATTGGACCATGAGAAGATATAATTTTCCGTACCCCCATATACATTGGGGTGAATGTATCCCGAGCTCTCTCCAAAACACAGTACATTCGATACATCAGCGTCTATCGAAATGGGTTGTAAAGGCTGATCAACATTGACGTTTATAGAAGCGATGCAACCGTTTCCATCTGTTGTATTAAGGATGTATTCCCCAGCATAAATGCCATTTAAATCTTCAGAAAAATAGGGCAACACTCCGTTTATCGGACTTACCCATTGATAGGTGTAATTGGGGGTCCCCCCTAAAGTGGTGACTTGTATCTCACCTGTATTTTCACCGTAACAATTAATATCAACCGGAGCAGCACTAAGTCCCAATTCCTGAAGCGGCTCATCAACAACGAATGGGGTTTGATACGTGCAATTTTTAGCATCTGTTACTGTCAGCGTATAGGTTCCCGCGATTAAAGAAGAAAGATCTTCAGTAACTTGTCCAGAATCCCATGAGAAGCTAAATGGCAAATTCCCACCATAAACCGACACTTCGATTTCACCATCGGACCCTCCTTTACAGTTCACATTAGTAACTAGACCATTAACCACGATTGGATTGGGTTCTATAATGACAACTTCAGCGTTGGCAGTGCATCCTTTCGAATCTGTTACTGAGACACTGTATGTGCCTGAATTGAGATTTGATAAATCTTGGACAACGGAACCGTTAGACCAGTTGTAGAAATATGGCGGGGTGCCTCCGTATACTGAAAGGTCGATCGAGCCATTGTTAATGCCACCACCACATTGCTTGTCCAGTTTTGAGTAGCTTAAATAAAGTTCGGCAGGTTCATTGACTGTTGCACCAGAAAAAAGCTGACATCCATTATTATCTATAATGTCAACAGTATACTGCCCGGCCTCAATATTTGATAAGGCAGTTGTTGCTGAGTTACTCGTAAAAGTATTACCATTAGACCATTGGAAACTGTATGGAAAGGCATGTGATTCTGCATCAATAGTGACGTCGATACTCCCAGTAGCATCTTCATAACATGCCACATCGTTGACTGAGCTATTCACTTGTATTGGTGAGGCCTTCATTTTAAACGATGGCATTGTCACTGGATCAAAACCCTCTAATTCCCAATCTTTCTCAAACCAATTATATTCAAAAGAACCTATTGGTATAGAGGTCTCCCAAAGAGGCCCAACGCTTAGCTCAAAACCAGGAAACCCTAGATCCGGAACAACAACTTCTGGTGTGCAAGCTGTATAAGTACACCAACACCAAGGACAAGACCACGATGGACATGGGTATGGAATAGGAATGCAGATTTCGGGGATAGTAAATCCTGGGATAACAACTACCTCAGGTATTTCAAATCCAAACTCAAAAGCACTCATCAAAAAGTCAAAAGAAACTTCGTCATAGGTGCGGTTTTTTATGTCGCCAACAATCGAATATGTAGGTGTGATATTCAATTCTTCGTAATAACAAGGGTATTGATATTGGAGCTGGTCTCCTACTTCAAAAGTTATGATGCTTGATTGTCCCGAGGATGATACATTCCCTGTTGAGCCGTTAATGATGGAATAATTTACAGGAAGAGGGAAATCCATTTCTGCATATACTTTAGGTGTGAAGTCGAAACATTGCTTATTCGTAATGTTCGCATCAAAGCTTGCACTAAAAAAATTCCAGCTTACCTCAGCAACTCCTCCAATCTCTTCTGACCCAGAAAGGTTCTCTAAAAAAGCGCCAATAGCGGCCGTCGGTCCAGGGACACTAGACATAATACCACCTAACAAATCGAATATTTCAAGGTTAAGATTAAAATAAGTGGAGTCTCCGCATGCATTAATGTCTCCATTCGAATCAATGGATGGATCGGTACTCACATATGGAATCGTAATCGAACCCGATAAGCCAAGAGCAGACGGCAGCTCAACAGGAAAGAAACTTCCATAATAGACTTGCCAAGGAATAAAATTTGGGTAAGGAGATGTTGTTGGGTCTTCTTCAGGGGGAAGCGCGTAAGGCCAGTTTCCTGCTGGGGGTTCAGTTCCGCCCACGTAGGGAGGTAAAGCACCCGGTCCGAGACACCATATTCCGTTCTCACCATTTGTAGATGCCCCAGACCCACTTATGGTTAAAATATTTATGGTTTGTAAACCCGTATCAAAGGAGGGAATGATGGGGAAAGTGACACAGCCAAAAAAGCATAGCTCTGCACTTGCAGAGGCTGCCATTTGAAAATAGAAATCCCAGAAAAATTCTCCTGCAGTTGGATATAAAGTTTCTAGCTTCCAATCATTAAGGCAATCGTAGGAAGAGGCAATCGTAACATTGTCTCCTTGATCATAGGACAAGTCATTGGGCATGTTTAGCTCAATATCAATAGGATAATCAACCTCAATGGTTCCTGTTGTAAAGCCTTCAATTCTGACCTCACTCCCGATAACCCCTGAGAAAGCTCCACTTAACCCTCCACCAAAACTTTGGCCGGCGATAGAGACTATTCCAGAACTACCAGTATTGAAACTCACGTCCCATCCTTGTTCAAATAAGGTGATTTCCTGATCAATTGTAAATGGGCTAAATGATGGACCCCACATATTTTGTTGACCTGAGTTAAAACTCACATTATGGTTCACCAATTGTTGAGAAAAAGAGGTTTTTAGAAAGACAAGTGCAATAAAGCAAAGCGTTATTTTTAAATAATCAGTAGGACCTTTTGTCGAATAAATCATTTTTTTGCGTGCTTAATCTAGTAATTCAATATTAGCGGTAGCAATACTGCTGTTAATTGGGCCAGACAAAAGCTCCTCAAGATCCATGGGGTAGGTAATGTTAAGCCAAAGTGTTTTTTTTGTGTTGCCAATAAATACCATTTTTCTAATAAATGTATTTCCGTTTAATTCAAATGAAAATGTAAGCCCTTTACCTTTACTTCCGGAACGGGTTACAATGTCTTCTTTACTTTTAAGAATCAGTTTATTTCGATCCATGTAGTCTTGATCAATGGCTTCTACAATTCTTATGTAGTTCGAATTATCAAGTTGAAGCATCATAATCGCCGCACTATTTTGCATGGATAAGTAACCGTTGAAAGCAGAGGTTGTATCGAATCCAATAGGCGGTGTTATGGCATTGATATTAGCATTTTTAGTAGCAGGCATCTTTTGCGAGATGCCAAAACCTACAGAAAGGATTAGGAAAGAAAATAATACCAATTGGTGGGTTAGAACAAGAAATTTAAACTTCATTTAATTATGATCAAATCATTAACTCAACAATGCTAATTTAGAACATAAAATCTATAAGTTCGAATGAAATCTTCATTTATATACAAAAAATAATAAAGAAGGAAAGGGAATTATTCATCCGGTGCAACAACTGTATATCCAACAGGCACCTCCAAAGAAAATAAGGACTCTTTCTTATCCAAAGAAAAAAGAAGGTTAGAAGCTTTGTATCTTAATTGCACTCCCTCTGAAATTGCAGAAAACTCCATTGGAAACCCGGGAATAAAATCATTGGTAAGTTCATATTCCGACAAGTCTATTTCAAAATCATTAGTACACCAATACACTATTTTAAATTCCGTATTTGTAAGAATCACTTTATAACACTCAAAACCTAAAATTGTCTTTTTTTCATCTTTGAAAACATCTATTTGTGATGTTGAATCAACTCGAATTGGGACTGTTTGAAGTTCATTGGTGTTGGATCTTTTGGCAAACTTACCCATAGGACTGTCCATGAGATTCAGTGATTTACTTTTGGTTTTATCTAGGATTGTTGTGACGTTGTAGTTTCCCGCCATTTTAAACTCGACACGTGCAAATTTTTCGGCAAAATAGATTTTTAAAGAGCTGTTCCTCATGAGTCCAACTTTTTGCCGCACTTCCAGGCTCGTATCTAGCGCATTTGCGGAAATAGAGTACTGTAAATAGCCTTCTTTTTGGGCCTCTAAAACGAAGGGGTAAAGGAAAAGGAAAAGAAATGCTAGTTTAATCATCAAAGTAATTTAACGGTAAAATTAGTTAAAGATTCAATTTAAATACACTTTGTAGTAAACAGCCTACGTTTTATTGAACCCTAATCGCATCAAAAGATCCTGATATGGTATGAGGAGTGTCAAATGCATCGATTACGGTTCCTGAAAAATCCCCTCTAGCTATTGTCGATTCCAAATTACTTGTAGCTCCCCAAACTAGATTGGGGAAGGTCGTTACATTTACAGTTACACTTCCTTCATCTGATGTGTAGGCATTCATCCCGTGCATAATTGACATGAGCCCTTCACTGTCTGAATCAAAAACATAGCTTCCTGTTGTTGTTAAATCTACAGACGCTATTTGAATGGTAAAAAGATTGTCATTACCAACCAATATGATCTGCCCTCCTCCTTCCGGAATCCCTGCATTCGTTTGAAAAATGGCAGGACAATCCGAGACGTCTCCTGCTTCTGTATAGGTTCCTTGATATGAATAATTTTGGCCATCAATGGTGATGTTCCATTGAACTGCAGTTGTGTTTTCGGGTTCTTCATCCTTATTGCAGCTCGCAAGCTGACAGATTATAAAAAGAAAGGGAATGAGATAGCGTTTTTTTAATCGGTATGTTTTCATTTTTTTAAATTCTATATTTTACGAAAGTTACAATCTTGAACAGTGGAAATAAAAAATTTGATTGCTCTTTTTTTTGTTGAATGAACATGGGCTCTAAAATACTGAGTATATGTGTTAACACAATGAGTATCTCTTTTCAGAAACGCTTTTATATTTCTTTGAGTATCTTGCGGTATGCTAAAAACCATTTTTTGTCTCTTTATTCTGATAAGCCTGAATACGTATTCCCAAACTCAGGGCTCCTTCGTTCATGACGGAGAAGATCGAAATTTTGTTTATTTCGTTCCTTCAAATTGGACCAATGAGAACCAAATGCCTCTCTTAATTGTGCTTCATGGATTGACTCAAACAGGAAATGGTATTATGGACATCACTGAATTTAATACAATAGCAGAAGATAACGGGTTTATAGTATGTTACCCTGATGGTTTAAACAATTCCTGGAATGCAGACATGAACTCTTTGAATTCAGAGGTGGATGACTTGGGCTTTATTGAGGCTCTGGCAGCATACTTTGAAAACAACTACAACACCAATTCAAGAATGCGCTATTTGACAGGATTCTCCAACGGTGGTTTTTTGAGTCATAAAATAGCGAGTGAATCCGCGATGTGTTTTGCAGCCATTGCCACGGTCTCCGGAAACATGTCTACAACTACAGCAGAGAACTTTGACCCATTGTATCCTACTTCGGTACTTCATATTCATGGCACAAGTGATGCCATTGTGCCTTATAATGGAGGAGGGTCAACAGGAGCCTCTGTTGACGAGGCAATGATGCTATGGAAAAATTTTCTTTCCTGTGATGCGGAACCTGAAATGCAGGCCATGCCCAACCCTAATGTTTTCGATTTTTCATATCCAGAAAGATATATTTATCAAAATTGTAATGGAGCAGCACTAGAGCATATTAAGGTTGTGGGAGGCGGACATCAGTGGCCAGGTATTGAGACTCTGCTTGGAGGCTTAGGAACCATTAATATGGATTTTTATTCGCCCCAAGTGATTTGGGATTTTTTAGACGGAAAATCATGTCCTGAAACTGTAGGTTTTGAAGAATTCCAAACTCAAATTAAAAAAGTCATAAAAATTGTAGACTATATGGGTAGAGAGATAAAAGAAGGAAGCCCTGGGCCACATTTATATATTTATGATGATGGCAGTATTGAGCGAAGGTTCCAATTATTAGAATAGGGTGAAAAGAATGTTGTATCTTTAATATCTATGACAAATACTGTGATTACTTCAAGGTGTGCGTCTCTCCTCTTTTATTTCATTCCTTTTTTTTGCCAATTGGCTTACGCACAGGTTGTACCTATTGAACGTTTGGTCAACTGGAATTATGCGGGGCTCAATGATACCACAACACTTGATTTTACATGGGTAAATGTCGTAGACGAAGGACTTGATTATACAGGGGCTCTTTCCAATGACAACAAAATGGACAGCCTGCAGAATGTATTTGGATCAAATGGAGTGATATTCTTTTTCCCACAGGGGGAATATTTATTCAACCAAACCATGAATTTGTCGGACAATCAAATTTTAAAAGGGGATGGAATGAATCAAACTCAAATTATTTTTGATTTAGGTGGATCGGGAGACGCCATAAAAATTACGGGGAGTATTGACAACTCATATTCTCCTCTAATAACTGAAAATGCTCAACGAGGACAAAATTTTATTCTTATTGAGGGAGAAGGTCTGGCTTCATCAGGGGATTGGATTAAGATTTATCAGCAAGATGATGATTTGGTAACTTCATCCTGGGCATTGAATTCAGTTGGTCAGATTGCTAGAATAGACAATGTGGTCGGAGACACTATATTTCTTTTATCTCCATTACGTATGGATTTTGAAACGGATAAAGAAGCAAAGTTTAAAAAAATTCAAATGGCTTCCAATGTAGGAATAGAATGCTTAAAGGTTCTTCGGATAGATGATGCGGCACCCGAACAGGCTTCCAATATCGCTTTTCGTTACTCTGCGAATTGCTGGGTTAAAAATGTAGAATCCGAGAATTGTACCTTTTCACATGTGGTTGCCGAACATTCTTCAAATCTAAAAATAGGCCGCTCCTATTTTCATCATGGTTTTGATTATGGTGGTGGTGGCAGGGCTTATGGCGTTTCTTTGCAATTCACCACGAATGAATGTCTTATTGAAGATAATATTTTTGAACATTTGAGACATTCAATGTTATTGCAGGCAGGTCCAAATGGCAATGTGTTCACGTACAATTTTTCGACCGACCCATATTGGACGAGTAGTAGTCCGTTTATTCCTAATGACGCAGCCGGAGATTTTGTGCTACACGGCAATTATCCCTATGCCAACTTATTTGAACAAAATAGTGGCCAAAACATTGTCATTGACAATTCACATGGGGCCAATGGACCATACAATACTTTTTTGAGGAATCGTGCATCCTTGTTCGGTATCTTTTTTAGTGATGGAACATCTCCGTCTCAGAATCTAGTGGGTAATGAGATTCCCAATACCACCTCACCTTACAGCCTTGTGAATTATAATATACAGGGTGCTGATCAGTTTGAGCATGGAAACAATAACAAGGGGAACATTACACCTATTGGAACAGAAACACTAGATGATGAAAGCTATTTCTACAATGAAATGCCTTCATTTCTAAATGCTTCTGAATGGGTTGGGATTGGAACGCCGAATCTCATGGAACAGAATAAGATTCCAGCACAAAATCGATTTGAATCAAATACTATATATGATTATTTATGTGAAGAAGAAAACCCTGTTCTAAGTGTATTAGAAGAAAGGATCGTAAAACTTTATGTTTTTCCAAATCCTACTATTGAGCTGCTGCATATAAAGAGTGGTGTAACTGGCAGTATCAATATCTTAGATATAAACGGAAAAAGCATGGGAACAGCACGGATTGTTGTTGGGTTAAATAAAATCAACGTAGGCTCTTACCCTAAAGGAGTGTACCGTCTACACTTGATAAATCTTCGTAATGAAATGATTAAACAGGTTTCTTTTGTTGTTGATTGAAAAATTAATTAAAAACAATTTATAATTACAATAGCCGTTATTTATTTTAAATATAAAGGATGAAAACACTCTCATTTTTACTGATTTTTGTTTTTCTTGCGGCGTGTGCAAAGGCCCCGAAAGATCCCGAAACCTGCGCATTTATCCAATCCTCAAACAATTATTTTAGCATTCAAGACAATTCAGATTCTCCTGGAAGAGCCTACAATGTCTTTTGTAAAAAGGTGCTGGTATTTGGTTTGGTCGTATACGGAACTTGTGAAGTGACAGATGATGATTTATTACACGCGGCTAATGTATTGGCCCAATACCTCGATAATGATGAGGATGGGGTCGTGGATAATCAGCTTGTTTTGGATAAAATGCTTGAACAAAAAGCAGTCTTAACCCTTTTTGGAAAAGAAAACTCAAAACGACAAAGACGGTTTTTCAATACAAACAGTGGGGATTATGGTCCAGAATTAGCACAGGACCTATATGGTACGGAAACATTTCCAGGATGGAATAAGACCTTGCCTTTTGATGCAACACTTGAAGAGGTATTACATTTGGTGACAGCGAAAGGGTACTCACTTGTTTATCCTAATATTTTTGGCGAATCTCAAGGGTCTGAAATTGCCGATGCCATGGACATTGCAAGAGGAGGTTTGTTTACTGATATTCCTTCTTCCTATCCCGAAGGAGCATGGTATTCATATAATGACAAAACCTGTGATTACTCATGTCAGGTTACTGAATATTTCTATTGGTCACTTACCTCATTGCTAGGTGCACAAGACTTTCCTGGTCGTTTTGATGAAATCAGTCACGAATGGAAGGCCAACACGCCAGGTCTGGTTGAGTCTATGGATTCAGCGGTATTCTCTATTCTTACCAATCCACAATATTCATTACCTGCGATTTTACCTGACGGTACTTATCGCCAATAAAACCAGAATCGCTTCCATTTATTTTTGATTTAAAAACCCTATTTTAGAACAAATTTTAAATATGAAAAATCTTGCTTTAGGGATTGGTATACTATTTATATATGGAACAATACATTCACAAAATATCCTAATAAACGAAGACTTCGAAGGAGCAAGCCTACCTACTGGTTGGTCAATTACAACAAATGCCACTGATGGAGGTTGGAATATGGGAACCAATCAAACAATAGAAAGCCAGTGGTGGTCAGTTGCTCCTCATGGTAATATTATCGGAACTAATGACGATGACTGCGATTGTGATAAAAGTATGGATTATCTCATTATGCCTGTAATGGATTTCTCTAACTCTACCGCCATTGCCTTGCAGTTTGAAAATTATTATGATGGAGGAAGTTTTAGTGGAGATATTGAAACAGCAACTCTTGAATATTCCTTGAACAATGGTGCGTCATGGACTGTTCTTTTCGAAATCACCGGAACTGACGATGGCGCATGGGACGCTCAATCTTTTGATTTGAGTAGTTTATCTGGGAATTCTAATGTTCTCATTGCTTTCCATTATAATGACAATGGAGGTTGGATGTTTGGATGGGCAATTGACGATGTTTTGATGTTTGAGCCTGAGGGATTGGATGCGGCTTTAACAAGTCTTTCTGTAAATACAAATCAAAATGTGCCTGTGGCAATACCGATCATTGGGACCGTCAGTAATGTTGGATCAGAAGTTATTAGCTCATTTGATATTATTTGGAGTATTGGAGGGGGAATGTCATACACTCAAAATTTTTCAGGGCTCAACATCCCTTCACTCGGAACGTATGATTTTACTCACCAGGATTTATGGAATATTTCTCAATCTGGTCAATATGTGTTAGATGTAACGGTGAGCAACGTAAATGGACAAGGAATTGATGATAATACAAGTAACGATGTTTTATCTCAAAGCGTGCAAGCCTTAGAGTATGGTATTATTATAGATGGTGGAATAGAGAGAGAATATATTTATTATTACCCATCTAGTGCAGATCCTGAGTGTCCCTTAGTATTTGTATGTCACGGTTATACGGGAACAGCCCAAGGTATTATGGATTATTCTGAATTTAATCAATTGGCAGATGAGTTTGGATTTGCTGTCTGTTACCCACAAGGCACTCTAGACAGCTATGACAATACTTTTTTTAATGTCGGTTATGATTTCCAAAACAATGAAACGGTTGATGACGTAGCGTATCTTCAAAACCTTTCCACATACTTTCAATCTATCAACTCGATTGATCCGACAAAAGTATTCTGTACAGGAATGTCAAATGGGGGTGATTTATGTTATATGCTTGCCTGTGAGGCTTCAGAAACATTTAGAGCAGTTGCACCTATTTCGGGAATGATTATGCAGGACATCATGGATGAATGTAATCCAGACAGTGAGGTGTCCATTTTCGAAATTCATGGTACTCAAGACAATGTCACCTATTTTGATGGGGACCCAAATAATATTGATGGGTGGGGCGCTTATCCTAGTATTCCAGAAACAATGACATTTTTCAACAACTTGTTTAATCTTCAATTACTCAGTACTGAAAATCTCCCGAACACAAACATTAATGACGGCAGTACGGTGACATCTGAAAAGTATGGTTCTTCGAATTCATGTACTGAGGTTTGGTTATATACAGTTGAAGGTGGAGGGCATGATTGGCCTGGAGCATATGGAAATATGGACATAAATGCGAGCCGAGAAGCCTGGTTGTTCTTTGAGCAAATTTGTAATGAACAAGTTGGTTTAAATGAAACAACGAATTATTCTAATCGAAAACTTTTAAGAATAATTGATTTAATGGGTAGAGAGGTAACAGAAAATAGCTCAGGAGTCATTATTTACCAATATTCTGATGGTACAATTGAAAAAACGATAAGAGCACACTAATTATAACCATGTATCCTATAACAGATGGGCATTCCCCATTTGGTTTCATTCCCCATTTAAAATAAACTTAATCTACGTATAAGCACTTAATGTTACAGATATGATTACGTATCTATTGTTTCGTATGCTTGTGTATTTTTGATTCTGTCCGAGTGTTTTTCTTTC
>Ga0206679_10000851_pt1 | contig 25598 bp, 26 predicted proteins | sample M110012015metaG_FD_155464 | JGI IMG/M metagenome (GOLD analysis project Ga0206679, IMG submission 155464) | Ammonia-oxidizing marine archaeal communities from Monterey Bay, California, United States - M1 100m 12015 | ecosystem: Environmental > Aquatic > Marine > Intertidal zone | place: USA... | reverse complement strand
TTCAGATTTAAATGAAACAAAAGGATTCTTTAAATCTATAAAGGCTAGACATGATGACGGGCTTGTTTCAGTTATTGCTGAAATTAAAAGAGCTTCTCCCAGCCAAGGGTTAATAAGAGAAAATTTTAATCCCAAAGATATAGCACAAAGCTACCAAGCTTCTCAAGCTACCTGCTTAAGCGTCTTAACAGACGCCCCCTTCTTTCAAGGCTGTTTAGAAGACTTGTCTTCTGTAAGGGAAGTTGTTGACCTTCCTTTATTGAGGAAAGATTTCATTGTTGATGAATATCAGATCTACCAAAGTAGATTTTATGGAGCTGATTGTATTTTACTAATAGCTTCTGTTTTATCCGACATTCAATTAAAGGAGTTTAAAGAAATTGCTCAAGAATTAAATCTTGATGTATTAGTTGAGGTACATGACAGGCCTGAGATGGATAGAGCGAAAGATTTAGGATTTTCATTAATTGGAATTAATAACAGGGATCTTAAAACTTTTAAAGTAAAGCTAGAGACCACTATTAATCTGTCTGAAGATCTTCAAGATAAGATAATCGTATCGGAGAGTGGAATTAAAACAAAAGAAGATGTAAAAAAAATAATGTCTTCTGGAACAAAAGCTTTCTTAGTAGGTGAGTCTTTCATGAGAGCTTCTGATCCTGGCGAAGAGTTACAGAAACTTTTCTTTTCTTGTTAATATTAAAGAGATGGAAGAAGGGGAAGTTCTATTTACAATTTTTATTGGGGTGCTGTTCTTTCTTCTGCTTCTCTTCGTTCTTATACAAAGGATCAGAGAATATAAGAATGATAAATACAAAGATGTGGAGAAATGATCATGTTAATTGCAAGTACTTTTGATATAGCTGATAAGAAAATAGTAAAAACTCTTGGCCTGGTAAAAGGCAATACTATTAGGGCAAGACATGTTGGAAGAGACATAATGGCTGGCTTAAGAGGGATTGTTGGGGGCGAACTGCACGAATACACAAAGTTACTTGCTGAAAGCAGAGAGCAAGCTCTTGATAGAATGATTGAAGATGCTCAGAAATTAGGAGCAGATGCTGTTGTTGGAGTATCTTTTTCTACTTCAGTAATGACCCAAGGGGCTGCAGAATTAATGGCCTTCGGAACAGCAGTTCTTATTGAAGACAATTAATCTAAGTTGAAGAATAGGCACTCTAATGAGTGCCTGACAAGTCTATGTTCTTTCTTTTGCTTGGTTAACTCTTAGATCCCTGCCACCGAAGTCATTCCCATTTAAAGCTTCTATAGCGGCGTTAGCAGAATCTGCAGTTGCCATTTCAACAAAACCAAATCCCTTAGATCTACCAGATTCTCTATCGGTAATTATTCTTGCAGAATTCACTTCACCATATTGAGCAAATAGAGCTTCTAATTCATCATCAGAAACACCCCAAGCAATATTGCCTACGTATATATTCATTTTAATTATAAAGTTAGACTGATTAGTCTCTAGGCTTAGCTTCGTTGACTCTTAAGTCCCTGCCGCCAAAGTCGGTTCCATCTAAAGCTTCTATTGCAGCTTTTCCGGCTTCTTCAGATTCCATTTCAACAAATCCAAAACCCTTGGATCTTCCAGAATGGCCTTCTGTGATTATTCTTACTGCACTTACGTTTCCGTACTGAGCAAAATGAGATTCTAGATCTTCCTCAGATGTACTCCAAGCAATATTTCCTACGTATAAATTCATTTAATTTTTCCTTATTCTATTTTCTAATGTAACTAACTAGTAGTTACGCGCGCCACTATACTTATGTTGCCTCAATTATCAACCCATAATTCATAAAACTTTCTTTACGATTAAATGTGATAGCTAGAGTTCGTCATTACCTTAGCTACCTTAGACATTAAGTCCTTAATCTCATCAGGTAATATTTCTGCTCCAGCTTCTAAAGCATCATGACTATGCTGTTCTTCATCAATTCGCATTTGTTCAATAACGACTTTTGTTTTGAGATCTTTTTTTGATAAATTATCTAAATGGCCATCTAGGTGCTTTACAACTTGTTCTTCAGTTTCGTGAACGAAACCAAGACTCCATTTATCTCCAACTAGCCCTGCTACCGCCCCAATACTAAATGACATGCCATACCAAATTGGATTTAAGACGCTTGGTTTATTATTAAGCTCTTCTAGTCTTTTATTGCACCAAGATAAATGATCTAGTTCTTCAGAAGCGGCCTGTTCCATTTTAGTTCTGGTATCACCAAGTTTAGCTGTTAGTGCTTGGCCTCTGTAAAGAGCTTGAGCACATACCTCTCCAGAATGATTAACTCGCATAAGCCCAGCAGAATGATTTCTTTCTAATTCATTTAAAGGGTCTTGTTCAATTTTATCAGCCGGGTAAGGCCTAGATTCAGTTTGATAATTTTGGGTTGAATATTTCAACCCCTTATCAACTTCATTTATCACTAAATCTATTAAGTTCAATTTTTTTCTCTTTCAATGGCTCTGTAACCAATATCATTTCTATAAAAGCAGTCTTTCCACGTGATGCTTGAAATCGCATCATAAGCCTTTTTTTGTGCCAACGAAACAGAATCATCTAAAGCTGTTACACAAAGAACCCGACCTCCACTAGATTTAATGTTCCCTTCTTCATATATTGTTCCTGCATGAAATACTTTAAGATCTTCAGACTCTTCTGTTATTCCTTCGATAACATTCCCTTTCTCATAGGCGAAAGGGTACCCCCCAGAAGCCATAACCACCCCTAAAGATTTCCTTTCATCCCAATCTAGCTTCTCATTTGATAATTCTTTCTTACAAGCCTTTAAGCATAATTGAGCTAAGTCAGTTTTTAGACGCATCATGATGGGTTGAGTCTCGGGATCTCCAAACCGACAATTAAATTCAAGAACTTTAATTTGTGCGTTGGCATCAACCATTATTCCTGCATAAAGGAATCCACAATAATTACTGCCTTCGGATTTAAGGCCTTCAACGGTTGGGTGTATTACTTCTTTAAGAATTTTCTCATGTATAGGTCTTGTGACTACTGGAGCAGGCGAATAAGCTCCCATGCCCCCAGTATTAGGCCCTAAGTCTCCTTCGTCTCTAGCTTTATGGTCCTGAGAAGAAGCAAAAGGAATTACTGTATTGCCGTCTGTTAAGACTATAAAGCTGGCTTCTTCACCTTCTAAGTATTCTTCAACTACAATTTTAGAACCAGCTTCACCAAAGGTTTTAGACTCCAATGATTGATTGACTGCTTCTATTGCTTGATCGGTATTAAAAGCTACAGTTACACCTTTACCAGCAGCCAGTCCATCAGCCTTTATTACTATTGGGCAGCCTTGTTCTTTAATATAACTAATAGCTTTCTTCGAATCAGTGAAAGTTTCATAACTAGCTGTTGGGATATTGTGTCTTATCAGGAAGTCTTTCATGAACTCTTTAGAACCTTCTAATCTTGCTGCATCTTTGGAAGGTCCAAAACACAAAAGACCTTCTTCTTGGAATTTATCAGTTATTCCGTCCACTAAAGGGTCTTCAGGCCCCACTATGGTCAAGTCAACACCTTCTTTTTTTGCAAAAGCAGATAATGTCTCTATATCGTTTGCATCTATATCTATATTTTGAATTAATTCTTCTATCTCAGTTCCTCCATTTCCAGGAGCAACAAAAACGTTAGTAACTATATTGCTTTTAGATAATTTCCAGGCTAAGGCGTGCTCTCTTCCGCCACTTCCTATAACAAGAACTTTCATAGTGTAATTTAATGTCTGAAGTGTCTTATGCCAGTAAAGAGCATAGCCATACCAGCTTCATCTGCTGCTTGAATAACTTCATCATCTTTCACTGAACCGCCGGGTTGGATTACAGAAGTTATCCCAATTTCTGCCGCAGCATCAATACCATCCCTAAAAGGGAAGAATGCATCTGAAGCCATGGTGCATCCTTCAGTTTTAAATCCTCTTTCTGTGGCCTTAGAAGCCGCTATCTTAGCACTGTCAATTCTGCTCATTTGCCCAGCACCAATGCCTATCGTTTGATTTTCTCTTGTATATACAATTGCGTTTGACTTAACAAATTTACAAACCTTCCAAGCAAATAAACAGTTTTGGATTTCTATCTCTGAAGGTACTCTTTTTGAGACAATCTTAAGGTCGTTTTTTGTAACAATTCCATTATCTGTTTCTTGAACCAACATTCCGTCAGTAACACTGAGAAATTTATATCCTTTTTCTTGGGTGCCAAGTTCTTCAGAATTTAAAACCCTTACATTCTCTTTAGTCTTAGTTATATTAAGAGCTTCATCTGTTACTCCAGGAGAAATTATTACTTCTACAAATTGATTATTAATAATTTTTTCGGCAAGTTCTTTATCTAGTTCTCTGTTGAGAGCAATAATGCCACCAAAGGCAGACGTAGGATCAGATGCAAAGGCTTTTTCATAAGCTACGAGAATATCTTTATCTGTTGCTATACCACAAGGGTTTGCGTGCTTTACAATAACACAAGCTGGTTCTTCAAAAGCTTTAACACAGTCGAGTGCTGCGTCTGTATCAGCTATATTATTATAAGAAAGTTGTTTGCCCTGAAGTTGAGCTGCATTTCCTACTCCATTGCCTTGTTTGGTGTCGTCAATATAAAAAGCTGCTTTTTGATGTGGATTTTCTCCATATCTCATCACTTCTTTTTTAATAAACTTAGCAAAGATACGATCAGGAAATTCATCCTCAGTAAGAGACGATAAATAGCCAGAAATAACTGTATCGTAATTAGCTGTGTGACTGAAAGCTTTGGCGGCAAGTAAGCTTCTCTTCTCTTGAGAAATTGAACCTTTGTTTAACTTCATCTCTTCAAGTATTAGAGAGTAGTCGTCCGGATCAACGACAACACCAACATGTTTATTATTCTTTGCAGCTGACCTGAGCATGCTAGGGCCGCCAATATCAATATTCTCAATAGCAACTTCTAAGGTAGTTTCGGGTTTAGAAATGGTTTCTGCGAATGGATATAGATTGACAACAACTAGGTCTATTTCTTTTATTTCATATTCTTTCATAACCTCTTGGTCTATATCTCTTCGGGCTAAGATACCTCCATGGACTTTAGGGTGGAGAGTCTTAACTCTTCCGTCCATCATTTCCGGAAAGCTTGTAAAATCACTTATATCAATTGCCTTTACGCCTGCATCAAGAAGTGATTTTAGAGTTCCCCCTGTAGAGATAATTTCAACTTGATGCTCATCTACAAGGGCAGAGCATAATTCGACAATCCCTTCTTTGTTGGAAACGCTGATTAGTGCTCTTTTAATTTTAGGGTTGGCAGTTTGACCCATTTATTTCCTAAAGTAATTTATGTGCTTTAAGTTTTGTACGAAGAGTGCCTCTATTGATTCCAAGCATTTCACTTGCCCTTGTTTGATTGTCATCGCATTGTTGCATAACAATTTCTAACAAAGATGATTCAACTTCTTTAAGAACCATGTTGTAAACATCATTGGGAGATTCCCCGTCGAGCTGCTCAAAGTATTTACGCATACTTTTAGAAACTTGATAGCTTAGCTTTTCGCCTTCGCCATTAAATTTCTTTCTTTTGTTAGCAGTCATGTAATTAAAATTTGGATAATATTATTTTTTTGAATCGGACTGGTGATAATACCCAACAAAAATTTTCTTTCAAGAGGTTTATACTTTAAATAAATTTTTTTCAAAATTGAACAATCGTGTTTAGCTCATCTCCTAGTTTTATTAATTCCAATTGCTCTCTTTTATTTTAAATTTTAGTAATTGAACAGTTATCTGGATAGAAATTTGCTTCTTTCTCTTGTTGTTTTATCCATCCGGCGACACAATTTTTTACCATGAATTGAGAAAAAACGAGTGTATTTCTTTTAAGGCCTAATAATGAATTTATTATCTCTTTCTTTCATTCATAAGCTGACCCAATTTAATTTAATGTTTTAATATATACGTACTAAATATGAAAATGAACTTAACAAGAAGTTTCGTAGATCAGGAATTTTCCTTGAACAAAAAGTTAATTCTAGAAAAGCCATCTTCTCATCATCTTCTAAAGGTCCTCAGGAAAAAAGAAGGAGATGAAATAGTGCTATTTGATGGGAAAGGGAATTCCTGTTTGGGAGTTATTTCCAAGATCCATAGATCAAAGATTGAATTAGAAATAATTGACATTTTTAAACAATCTCTTAGATCTGGCATAGAAATAAATTTAGGCCAATCACTTATAAAGAATGATCCATTCAATCTTACTATTCAGAAGGCAACAGAATTGGGAGTTGCTTCTTTTCATCCTTTAATTACTGATAGATCTGTAGTAAAAATTAAAATGACAAAAAATAGAAATTTAAGATGGAATTTAATTGCAAGAGGAGCATGTGAACAATGCGGTGAGAACTGGTTGCCTGTTATTGAGGACCCCATAAAAATAGATAGGTGGGCTTCAAATGTAAAATCGGAAATTAAGATAGTTCTTTCCCCAAATGCAGATAACAAAATTTCAGATTTTGAATATAAAGATTCAGTTTCTCTAGCCATAGGGCCTGAAGGAGATTTCAGTGATTATGAAGTTGATTCTTTAACTGAGAAAGGTTTTATTCCTGTTAGTATAGGCAAGAGAATTTTGCGGGCAGAAACAGCAGCTATTTCAGCTATAAGCTCCGTGAGATTTAGTGCAAAAGAATTTTAAGTAGATTTATATTTTTATTATATGAAGTTAGGCGTAGTAATGGATCCGATAGAGTCCATTAATTTCAAAAAAGACAGCACTTTAGCCATGATGCTAGAAGCTCAAACAAGGGAGCATGAGCTCTTTTACATGACCCCAGATTCGTTGTATATAAATGAAAGCGGTGCATTTGCTATCGCAAAAACTATAAATGTTAAAAATGAACCAACCGGATGGTTTGATTTTAAAGAAGAAATGCAAATTAAGTTATCTGAATTAGATGTAATATTGATGAGACAAGATCCTCCTTTTAATTCAAATTTTATATACAACACATACGTATTAGAATCAGCTGAAAGAGAAGGTGTATTGGTTATAAATAAACCTGCCAGCCTTAGGGATTGCAATGAAAAAGTTTTCGCTACTGAGTTTCCTGAATGTTGTACTCCATTTTTAGTAACTAGCGAACCATCTTTATTGAGATCTTTCATTGACGATCATAAAGATACTGTAATAAAACCTTTGGATGGGATGGGTGGCTCTTCAATATTTAGAATAAGAAGTTCGGATCCTAATTTAAACGTCATCTTGGAGACTGTAACTGAATCTTACGCAACTAAGGTGATGATACAAACATATATACCAGAAATAGTTGATGGTGATAAAAGAATTTTATTAATTAACGGCACTCCAATGAATGCTGCTGTTGCCAGAGTTCCTGCTGAAGGTGAGCTTAGAGGAAACTTAGCGGCTGGAGCTTCAGCGGTCGCAAGATCACTAACTGAAAAAGACTTATGGATATGCGAACAAGTTGGACCAAAGCTAAAAGAGTTAGGTTTAGTGCTTGTAGGATTAGATATCATTGGAGATTATCTAACTGAAATTAACGTCACTAGCCCCACTTGTTTTAGAGAATATGAGAGTTTATGCGACATTAATGTTGCGTTTAACTTCTTAGAGACCTTAGAAGGTCTGAACAAAAATGATTGAGGAGTCTGGTGTAGTAATGGCTTTTGATTACGGCTTAAGAAATATAGGAATAGCTATAGGTCAAAATATTACTAAGAGCGCTTCAACTTTCTATGCTGTTAAAGCTAAAGAAGGAAAACCGGACTGGATAAAATTAGATTCAATTGTTGAAGAATGGAAGCCAAACTTATTCATTGTTGGTGATCCGTTTAATATGGACGGAACAAAAAGCGAATTTCAGAAAAGAATCTCTAAGTTTTCTTCGGAATTAAAAAAACGATATGAGGTCAGAGTGCATATGATGGATGAAAGGCTTACCACTAAAGAAGCCATAGAAAGGATTAAGATTGAATCCAATGGATTAAAAGGATCAGCCAATAAACACAGTATTTCTGCTCAAATTATTCTAGAAGATTGGTTTAGGAGTGAAGGTTAATGGCTGGTTCTATTCCACAAGATTTCATAAGGGAAATTGTAGATACAACAGATATTGTTTCTTTAATAGATGGATATTTACCACTTAAAAGAAAAGGTAAGGACCATTGGGGAATATGTCCCTTTTGTGATGATGGCAAGAATCCTTCCTTTAGTGTTAGCGAACAAAAACAATTCTTCTATTGTTTTAAGTGCAGAGCAACAGGAAATGTAATTGGTTTTTTACAATCCCATCAAGGCTTTGATTTTGTTGAATCCGTTGAAGCTCTAGCTAGCAAAGCTGGCCTTGAAGTTCCTTACGAATCAAGCCAAACACCGAATAAAGAAAGAGATCCATTGTTAGAGTGCATGAAGGCTGCTAGTGAAATCTTTGAGAAGAATCTAAGTAAAAATGATTCTGCAGAAAAGACTAGAAAATACATAAGGCAAGAAAGAAAAATTTCGCCTGAAATTTGTAAAAAATACTCTATAGGTTATTCACTAAATTCTTGGGATTCTTTAAACGAAGAATTAAAAGAGAAAGGTTTTTCAGAGGAAATATTAATTAAAGCAGGGTTAGCCAAGAAAAATAAAGAAGCTAAATTGTATGATGTTTTTAGAGACAGGTTAATGTTTCCAATCAAAGACAGGAAAGGAAGGGTTGTAGGCTTTGGTGGCAGGGTAATGAATCCAGATGACCAACCGAAATATTTAAATACAGGTGACACACCTATATTTCAAAAAGGAAAAGAACTATATGGTCTATATGAGGCATTAGAGGTCAGAAAAGATCTAAATAATCTATTTGTGGTTGAAGGTTATATGGATACAGTTGCGATGTCGGAGCACGGTCTGAGAAACTCAGTGGCAACTTTAGGAATAGCAACCAATAGATTCCACGTTCAAAAATTATTACAACTCACTAACGAGATAATTTTTTGTTTTGATGGAGACGATGCGGGTAGAGGCGCAGCTTGGGGGGCATTAAAAAATGTTCTACCTGCTGTTGTGGACGGCACAGAAATCAAATTTTTATTTTTACCGGAAGGAGAAGACCCAGCCAGTTTGCTTGAGAAAGAAAGCATTGAAGACTTTAAGAAAAGGATAAATAAAGCTAAATTATTGTCTGAATATTTTATAGAGAAATTAACTCAGACGTTTGATGTAACTTCACTAGAAAAGAAAGCTTCTTTAGCCTCTAAAGCTATGGGGCATTTATCTTCAATGCAAGAGAGTTCAATAAAGAAACTCTTAGAGAGTGAAGTCTCAAGTATTACTGGGCTAGATAAAGATGACATAAGAACGCACAGTAAATCTTCGAGCTATCAAAGAAAGTCTCCACGATTTAAGAAAGAAATATCTGAAACCAAAGAAGAAAGAGCTTTTGAGCAAACAGGTCTAGGTTCAAAGATTCTCAATGTAATTCTTGCCTATCCTTTTTTAGCTTCAGAAATAAAAGACTTGGAAAGGTTTGTTGGATTTAAAGAACCGGAAGTGAGATTGATGGTAGAAGTCATCCAGTACTTCATTTCTGATCCAAAATTAGGAATATCCGATTTATTAAGTAATATTGATCCAGATTCTGCTTCATTTATAGGAACTTTAATTTCTACAAGCCCGACAATTGAAGAAAAGAATGCTTTGGCGTATTTAGAAGATTGTTTGTCTTTGCTGAAAAAATCAGATTCTATCTCTAGAATCTTTGAGTTAAAAGAAATCTACCAGAACAACGGCCTCTCTGATGATGAAACTTTTGAACTTCAGCAGCATTTACTATCTAATATAGACAAGTTAGAGGAGCCTGAAAGAAAGCTTTTAAGAGATTTAAGTCAAAAAGCAAATTAAAGAGTTTTTATATTAAATAAGGTATTTATCAAAAAAAAATAATATAATTGCGCACCCCTAAGATTTAGATATGGCAAAAAAAGCAAAAACCCCAATAGTTGAAGTTAAAGAAAAGGAAGTAGAATCACCTGAAGAGGCGGAAGAAGTCTTATTCGGAGAGGAAGATTTAGAAAATTCTGGCCTTAGAGAATTACTTGATAAAGGTAAGGATCAAGGATTTCTAACTTATCAAGAAATAAACTCGATGCTACCCGAGGATATATCAGATCCTGACCAAGTAGAAGAGACTATACAAATGCTTATGGACGTAGGCATAGAAGTTTTAGAGTCAACAACTTCTTCTGGTGGAGATAATGCAGATGCGGCTCCAGAAACGATAGCAGACACAAGGACAACCTTAACAACTGTTGAATCAGAGGTCGGGAGAACCACTGATCCAGTTAGGTTGTATATGAGAGAAATGGGAACAGTTGATCTTCTTACAAGAGAAGGAGAAATCGCTATTGCAAAAAGAATAGAAGAAGGAGCTAGGGAGTTGCTATTCGCTTGTTGCTTCTATCCAGGAATTGTTGATCGAATACTAGATGAATATCAAGAAGTAGTTGCAGAAGACAAAAGGTTGTCTGAAGTACTTGTTGGATTTATGGATATTGAAGAGGGAATTCCGCCTCCAGCTTTAGCCCAGAAGAAAGAAAAAGAAGAGAAAGGTGAAACTGATGAAGAAGAGCAAACTGGTCCAGACCCAGTTGAGGTAAAGAAAAGGTTTAGCTCTTTAAAGAGGCAGTTTAATAAAACTGAGAAGGCTTGTGTGAAATCAAGAACAAGCAAAGCAGCAATTAAAGAACAAGAGAAATTAGGAGAGATATTTAAATTTCTGAAATTATCTCCAACTCAATTTGAAATAATTGCCAATCCTGCAAGGGATGCATTAGAAATTATCAGAGAATGTGAGAAATTCATATTCACCGTGATGGTTAAAAGAGGAAAGATGCCGAGAAAAGATTTCATTAAAGATTTTGCTGGAAATGAAGCTAATGCTAGCTGGTCTGAGAAGATAGCAAAATCAAGAAAGCCTCACGCAAAAGAGGTAAAAGAGAATATTGATGAAATAGTAAGACTGCAAAACAAACTTTTAAAGTTAGAAAAGATAATTCAATTACCTATAGCTGAAATTAAGGACATTAACAGAAAGATGTCTATAGGTGAGGCCAAGATTAGAAGAGCTAAAAAAGATATGGTAGAAGCTAATTTAAGATTAGTCATTTCCATCGCAAAGAAATATACAAATAGAGGACTTCAATTCTTAGACCTGATCCAGGAAGGCAATATTGGGCTCATGAAAGCAGTGGATAAGTTTGAGTATAGAAGAGGGTATAAGTTTTCTACTTACGCCACATGGTGGATAAGGCAAGCAATAACTAGATCCATAGCCGACCAAGCAAGAACAATTCGTATACCAGTTCATATGATAGAAACCATCAATAAGCTAAATAGAGTTTCACGTCAGATGGTTCAAGAGATGGGTAGAGATCCAACTCCAGAAGAATTGGGTGAAAGAATGGATCTACCTGAAGACAAGGTTAGAAGGGTTTTGAAGATAGCTAAAGAACCTATATCTACAGAAACACCTATTGGAGATGAAGAAGATACTACTCTCGGAGATTTTATTGAAGATACATCTATCGATTCCCCAGATGAAGCAGCTACGGAAGAGAATCTTCAATTTGCCACTGATGATATTCTCGGAAGCCTTACTGCTAGAGAGGCTAAAGTTTTAAGAATGAGATTTGGTATAGGCATGAACACAGATCACACTTTAGAAGAAGTTGGGAAACAATTTGATGTGACAAGAGAGAGGATCAGGCAGATTGAAGCTAAAGCCTTAAGAAAACTTAGGCATCCAACAAGATCGTCTCATCTAAAAGGGTTTTTAGACGAATAAGAGTTTCTACAGGGCCTGTAGCTCAGTTGGTTAGAGCAGTGGACTCATAATCCATTGGTCGGAGGTTCGAGTCCTCCCGGGCCCACCATATAAATTTTAAATGCTTTATTTTGCTAGTTTTTTATTCATATTCATTTCTATTTGGGTTGGAAATGCTGCATTAGCTCTTTTTTTAGGGATAATTCTTGCTTCTTACAAAGAAGTACCGCAAACTTTTTTTACTCAAAAATATGGATCGAAAATCCTTCAAACAGGTATAGTTTTCTTAGGGGGAAGTTTAAGCCTTGATTCTTTCTTTGAGATAAATTCTTCTTATTTTCTTTTAATTTCTTTGTACGTTATTGCGGCATTCTCTCTTGTTCTTTTGGTCGGAAGAATATTAGGAGTTTCAAAGAAACTTTCTTATTTACTAGGCTCAGGAACAGCCATTTGCGGAGGCACAGCAATTGCTGCTGTAGGGCCTGCGATTAAGGCTAAGCCTGAAGAATTTACTACAGCCATCACAATTGTTTTCTTACTAAATGCTTTAGCGGTCATCTTGTTTCCCATTGCAGGAGATTTCTTTAATCTTTCTGAAAGAGAATTTGGAGCTTGGGTTGCTTTAGCAATTCATGACACAGCTTCAGTTATTGGAGCAGCATCAATGATGGGAGACGAGGCTATTGAGGTAGCAGCAACCTTGAAAGTTACAAGAACTTTATGGATAGTTCCTTTAGTTATAGGATCTGCCTGGTTATTTAGAAATAAGTCTTCAGGATTTGGATTACCTTTATTCGTGGTTTTCTTTTTGATAGCCACAATTCTTAATTCCTTAATAAACCCTTCAAATGATCTAACGGAAATTCTTAAACTAATAAATAAAGTATGCTTGTTAACTGGTTTGTTCTGTATAGGTACTCAAATTAATATTGACAGTCTAAAGTCAATATCTATAAAGCCTGTACTTTTAGCTGTTTCTGTTTGGTTGATCGTTATCCCAACCTCTTTTTGGTTGGTTTCGGTAATTTAAATATCTGCTTAAGATTTCTTCTCTTTCTTCGTTGATTCGTAGGCATTCTTGCTAGCCCTACCTACCGTATAATCTTTAGAAAGATCTTCTTTTGATGATTTGGGGGACAATTCTCTTACTCTTTCATATTTCCCTTCGTCATAGGCCGTCCTGAACGGTTTCATATTTCCCCATACATCTCCTACTTTGCCACTAGCCCCCATACCAAATCCCTCTATCGTTGCACCATAGACTATGGCCTGCATTCCCATTCTATGCAGTAATTTTGGGCTGGCGTTCTCAATTACATCAGGAGCAACAGAAAGTGACCAATTTTCTTGGGTTCTCATCCAGGCTTTTACATTACTCATGGTCGCAACGAAACGTCTCTCGTCTGTTTTATTAACACCTGTTCCATGTAAGAGCCTTCCATCGAAAATCATTATTGTTCCAGCCTCAGCTTCAAGGTTTATAGCTGGAGGAAGTTTTCCTATTTTTCCTCCGCTGCCTGCCTCACTCATAACTTTATGGCTTCCGGGAATGACTAGAGTTCCTCCATTCTCTTCATTTATGTCTTGAGGTATATACATCGTATTCACCAAAGCTGGTGCTTGTTCTGTGATCCAAGGCACTAAAGGACCTTGATCCATATGCATACCTTGAGGGTATTTTCCTGGGTCCGCTCCATTAGATAAGAAGCTATGGCAGATCCAACCAGGGCCTAAAGTTTCGTTTAACAATTGTTCTATGAGAGGACCTGCTTGCACAGCGTCAGGGTGTTGTTCAATGCATTTTCCAAATATTTCGCCTTTATTAATTAATGTGTGGATGTATTGACCAGTAGGAGACATGGCTTTTATTCCCGCTATTTCCTCTCCTTCAGCTTGCTCTAGAATTCTGGTTATAAAAGCTTCCGTTTGTGTTTTGGACATAGCCTCTTCAATCAAACCGAAACCCCACTCTTTTAGATCAGATCTTAGGACATGTATATCTTTAGTAGGAACCGGCAATTCAAAATCTTTCCAGTAAGGGTGTTTTCTGGCAACCGTAGTATTCCAATAATTCTCACCCCACTCCAATGGTTTCTTTAAGTTAGGCGGAATCATCCATGGATTCTCCTTAAAGAGCGATTCATAAGGTTCTTTAGAGTTTAGGAAATCATAAAAAATAGAATCTTCCGGAGAAGAGTTTTCAGCAACGTGCTCAGGACTGAATTCAGGAACAACTTTCATAAGTAAATCTTACCAAATAATAAGAAATCATGTTTAGGATAGGATATTTTTAATAAAGTTAATCTCTTCTTCATTAAAAGCTGTTCCATCTTTTCTAAAAATATCGTGAAACCAAACTTCAGGCTCAGGAATATTATCTCCTTCTTCAATAAATTCTCCTTTTTCTTTTAAATTGTGCAGGTTCATTATTGTTTTCCATCCAAAGTGAGTTTGACTTTTCCCAGCCACCAAGCCCCAGTTATAACACCCCACGTTGTATTTTTGGAATATAGGGAGGCTAAATTGAAATGTTGTTCCAAATTCTCTAGCCATGTATTCAGTGCAGATAATTGGCCTATTAGTTTCTTTAAGCCTTTTTATAGTTGGTTCGAGTTGATCTTTTTCATATGTATGGAAAGTTATAACATCAGAATTTTCTTGATTTAATTGGATTATTTCATCGCCAACCGATCCATCCAAACAAGACGTCAAAGGCTGAGACGGGTTAATTTCTCTGGCCCATTCCCAAGTACGTTCTAATAATTTAATAGATTTTTCTCCTACTCCGAACTGCCCAGGTTCGTTGTATAAATCCCACATCAATATCCTCTTGTCTTCTGCATAGAATTCTAAGACACCTTGCACATAAGCTTTTAGATCTGATAATTCTTTTTTAGAAAGAGAGCCGTCAAATAAGTCATGAACTACTTTCATTCCTGGACTCTGCTTCCATCCAGAATTATGAACACCTTTAACAGGTTTGGGTTGTTTCCCTAGTTTAGGGTAGGCTCTATGGCAATCGTCAAACAATACTAATATAGGTTTTATTCCTTTCGAGGCACAAAAGTCTAAAACAAGGTTTAATTTAGAAGTTAAATTATTATTATTGCTCCACAACAAGTCGTGAAGATAAATTCTAAGGGAATTGAACCCTATATCTGATGCCCAAGTTATTTCTGTTTTTATAGTTTCTAAATCAAAAGTATCATCTTGGAACATTTCGAGCTGGTTAATCGCCGAACTTGGAAGAAAATTACATCCAACTATCCATTTTTGATCTTCGTACCAAGAATTAGCTTTTTCTTCTGACCACTTATTCATCAATCTTAGCGCATCTGGTCATTCCAGAAACGAATACTCCTTGCCTAGCAATTTCACAATTTTCTCTCAATTTAAATACTTCTGGATAGACAATCCAACTGCAGTCTCTGCATGCTTTAATTAACAAATTATAGTCATTATTGGCTTCTACATTAGAACTAAGGGCTAATGTCATTAATAGAATCAAACTGTTGACTTTCATATAGAGATTTTATTTTATAATTTTTAATTATACTGTTGATATATGAGTTTAATAGAGACGCATGATTTATCTATCTATTATGAAAGGTCTTCAAAACAAAACAATGGACCTCTTCTCTATATTGGTGGTACTGGCGGAGATCTGAGGAATAGGCCTAATCAGCTTGACTCACCATTAAAAGATTCTTTTGAAGTAATTTCTTACGACCAAAGAGGTCTTGGTCAGACGTCTAAGCCAAAAAATACATACACAATGAAGCAGTATGCAAATGACGCCGCAGATTTCATTGATAGGTTGGGTTTTTCGAGGTTACCGATAATGGGGGTTTCATTTGGAGGAATGGTTGCTCAAGAATTAGTTATTCGTCATCCAGATAAAGTTACTAAGTTAGTCTTGGCTTGTACTTCATCGGGAGGAGAGGGCGGGTCCTCTTATCCGCTTCATGAATTAGAAGAACTAGATCCAGAAAAAAAGTTAGAAGCCGGTATTAAAATTAATGATTTAAGAATTACTGACAAGTGGGTAAAAGAAAACCCTAAAGAATGGGGAAAGCTTAAAGAATTATCTGCCAACAGGATTCAATATAAGCCAGAGCCTTCTGGCTTTAAGAATCAGTTACTGGCAAGAAAAGATCATGACACAACTTCACGCTTAACTAAAATCAAAGTACCTGTTTTGCTGGCAGGAGGAAAATACGATGGCATTGCACCAATAAAAAATATGGAATATCTTCATAAAAACATTAAATCCAGCACTCTAAAATTTTATGAAGGAGGTCACTTGTTCCTTATACAAGACAAACTGGCATTTAAAGAAATTATTGAATGGCTAGTCAAAATAGATGAGTGAATTCTTATAAAGTAATCTAATAAGCTATAATGCAGTCCATCTTAATAAAGATGGAGGTTATTAATGAAGAAATTGCTTGCAGTTCTTTTGTTTTTTGGGGTTTCCTTCTTATCAGCTGACGACGAAGACTTTTCTTACACTTATTTTGATTTAAGTGCAGTCCAGGCAGACAATACTGGTTATGACGCAACCTTTTCGCTAGGACTTCCTTTTTCTCTTTATCTTCGTGGGTCTGTAGAAGATATTGATGCCGAAATAGAAAACGCCATTTTTGAGAAATCTTCTTCTATAGTTTCGCTTGGCACCCATGTGTCGATTGCGGATTTACTTAAGAATGTAACTAAAGATGGTTTTAAATTTAATTTTGCCAGATTTATGGATTTTTATGCTGAGCTCGGAACCGATAAATGGGAGTTAGAAAATATCGATGGAGTCTCTGAAGAAGGAACAGACGCTTATATCCAAGGTGGAATAAGAGTAGGAGATTCTGAAGGTTGGGAATTAAGTGTTTATTTAGAGAACAGGAGCCTTGCAGAGGTAGAAATTAGCCAAGAAAATGGAAAAGCAGAATACACACTTTCTGATGATGTAAACAATACCCTCGGAATCAAATTCACAAATAATTTTCAAGAGAATATGTCTTTGAACATTAATATTGATAACGATGATGTCATTGGCTGCTCAACAGCTTCAATAGGAATAAGATTCCGTTTATAAAAAAGGCCTCCTTAGCTCAGTTGGTAGAGCAGATGACTCTTAATCATTTGGTCGTAGGTTCGAATCCTACAGGGGGCACCATTATTTAGCAGAATCTTTCTCAGGTCTTCTTTTATGCCAGGCTGCTTTACCTTTTGAAGGTTTGGTCTTTCCTGAGCTCTTGAAACCTCTTCTTTGAAGCCCACCTTTACCTTTATTATTTGATCTAGGCCTAGGAGGGCTCGATCTTAAATTTTGTGTTGGTTCAAAACCCTGGATAATCTTACGCGGTATTTCCTGTTTTAGTAGCCTCTCAATATCATTCAATAATTTATGCTCATCGGCACTCACAAGAGAAATAGCTTTTCCTTCTTGGCCTGCTCTAGCAGTTCTTCCAATACGATGAACATAATCTTCCGGTACATAAGGAAGATCGAAATTAACGACTTGGGGCAATAACTTAATATCTATACCTCTGGCTGCAATATCAGTAGCTACTAGTACCTGCGTTTTAGAATCTTTAAAGTCATTTAATGCTCTTGTCCTTTGGGACTGAGATTTATTTCCGTGAAAAGCAACTGCATTTATACCTTGTTTGCTTAATTGACTTGCTAGTTTATTCGCACCATGTTTTGTTCTTGAAAAAACCAAAACTTGGAACCAGCCTTCTTCTTTTATGCAATGGGTTAGCAACTCTCTTTTTCTAGATTTATCCACTGGATAAACAACTTGCACTACTTTATCTACTGTAGAGTTATTTGAAGCAACTTGGATCCTTTTTGGAGAATTCAACAAACTGTCAGCTAATGCTTGTATTTCTTTAGGGAAGGTGGCTGAGAAAAGCAGGTTTTGTTTTTTCTCCGGAAGATATTTTAATACTTTCTTTATATCTCTAATAAAACCCATATCTAACATTCGATCGGCTTCATCCAAAACAAATACCTCTAGTTCAGAGAGATTCAAGGTTTTTTTATCTAGGTGATCTAGGAGTCTACCGGGAGTTGCTACAACAATATCAACTCCTTTTTTAAGCTTATCAATTTGAGTTCTTATACTAACTCCGCCATATAAAGTTGAAGTTCTGAACCTTAAATTATTACCATAACTTCTAAAACTATCTCCTACCTGAGAAGCTAATTCTCGGGTTGGAACTAGGATTAAAGCTCTCACTCTTCTCCTCTTAGACTCATCATTTTGTAATTTCTGCAATATAGGTAAAGCAAATGCTGCCGTTTTACCTGTACCTGTTTGAGCGCCTGCCATTATGTCATTACCTTCAATAATTGAAGGAATAGCTTGTAGTTGGATATCAGAAGGATTGGTATAGCCCTTTCTTTCAATGGCCTTTTTAAGCTCAGGAGAAAGACCTAAGATGTTAAATGACATGTTAATACTCTTACTAACAAATAAGATTAAAATATTTGCCTAATTTATGGTTTATTGGAATTGAGAGACCATTATACTCTTAATCTTTTAGTTGTAGGTTCGAATCCTACAAGGGCACCACTTTCTTATAAACCCCATACATCAGGAGCCACATTGGATGTTATCCGGTTTAGTTGTAAGCTAGGGTTTATGAATAAAAATAAAACACTAACTGCAACTGCATACGTCTTCTTTGCTGTGTCAGTTATCCATATAGCTAGAGTTATTTTAGGTGGTGAGATAATCTTATTTGGTATCAACTTCCCATATGTATTATCAATAGTGATTGCCATAGCACTTTCTTATTTAGGTTGGCAATTGCTTAACTATAGAGATTAACAATGGTTAGGAAATTAATTCTATTAGCTGCTATGTTCATGGTTGCGAGTTCATGGGCAGAGGAAGATTTAGGTGCCAAACTTAAATCAATAAGTTCTCAATTTATCTTTGCAGACATGCATGCCCATCCCAGTAGGTTTCACAGGTCAAATATAGAGAGTATTTCTGAAAAAGAAATAAATAGGTTTAAATTACACAATATAAATGTGGTAGTTGCCTCAATAAGTACTGATATGGCTTATGAAGGTAATTATGATACCAAAAAAGGTAAAGTCCCTAGAGGAAAATACAAGCCTTCTTTGGGGCAGTCATTTGCTTTAACTTTTGAACGTTTTCAAAGAATTCAGAATACATTTAAAGAGGGGAGAGCAGTACACGCAAGCTCTCCTTCTGCCATTCTAAAGGCAAAGGAAGACGGTGAACTAGCTATTATTCCTGCCATGGAAGGAGCCGATGGTCTTGAAGGTAATATAGAAAATCTCTATACCTTTTATGATATGGGCCTTCGGTTAATTCAATTAGTACATTTTAGAGCAAATGCTTTGGGTCACATACAAAGTCATCCCTACAGTCCAGGTGGTTTAACTGCATTTGGAAGGGAGGTTGTTAAGGAGTCAAATAGGTTAAATCTTATTATTGATGTAGCTCATGCAAACACAGAGACTATTAAAGACGTTTTAAAGGTTTCTAAAGATCCTGTAATTTTTAGCCATGGAGGTCTTAAAGCTCTGAGAGATCAAGATAGAGCTTTAACAGATGAAGAAGTTATTTTAATAGCTGAAAAGGGCGGCATAATAGGTATATGGCCCCATGGGAGATACATAGAATCAGTCGATAGGATGGTAGATTATATTGATCACGTTATAGATTTAGTTGGACCTGACTATGTTGGGATTGCTTCAGATCTTAGAGGTGTTTCTAAATATAGTGAGGGTTTTGGAAGAGAAGCAAATTATAGCGCTATAGCTAAAGAGATGATAATACGAGGTCATAATGGCGAAACAGTTGGCAAGGTAATGGGAGGAAATTTCTTTAGACTTTGGCAAGAGATTTCGAGATAAAAATAAAATCTAACTCCGACTAGGTATTAAGGTTGTTGTGGGTTTCCTCCTACAGGGGGCACCACTTTCTTAGAAACAGACAATTAAGCTATTAATCTTTGTTATAGTTTGAATGCTTAGAGAAGCAAGATGACAGATATTTTAATAATTAAATTTTTTCAGAAATTTAGAATGCTCGTACTTTTAAATTTGATGTTCTTTTCTTCTCTTTTTCACAGTCAAGAATTTCAATATTCAGACCCTGAAGATGAAGGATTTTCTAAAGAACGTCTAGAAAGGATTGCTCCAGTAATCCAGAAATACATTGATCAAGATCTCACTCCAGGTGTGCTAACTGCAATTATGCGAAATGGAAAGGTTGTTTATCTTGAGACACAAGGTTTTATGGACGTTAAGGAAGAAAAGCCTTTACGAGAGGACGCAATCTTTAGAATTGCATCCATGACGAAGCCTATAGCTTCAGTAGCACTTATGATCTTATGGGAAGAGGGGCATTTTCAGCTTAATGATCCTGTATCTAAATTTATCCCTGCTTTCTTAGAAACAAAAGTGAGCACTACGTCTGATGCAAGTGGCAAGACAGGAGATTTAGTTGAACCGAAAAGAGCTATTACGATTAGAGATATGCTGACCCACACTGCCGGTTTAGCTAATAGCTATATTGGAAATAAGGATGCTTACAGAAAAGCAATGTATCAGCCAAGACCTAAGAGCAATTCTGAACAGATTAATAGACTAGCCAAGTTAGCACTCAATTATCATCCTGGAGAAGAATGGCAATATTCTGCAGCAACTAGTGTAGTAGGTCATTTAGTAGAGATTATTTCAGGAAAGTCTTTAGATATATTTCTGAAAGAACGTTTATTTGACCCGTTAAATATGTCGGATACACATTTCTATTTAGATAATACAAAAGGGGGGAGGCTTGCGGCTCAATATACACCAGGCAAAAATAAAAAAATAATTTTGCAAGACCCAGGATCTGAAAAAAGCAGATGGATTACTGCTCCGAGAAATATATTTAGTGGATCAGGTGGGCTTGTATCAACAGCAAGAGATTACTTGAGGTTCCAACAAATGGTTTTAAATAAGGGACAACTTAACGGAGTGAGGATTTTAGCACCTAGTACAGTTTCATTGATGTTAGAGAACCACACAGGAGATTTACCTATTTGGTTAACTGGACCTGGTACTGGATTTGGTCTAGGTTTCGGAGTGATTGTAGATAGGGGGAAATCTTCTAGCCCTTTGTCTGAAGGTTCAGCATATTGGGGGGGAGCATATTGCACAATATCTTGGATTGATCCAGAAAAAGATCTAGTAGGCTTAATGATGACTCAAGTAAGACCCTATACGCACATTAACATAAGAAGAGATTTTCAAGTTATGACATATCAAGCAATCGCAGATTAGAAGTTAATCTTATAAGGGCACCAGTTTCCTGATAGATACAATATTTCGTGATAATATCTTCCTTGCATGCTATTAGAACAAGGACCATCTCATACTAAGGATATTGAACAAGCCAAACTTGATTTAACTAAATACGGCTTCTGTTTGGTACCAGAAGTACTCAGCTCAGAAGAAATTAAGTTAGCTAAAGAGCGTTTATTAGAACAAGCAGAAGCAGAAGAAGAGCAAGGTCTGTCTTTTAGGGATGGAGGTCCAGACCAAGAAATAAAATTGGTAGATGGAAGAGTGGATAAAGAATCTTTCAGCACTTCTAACGGAGGAGTGAATCAACGCCTTTGGATGTTGGCTAACAAAGGTCAATGTTTTAGGGATATGATTATTCACCCTTTAGTAGACGAGCTTGTTGGGCATGTACTTGGTGAAGATTTTATTTTATCAACACATTCAGCAAATATAGCGAAACCTGGCGGTGTTCGTATGGGTCTTCATACGGATCAATGGTGGATGCCGCAACCTGTTAAGGCAGGGGAAGATTATATTAAACCTTCTGAGATCTCTAGAAGCGCTGCCTCTTCTTTTGTGGAACCTAATCTTTCTTTGGGAATTTCTCCTCCCGTAGTAGCAAATTGCATGTGGATGCTTTCAGATTTTTCCCCAGTAAATGGCTCTACTGAGGTTGTTTCAGGCTCTCACTTAACGGGAGCACACCCTAGTCAAGAAGATCAATCGACATACCCGATCATTCAACCTGAAGCAGAAGCAGGAACTTTAATGGTATTCGATGGCAGGCTTTGGCACGGAACTGGTGCTAATACAGGAAACTCAGACAGATTAGGAGTATTAACTACTTTTTGCTCACCTCAATTTAGACAACAGGAAAATCAGACTCTAGGGCTTGATAGAGACCTTTGGGACAAATGTTCTGAAAAACTCAAAACAAGACTTGGATTTAAAGTTTGGAATGCGTATGGAAGAATTGAAAGCTCTATGGATTATCTTATTGATATTGAGCCTGAAAGAATAAAAGAGCTAAAACCTACTAAAAATGAATAAACGAATAAAAGATTTGGAAGTATTAGATTACCCTCCTTTAACTGAAGACCTCGAGGAAGCAAAAGAACATCTCGATCTTTATGGAATGGCTCTAATCAAAAATGTTCTATCTACGGATGAAATAAACCAGATGGACGAAAGACTGACAGAGCAATTTTTTGGAGAAGAAAAGCACCAGGTTGGTTCGAAAGTTAGAGGGGATGAAGGGTTAGGAGTTGAATCTTCGGAAGAAGAGAAAGTTAGTAGGTTAGTCTGGAATCTAATAAATAAAGGGGATTGCTTTCTTAAGCTAATTGATCACCCCAAAATACTTCCTTTAATCCAACATATCATCGGAGACAGAGTTTGTCTTTGTTCTATGGGCGCCCATATGAATGGAAGTGGCAATGAAAGAATGGCATTGCATCAAGATCAATGGCCTTTAGTTCCTCACCCCATGGATTTTGCTTTTATGGCTAATGTCATGTATCTAATTTCAGATAATTCTCAAGAAAATGGAGGAACCAGATTGATACCTGGTTCTCATAAGTGGCCTGCCTTAGATTATAAGACTGCAAATTCTGAAGAAATTCAAAAGATGGCAGTATCTTTAAACGCACCGAAAGGAACGGCTATAGTTTGGGAAGGAAGAGTATGGCATGGCAACGGACTTAATAGGTCTGGGTCCATCAGAAGTAATATTTCTACTGCTTTTTTGCAGCCTTGGGTCAAACCTCAAGAATATCATCAGTACAGTGTCAGAGAAGAGGTAATAGGAAGATTAAGTGAAAAACAAAAACATATTCTTGGGTTTAGTTCTTATGGAACTTTGGGCGGTCACGACGGTTCTAGCGTTTCACCTGCTGACTTTAATCCAACTAGAGAATCTATAGGAATACTTAAGCCATAAATTTGAATTATTTCTTAACAATTTTATTATTCTTACTTTCTGTAATAAGTGTATTGATAGTATTGGCTAGCTGTTACTACCTGTATTTTAAGAATTCTTTTACTAAGAATTTAATTTCTAATTCAGTATTATTTAATAGTAATTTGGGGCCAATTGAGTACACGTTAAAAGGAGAAAATGGTCCTGTTCTACTCTATATCCATGGAACTCCTGGAGGATACGATCAAACGATTGAACCTACTGATAGTTATAGAGTATTAACTCCGTCAAGACCAGGATTCTTAAGAACACCACTTTCTGTTGGGAAAACTCCATATGAGCAAGCAAAAGCATATAAGGAGCTAATAGATAATTTAAATATTGATAAAGTTTTGGTAATAGGAGTTTCTGGAGGGGGTCCTTCTTCCTTAGAATTTGCAGCAAGATATCCACATAAAACGCTAGGCTTAATATCTTTCGAGGCTGTTAGTTATTCTGAAGACTTTACTGAAAAAGATGCTGAATTTATTAAGGGCTCAGATATCGGACTGTGGATACAACTCTTTCTTATGTCTTTTTTTGGAGACAGGAAACTGGCTTCTTTAATGTTCCCTAACCCAAGAAATAGAGAGAGACTTCTTTCTGATACTAAGAAAGTGGAAGACTTAAAAAAAGTGATATGGTCTATCTGGCCTTTAAGTATGAGAAGAGAAGGCCTCATTAATGATTACGAACAATTTACAAATATATCCGCTCCATTAGAGGAAATAGAATCTCCAACTCTAGTTATTCATGGCGATGAGGATATCAGTGTTGATATTAATCATGCTAAAGAATCAATCAGGAGAATAGAAAACTCAGAACTTTATGTAGTTAAGGAAGGAGATCACATGATGCATGCAACACATTCTGAAGAAATTGAAGCTCAAATTGAAAATTTTCTTCTTAAAGTATCAAAAGATTACAATTCTATTAATACTAGTTAAAGATCTTACCTGGATTTAGAATGTTGTTTGGGTCTAAGCTCTTTTTGAGAGTTCTCATTAAGTTTATTTCTTCTTCATTTCTAGAAATATTAAGATAAGGTAGCTTCTCTAAACCTATACCGTGTTCAGCAGAAACAGAGCCATTAATGTCTCTTAAAGGTTCGTATATACAATTCTCTATTTGATTCATGGAATCTTTGTCATCTTGATTAACTCCGGCGATGATATGTAAATTGCCATCAGCTAGATGACCAAATACGACAAAATGGAATTCTTTCCATTTTTCTGCAAAGAGTTTTTTTGAGTTCTCTAAGTAGGCCTCCATATCATTAATAGGCAAACTTACATCAAATATTTTAATAGGGCCCAATCTAAATTGCTGCTCAACATCATCTCTTATTCCCCAAAGATCAGCCCTTTCTTTCGTATTCTTAGCTATAACGGCATCAGAAATTAGGTCTTTTTCAAGACCATCCTCTAAAAGACTGTTGAAATGCGCCGAGTCAATTTTTTGATCAAAGCCTGAATATTCAACAAGAATGTAGTAAGGATAATCTTGGCGAATAGGGGGTTTGCTCTTAGCAGGAGCGGTCGTTACTAAAGTATAAAATTCTTTCCACATGACTTCGAAAGCAGTCACACTTCCTGCTAAACCAGAGTCAAAATGCTTTAGAAGTTTTTTTACCTTTTCGAAAGAGTCACAGGCAATTAAGGCCGTGTTCTCGCTTGAAGGCTTTTCTTTTAAACGTAAGACTAGTTTGGTTATTATTCCTAAAGTACCTTCACTACCTATAAATAATTGTTTTAGATCATAGCCAGTGTTGTTTTTAAGCATTTTATTCATGGAAGAAATTATTGTTCCATCAGCAAGAACAGCTTCAAGTCCAAGAATCAGTTCTCTGGTCATTCCATACCTGATCACTTTATTGCCTCCAGCATTAGTAGAAGCATTTCCCCCTATGCTACAAGAACCTCTAGCACCTAGATCTAAAGGAAAAAACATATTATTTTGTTCAGAAACTTCTTGAATGGTTTGAAGCTTTACTCCAGATTGAGTAGTCATGGTTCTGCCGTATAAATCTATCTCTTCTATATCCGTCATTAATTCAGTAGAAAGCGCCAATTGATTTTTATTTGCAATGGCTCCTTGAGACAATCCAGTTAAGCCGCCATGCGTTACCACTTCAACTTTAGACTCATTACATAAAGCTAGGATTTGAGAGACTTCTTTAGTATTTTTAGGCCTGACTATCGCCGATGCTCCTATAGGTTCATCAATCCATATACCGGCTTTCCTTTCTTTAACGGAGCTGCCTGTTATAAGAGAAGAATCTCCACTTATATCTTGTAATTTTTTTAAGAACCCACTATTCATAACATTCAAAAGGTAAGCTTACCTTAAACATGTAGCATCGTATCTGTTATATTTGTACTTATAGTAAATAAAGAACCTGAAAAGTAAGATTATTTTTAAAATGGGAGAGAAAACATGGTTAGATTTATTTCATTAATTTTTTTATCAATTTTTATCACCGCTTGCAACCAAAGCCAAAGTTTAAAGGTTGAAGATTCTACTGT
>Ga0206679_10000848_pt1 | contig 25721 bp, 22 predicted proteins | sample M110012015metaG_FD_155464 | JGI IMG/M metagenome (GOLD analysis project Ga0206679, IMG submission 155464) | Ammonia-oxidizing marine archaeal communities from Monterey Bay, California, United States - M1 100m 12015 | ecosystem: Environmental > Aquatic > Marine > Intertidal zone | place: USA... | reverse complement strand
CATTCGCTTGCTGTGCAAATGTTGCTGAAGCAACTAAGATAGCACAAGCAGAAAGTAAAATCTTTTTCATTGTTTATTTTTTAAAATTAAGTGTCAAAGATACAAAAACTATCTACAAAAAAACCCTGCTTAATTAAGCAGGGTTTAATTTATTTATTTCCATTATCTATTTACTCAACATAATCAGAAATTGGAGCACAAGAACAAATCAGATTTCTATCGCCAAAAGCATCATTCACACGCCTAACTGAAGGCCAGAATTTTTTATCCTTCACCCATTGTAATGGATATACTGCTTTTTGCCTTGAATAGTTGAAGTTCCACTCATCATTAACTGCTAAAGCTAAAGTATGTGGAGAGTTTTTTAACACACTATCCTCTGCAATAATATCACCTGAAATAACCTCATCAATTTCTCCTTTAATACTAATCATAGCCTCACAAAAACGATCTAACTCATCCTTACTTTCACTTTCAGTTGGCTCTATCATTAAAGTTCCGACAACCGGGAAAGATACAGTTGGCGCATGAAAACCATAATCCATCAATCGTTTTGCAACATCAACTACCTCAATTCTATCTTTCTTAAACATCCTGAAATCAACTATCATTTCGTGTGCCACTCTATTATTATCTCCAGTGTAAAGTATCGTAAAATGTTGCGCTAATTTTTCTTTAATATAGTTAGCATTTAATATCGCCACTTCAGTTGAAGATCTTAAGCCATCAGTTCCCAACATCTTGATATAGGCATAAGAAATAGAAAGCACCAAGGCACTTCCCCAAGGAGCAGAAGAAATTGACATTCCGTTTTCACCACCCATTTTTACTAAAGGACTATTTGGTAAAAATGGCTTTAAATGCTCTACTACTCCAATCGGACCCATTCCAGGGCCACCACCACCATGAGGGATTGCAAATGTTTTATGTAAATTCAAATGACAAACATCAGCACCAATAAGTGCTGGATTTGTTATTCCTACTTGCGCATTCATATTTGCACCATCCATATATACTTGCCCTCCATTATCATGAATAATTTTGGTAATTTCCATAACTGCTTCCTCATACACACCATGTGTGGAAGGATAAGTTATCATTAAAGCAGAAAGATTTTCTTTATACTCCAAAGCTTTTTCTCTCAATGCTGAAACATCAATATTTCCATTTTCATCACAAGGTGTAACCACTACCTTCATCCCAGCCATAACTGCTGAAGCAGGATTTGTACCATGAGCAGATGATGGAATCAAACAAATATTTCTATGATCATCATTTCTACTCTCATGATACGCTCTTATCACCATAAGTCCAGCAAACTCACCTTGAGCTCCAGAATTAGGCTGTAAACTCATGGCATCAAAACCTGTTATTTCACATAACATTTCCTCTAATTCATGAAACATAATATGGTACCCTCTTGCCTGATGAGCTGGCGCAAATGGATGTAAGTTCCCAAATTCCGACCAACTTAATGGAAATAATTCTGAAGCTGCATTTAGCTTCATAGTACAGGACCCCAAAGGAATCATAGAATGCGTTAACGATAAATCTTTATTTTCTAAACTCTTAATATAACGCATCATATCCGTTTCTGAATGATACTTATTAAATACTTCATGCTGCATAAAAGCTGAAGTACGATACAGTGCATTTGGAATTCTTGCAGTCGCCTCAGCATAATCCCCACTCAATACTTCGTTAATTAAATCTTGTGAATCTGAATGATTACAACTTTTCGCAAACACTTCTAAAATATCATTGATATTACTCAAATCATCTTTTTCATCAATACTTATTGAAAGCGTATCGTCATTAATATAATTAAAGTTGATTTTCGCATCTTCAGCATAGGTTTTTATGTTTTCCATAGAAACATTTCCTACCGAAATTTGTAGTGTATCAAAGTAAATAGGGTTCAATTGATGATAACCTAATTGTGTTAATCCTTCTGCCAAAGTAGCCGTTAACGAATGAATATTTTTACTCATTCCTCTTAATCCTTCAGCACCATGATACACCCCATACATACCTGCCATAACTGCCAATAAAACCTGTGCAGTACATATATTAGATGTAGCTTTTTCTCTTTTTATATGTTGTTCTCTTGTTTGCAAAGCCATTCTAAGCGCTCTATTTCCATCCATATCCTCACTCACTCCAATAATTCTTCCCGGCATACTTCTTTTGTATTTATCAAAAGTAGCAAAGTAAGCTGCATGAGGACCACCATATCCCATAGGGATTCCAAATCGTTGGGTAGTTCCTACCACAACATCAGCCCCCCATTCAGCAGGAGGAGTTAGTAAACTTAAACTCAACAAATCAGCAGCCACCACAACTCCAACTTCTATCGTTTTTAATTGAGATACAAATTCAGTGTAGTCAATTACTTCACCATATCTTGCAGGATATTGCAAAATCGCTCCAAAGAATTCTTCATTTACAACTACTTCTTCATGAGAGCCAATAACTAATTCAATACCAATTGGAACTGCACGCGTTTTTAAAATCTCTATCGTTTGTGGGAAACACAATTCTGAAACAAAAAATTTAAGTGTTTTATCTTTTTTCTGCTTTCTACTTCTACTATTATATAGTAATACCATAGCTTCAGCAGCTGCAGTTCCTTCATCTAATAATGATGCATTTGCAATCTCCATTCCTGTAAGCTCACTCACCATTGTTTGGTAATTTAACAAAGCCTCCAATCTTCCTTGAGCAATTTCGGCCTGATAAGGAGTATAAGCAGTATACCAACCTGGGTTTTCTAAAATATTTCTTTGAATAACACCTGGAAGAATAGTATTAAAATAGCCCATTCCAATATAAGAACGGTAATTTTTGTTCTTCTGCGCTATGCCTTTCATGTGCTCTACAAAGCGACTTTCTGAAAGTGCTTCAGGCAAATTCATCTCTCTTCCCAAATGAATTTGTGCAGGAATAGTTTCATTAATTAACTGCTCAATTGAAGACGCATTTACTACTGATAGCATTTGCTTTATATCATTTCCTCTAGGACCTATGTGTCTATCCGAAAACTTATCTATACTCATCTTTAAAATTTTAGGCCGCAAAAATAGTTAATGAAATCTTAAAAATGGCAATGTTAATAAAAAAAGGATAAGTCTGATATTATAGTAGTTATGATAAATAATAGAGTAATTTTGCAAAAAATTTAACAGCATGACATTTTCTGAAACAGGACTAAATAAAAACATTCAAAAAGCAATAACCGATTTAGGTTTTGAGACACCAACGCCTATCCAACAGGAATCAATTCCATACTTATTGGAAAATGAAACTGACCTTATTGCACTAGCACAAACAGGAACAGGTAAAACTGCTGCTTTCGGACTTCCTGTATTGCACAAAATTGATGTAGAAAGAAAATTACCACAAGCTATTATCCTTTGCCCTACTAGAGAGCTTTGCCTCCAGATTGCAAAAGATATGGAATCATTTGCAAAATACACAAAAGGATTAAAAATTACTGCTGTTTATGGTGGAGCAAGTATCATGCCACAAATAAAATCATTAAAATCAGGAACGCAAATTGTTGTTGGTACTCCTGGAAGAGTTATTGATTTAATCAATAGAAAATCACTTAGATTACAAGACATTGAATTTGTAGTTTTAGATGAAGCTGATGAGATGTTAAATATGGGTTTCAAAGAAGATTTAGATACTATTTTAGCTGAAACTCCTGCAGAAAAACAAACCTTACTTTTCTCAGCAACAATGCCTAAAGAAGTAATGAGAATAAGTAAAAACTACATGCATAACCCTAAAACAATTGAGGTTGCAAGCAGGAATGAAGGCGCTAAAAATATTGAGCATCACTATTATATGGTGCAAGCTAGAGATAGGTATAAAGCATTAAGAAGAATCTGTGATGTCAATCCTGAAATTTATGGAATAGTGTTTTGCCGTACAAGAAGAGAAACTGCTGATGTAGCCGATAAATTGATGCAAGACGGATATAGTGCTGATGCTATTCATGGAGAATTATCTCAAGCACAGAGAGATAATGTAATGGGGAAATTCAGAAAGAAAAAAATCCAGTTATTAGTTGCAACTGATGTTGCTGCAAGAGGGATTGATATTAATGAGTTAACCCATGTTATCAATTACAACCTCCCTGATGACAATGAGGTATATGTACATAGATCAGGTAGAACTGGAAGAGCAGGAAATAAAGGAATCTCAATTATTATTGCACATAGCCGTGAAGGAAGAAAGCTAAAGTCAATTGAAAAAATGATTAAGCGTGATTTAACGCTTATGAAAGTTCCAAATGGAGACGAAATTTGCCAAATACAATTGATGAAATTAATTGACAAGGTAGTTGCAACTGATGTTAACCACCAGATTGATAAATACCTACCTTCAATTGAAGAAAAATTAGCACATCTTGATAAAGAAGGAATCATCAAGCATTTCGTATCTACTGAATTTAATCGTTTCTTAGCATTCTATAAAAATGCACAAGACCTAAATGTTTCAGGAAGTAAGGGGAATGACAGAAATGACAGAGGAGATAGCAGAAGAGGAGACAGAAAAGAAAGAAGAGGAGATAGTAGAGGGGAAAGAAGTGGACATGCTGAGGCAGGGCACACAAGATTCTTCATTAATTTAGGACAAGAAAAAGATATGCAAGCGCATAATCTTATCGGATTGATTAATGAATGTACACGAAACAGAAATATTCCAGTAGGAAAAATTGATATTATGAGAAAATTCTCATTTTTTGAAGTACCTACAGATTATGAAACCGACATACTAAGTGGTATGGTTGACTCAAACTGGAATGGAAACAGAGTAAATGTAGAAGTTTCTCAAGCACCTGGAGTAAAGTCACGTAGAGGTGGTGGGAACAGAGGTGGCGGAGGCGGTCGCTCATACGGAGGTGGTGATAGAAAAAGAAACAACTCAGGTGGTGGTGGAAGAGACAGAAGTGGAGGAGGTAGATCTTCTGGAGGATCTTCATCAAGAAGAGAATCATCAACTGGTAGCGGAAGAAGTAGTGGCGGAAGCTCAAGTTCTTTTAAAGGAAGATTTAATGCAGCTGCAAAAAGAAAAAGAAGAGATTAATACTTCTTTTTTCCTGCAACAAAATCTTTTAAATAATAAGGCTCAAAATAAGCAACATCTTCAAAATTCTTATTTTCAAATTTAGCATTTGCTAAAACTCCTAAATTCTTTGCTGAAGGGTAAATTCCTTCAATAAATTTAGCGTTTTTATGATTGATAATTTCTTTACATTTTAATGCACCATCCCCAAAGAATAATACTTCATCTTTTAGAAATTCAGCATAAGTTTGCTCATCTACAACATCTGCTTGTACGCCTCTTATTTCCTTATTATTTTCATCAAATAAAGCCGAATAAACTTCCATTCTCCTAGCGTCAATCATGGGACAATAAATAGCTGATTTTGTATTTTTAGCCATTCCAAATGCCATAGCTTTTAAAGTAAAAATAGCCAACAATGGAATCTCCAAAGCATAACACAATCCTTTAGCAGTTGAAGCACCAATTCTCAAGCCCGTATAAGAGCCCGGACCCATACTTAAAGCAACTGCTTCAATTTCTTTTAAGGTAATATTAGCCGAATTAATTACCTCCTCAATAAATAAATTTAATTGTTCGGCATGGGTATAACCGTCAGCATTGTGTTCCTTTTCAGCTATTAAAATTCCATCTTTAAAAAGTGCGACAGAACAGTTTTTAGTAGCTGTTTCTATTCCTAAAATTAAGGCCATTAAAAATCGTAATAGTGATTAAACAAATCGCTTTTAATTCCAAAATTGATAAATTGAGTTTGCATATCAGCCTCCTCACTTTCAAAATCTCTTAATCTAATTCCTAAATTTATTTTGAGATTAGTTCTAGGATTAACCACATAAGAAATATTGAAGTTTTTAAGATTAACAGTTGTTAAATTTCCCTGATACATTTCAATTCCAAAATCAGCAGGCCTTCCTGCACCTACATTTTGAAACCCTGACTCATCAGCAAAATTTCCTGTAGACATAAATAAATCATTTCCATAAGAAGTAGCGTCTCCCTTTATTTTAGCTCCATATTTTGCAAAAATAAGCTTTGCATCTAGCTCCCATCTTTTCCATTTATAATTTGTAAGAATTAAAAATTCTGAAAAATTAGCTCCTAAAGGATGTGCTAAAGGCTGGTTGTAATGCGCATAATTCTGCTGAGGATTATGATGGGCATAGGTATATGGCCTCACCAAATTATATTCAGTTTGTAGAGTTAAATTTTCAATACCAAAAGCATTAAATATTTTATAACCCAACTGATAACCAAACTTATTTGCCCAGAAACCATTATTCTGTTTTAAATCATTTAAACTAAATTCATCTAAAATTAACTGTCCATAAACATAAGATGAAAAAGGTAATTTGTACTTAGCATTAAGCCCTACCAATACATTATCAGGAGAATTTATCGAATATTCCAATGGACGTAACATAGCAATTGGATTTAAATAATTCACATCAAAACCATTACTTCCTGGTGCATGATTCATTCTCCATATTACAGCTTCAAATAATGAGATATTTAATTTTTTAGTTGCATTAATACTCAAATAATGAGACGACATGTACTTTTTAGCATAACCCATCTGATCATAATTATCCAAACCATTATTTAAAAAATAATTAATATCCTGAAACTCTGCATACAGATTGGTATACTGCACTTTCCAAAAGGTGGTTTGCAATCTTAAATAAGGATAATTAAACGTATTGTCAGAAAGCAGCAAAGAACGATAACCATCACCTATAAAATGTTTTCCATGACCAAACTGTGCTGCAAACATTTTATTTACTCTATAAGAAACATAACCAGAAGACATAGCGTAATCAAACCCTGTTTCTTTAAAATCCCTTGCATACCCCTGCCCTGGGACAACTCTATTATCGCGAATATAAGCATCCAAGTAATTAGGAAATATAGATTGATTTTCAGCAAAAGAACTAAAAAAAGATATTTTTTCACCTAAATCTCCCTCCACAACAAAACCTCTTGTATTTGTAAATGTATTTTTATCTTCAATCAATTCCTTTCCTTTTGATAAATTAAGAATTGGTGAAGCAATTACCCTATAGTCCTCTCCTTTTAAAATAATAAAATATTCTGAAAACACTTTTCTTAAATACCAATTTGAATAATCTGAACTACTCCTTTCTTCAAGAATAGAATCAACATCAAACTTTAGGTCTGACTTTATAAGGGCTTTAAAAGAAGTATGGTAGTTTGAATTCTCACTATAGATAATGTGATTAAAATTAGCAGAATAACTTTTTCCTAATAATAGATTAGTATGTTGTGCTTGAAGACCTAAAGTAGCTAAAAAAAGTAATGTGAAAAAAGAAAAGAGTTTCATTATTTTGATCTTCCTTTAAGAATATAGAAAGGAATAAATAACAGAATAAAACTAATAACTGCAAGTATTGCGATACTGATATTTAAATTTAACTCTAACAGTAAATAAGAAAAACAAATAATTAAAAATGCAAATACATATAGCGTAATACTTGTATATTTATGTCCAAACCCTAAATTCAATAAAGCATGATGTATATGCCCCCTTCCTGGAGATAAAGGGTGACGCCCCTTCATTATTCTTGCTACAAATACTCTAAGAGAATCAAATAAAGGAATAGCTAAAATCACAATGGCCATTAAAGGCCCTTTATTAGGCAGTTTAATGGTGTCAGTTACCAAGCCATAGCGAATAGTATTAATTGCTAAAACTGAGAGTATCATTCCTACTACCAACGAACCTGTATCTCCCATAAATATTTTTGCAGGATGAAAGTTATATTTTAAAAAGCCTAACAAAGCGCCCATTAAAGTGAAAGCAATAATAGCCATATCTGTTTGCCCCATAAATAAGGCTATCACACCAAATGAGAAAGAAGCAATCATACCAATTCCTCCAGCAAGCCCATCTACTCCGTCAATTAAATTAAAGCCATTTGTAATTACTATAACAACAAAAACAGTGAACAATGTACTTACCCAATCAGGCAATTCATATATCCCCAAAACCCCATGCATATTATCTATTTGAAGGTGTTGCAAATAAATTAAAATAAGCACTGCAATAATTTGTCCTATTAATTTTTTATTTGGCGATAAAGCCAATAAGTCATCAATAACCCCAACAAAGAAGACAATTAAAAAACTCACTAAAATAAACTGAATATCTTCTAGTTCTGCCCAAAACAAAAGTGAAAACATAAGTCCTGAAAAGATAGCAATCCCACCAAAAATAGGAACACTTCCTTTGTGAGCAGCTCTATCACCTGCAGCATCAATAAGCCTAAGCCGTTCAGCAAAAAAAATAACTTTTGGAATAACCACAAAAGTTATAAGAAATGCAGTAACAAACGAGAAGATTATGTTTATTTCAGAATTTAACACTTGTTTTTGTTTTGCTTGTAAAACTAATCATATTTATTCAATAACAGACAATAATTCCTCCCCCCATTTTGAAAGCGTGTACTCATTATCTACTTTTACAGTATTTAATTGTTCTTTTTTTCCTGCCTCTATATCACTATCAGAGTCACCAATTAAGTATGACTCTTCTATATTTATAGCTGGAAAATCAATGATTGCTTGCTGTATCATACCAGAGTTTGGCTTTCTACAGCTACAATTTTCTAGAGCCAAATGAGGACAGTAATAAATCTTAGTAATTGCCCCTCCACTCTTTTCAATTTCTAATTCCATATATAAATGAAGAGTATCCAATTGCTCAGCCGACATTATCCCCTTCCCAATTCCTTGCTGATTAGTAACTACTAAAATTCGCTTAAACACTTTGGCAAGCTTTGCAATCGCTTGCTTTGCACCAGGCATAAATTCAAACTCATCAGCATTTTGAACATACCTACCCTCTAGCTTTATATTAATAACGCCATCTCTATCTAGAAAAAGAGTATCTAGTTTATGCATTTGGGAAAATTTCTTCTTCAATTAATTGACAAATAATATGTCCAATCAAAATATGAGCTTCCTGAATTCTAGGCGTATCATCAGAAGGAACACAAATCATAATATCGCAAATCTCTTTCATTTTTCCGCCATTTTTACCCGTAAAACCAATAGTAATCATTCCTAGTTCTTTCGATTTTTGCATTGCTTTTACTACATTAGGAGAGTTCCCTGAAGTTGAAATTCCAATTAAAATATCTCCTTCTCTTCCTGCAGCTTCAACCATTCTAGCATAAGTAGCTTCATAACCATAATCATTTGCCACAGCCGTCATATATGACGAATTTACATGCAAAGCCTCTGCATATAAAGGGGGACGATCGGTATAAAACCTACCACTTAATTCTGCTGCAATATGCTGTGCATCAGAAGCACTACCTCCATTCCCACACAACAACATTTTTTTATCACCTTTAAATGCAGCTATACTTGCGGTTACAATTTTCTGAATATTTTCTTGCAAAACATCATCTTGCAAAACACGTGTATAATTCTCAACTGAACTCTTTATACACTTATTTATTCTACTTTTCATTTCCTTTGGTTTTTGGCTAAAATACAAATTAATCTAATGATTGATACGCTCGTTTCGTTTGCTTACCAATTTCACTCCAATCATATTTAGTATTTATTAATTCTTCTCCTTTTTTCCTCACCTCCTCTATACTTGCAGGATTAGATAATATTGAATTTAATTTATTAGACAAAGAAACTGGATTTTCTGTTTCAAACAAAAAAGCAGTTTCCATATCAGTAACTACTTCTTTTAATGGAGGTAACTCAGAAACTAAAGCAGGTTTCCCATAGCTAAGTGTCATCACAAGTACACCACTTTGGTAAATTTTCTTGTAAGGAAGGATTACTAAATCAGCAGCACAATAATAATGTTCAACATCTTCATGAGCAATAAATTTCGTATGCAAAAGACAATGGTTATATAAATCATTCTCATCTATAATCTTTTGGTAACTTGTAAAATCATTCTCCCAAGGTTTCCCTGCAATAACCAATAAAACATCAGGATTTTTCTTTACCACATCTTTTAAAGCACTCAACAAAACTTCTAGCCCTTTTACTTTCTTTATCATTCCAAAAAACAATAACACCTTTTTATCATTTGGTATTCCCAGTTTATTTCTGGACTTTTCTTTATCCGTTTGGATATTAATAAAAGGAGTGTAATTCCCATGTGGAACAATATAAATAGAAGATGATAATTTAGCATTCCCTTTTATAATTTCTGATTTAGAAAATTCATTATGCGTCAGAATTAAATCAGTAAATTTATAAATAATCCTACTAAAAATTGATGAATCGGATGAATTAGCAAACGAGCTTACATCATGCACTGTTAATACAACTTTTCCAAAAAGTAATTTAACTAATAGTAAATTTAAAAACACTAATATATTAGAATAAAAAATATGAAAATGAAAAACAGAAACACCTGAAAATCGAGCATGAATCATAGAAAACAATGAACCAAAAACCCATTTCAACCCACTTAAAAAATCAGAATTACTAGAGAAAATATTATAATAAAAAGTGAAAAACTTTAAGCCTTTAATGTTTGGATTATCTGTCTCATTATTAGTATATAAACTAACCGAAACGCCATTTTTCAAAAGCCCTTCTGCCTGCCCAAATAAATAGAAGTGGTGGGAGCTTCCATGAGCTCCTAATGGGTCTATAATTGCTACTTTTCTATTCATTTTTTAAAGGATTCAAATATACTATCTTTTTCATGATAAACAATTTATATATTTGCTGTCAAACAAGTAAACCAAAACCTAAAGCTTTTTAACGAAAATAAATGTTATTTAACTCTCTACAATTTCTGATTTTCTTCCCTATTGTAGTTACTATCTTTTTTTTATTACCTCAAAAAAGAAGATGGATACTTTTACTTATTGCCTCCTACTATTTCTATATGTGCTGGAAAGTAGAGTACATTGTGCTTATTATCATTTCTACCTTAATTGATTATTTTGTAGCACAACAAATGGACAAACTCAAAGAGAAAGCCAAAAAGAAAAAATGGCTATATTTAAGTTTAATGTCTAATCTAGGAATTTTATTTGGCTTTAAATATTTTAATTTTATTAATGAAAATATACAATCTTTCTTTGATCATTTTAATGTTTTTTATAATATTCCGGCATTTGAAGTATTACTTCCTGTAGGAATTTCTTTTTATACCTTTCAGACTTTAAGTTATACTATTGACGTATATAATGGTAAAACCAAAGCCCAAAAACATTTAGGAGTATTTGCTGTTTTTGTCTCTTTTTTCCCTCAATTAGTTGCAGGCCCTATTGAAAGGTCCAATAGATTATTACCCCAATTTTTTATTAAACATAGCTTTAGCTATGAAAGAGCTAGATACGGATTGCAACAAATGATGTGGGGATTTTTCAAGAAAGTTGTAATTGCCGACAGACTTGCTATTGTAGTTGATGGGGTATATAATAATCTTGATAACTACAGTGGATTCCCATTAATTGTAGCGACTATCTTTTTCACTTTTCAAATATATTGTGATTTCTCTGGTTATTCTGACATTGCAATTGGTTCAGCTAGAGTTATGGGATTTGAATTAATGGAAAATTTTAAACGCCCTTATTTTTCAAAATCAATTTCTGAGTTTTGGAAAAGATGGCATATTTCTCTTTCATCTTGGTTCCGAGACTACTTATACATTCCACTAGGAGGGAATAAAGTTGTAAAATGGAAATGGTATTACAACCTATTCATCACCTTTTTAGTGAGTGGGTTTTGGCATGGTGCAAACTGGACTTTTATTGTATGGGGAGCACTGCACGGAACCTATTTAATGAGTGCAATTATCTTAACAAAACCAAAAGAAATAATTCTAAATTTCTTAAACCTAAAAAATACAACTATTCATAAATTATACCAAGTAAGCTTCACTTTTTTACTTGCTGTTTTTGCTTGGATTTTTTTTAGAGCCAATAACATTACAGATGCAGTATATGTAATTACTCATTTATTTACTGATATTGGAGATTATACTAATTTTGCTGTAATGAAATTAAAATTAAGGGGTCTTGGAGTAGGAATGAACGATCTACTCATCTCTTTTGGACTCATCATTTTTATGGAATTATTTAACCTATATGAAAGAGGAGGAGATGTTTGGCTGAAATTAAAAAGCAAACCTAAATGGCTAAGGTGGTCAGTTTACTACATCATAATGTTTGGCATTTTATTTCTAGCTCCATATTCCAAAGTAAGTAATTTTATATATTTCCAATTTTAGATGAATACCGAACTTAAAACATTATTACGAAAAGGAAGTATTTTTATACTCCCTATCATTGCGTGGGTCTGTATTGTTATTATTGTTGACCCATTCAATTATTTTAATTTAAGCAGTACTATATCAAAGAATTCAAAAGAAAATTCTGCCCAAAAACTAAACTCCTTATTATACAACTCTATTAATTTTAAAAATCATCCCACTAATAGTGTTATTATTGGAGACTCAAGAATTAGACGATTGCCAATGCAACAACTAAAAAAATTAACTGGAGATGATTATTACACCCTTCATTCAAATGCTGCAAAACTGAATGAAATTATTGATTTGTTTTGGCTAACCAACCAATATTCTGAGCTAAAAAATATAATTATTGGCATAAACTTCAATTTATACAATGAATACGCCTATGCTAATAGAGTAGCTGATGTTCAGGAAATGTTACGCAACCCATTTATTTATATTTTCAATTGGAATATTGCTGAAACCATATATCTATCCCTAAAGAATGAATTCTTTGGCATACAAAAAAACACTAGAACAAATCAGGGGAAATTCTGGAAACACACTATCAATACTGTTGCTGCCAATCATTATTCCAAATATAAACATCCAAAAAATACATTAAACCGTCTTCAAGAAGTTGGTGCATACTGCCTAGAAAATAATATTAATCTGAATTTAATTATTGTCCCTCATCACAAAGAATTTCATGATAGATTAGTAGACTTTAACCTTACGGAAGAAGAAATTCAATTTAAGGAAGAAGTCAGCACCATTGGAAGAGTGATAGATTTTGATTTTCCAAATTCAATTACCAATTGCAAGCATTGTTTTAGCGACCCAATACACACTACCGATTCTATAAGTATAATAATGGTAAATGATTTATTTTCTGACAGCTTAGTAGTCGGAAAATTACTTCAATAACAAGCCTTCAAAATAGGATTTATTAATTAACCACCAAGTTGCAAAACTCTTTCTTATCTGAGGATTAATAATAAACCTAATATTATTTTTAAAAAACAACCAAGCAATAAAAGTATAGGGAAATAAGCCTCCAATTTTTTTCAGAAAATAGATGTGATTTTTAGTATTCTGCTTTATAAAAAAATCCCCCCTAAATATTTTTTCGTTTTCCTTGTTAAAGGATTTTGTTAAGCTCCCAACTTTATGATAGAATTTTACATCAGGGTAATAAAACATTTTATGCTTTCCATCTTTCCAAATTCTATATGAAAAATCAGTGTCATCAAAATAAACAAAATACTTTTCATCCATCACCCCAACATCCTCAAAAACCTCTTTTTTAGCCAACAAGCAACAAGTTGGAGCATATTCCACCTCAATAGCTTCATCATACTGACCTTCATCCAATTCCTTCATTCCTCTATGTAAAGGTAAGTATCCTTTGCTTTTAATAAACCAACTTCCAGCATACCAAATATGATTAGGGTTATCATAATACATCATCTTTGGTGTAACTAAACTACAATCTTTATCAGCCTGCACTTTAATTAATTTTTCAATTAAAGCATTTTCAAACTCAACATCATTATTGATAATCAAAACTTGATCGCATCCATCAGCAATAGCTTTTTCAACACCTTGATTATTTGCTTTTGCAACCCCTAAATTAGTAGCATTTTTAATTACTTTTAATCTGCTATCCTTTTCATTTTCCAACATTGAAAGCGTAGCATCACTTGAATTATTATCAATCACGTACAAAATCAAATTTGAATGTGTCTGCCTCCAAACACACTCCAAAAACGGCTGCAAAATATCAGCTGAATTATAAGTTATAGTTACTAATCCTATTTTATCCATTTTGAATAATCTTTACCTAAAAATTTTCCTAGCTCCCTAACATCATCAGTGAAGAATTGTTTTAGTTGGACTCTTGTTTCCTCCAATAATACAGGTTTTTTATTTGCCTTAAAAAGAAACCCTCTAATATTTTTCACTAATGCTTTTGGAAAAATAAAAGTTAGTATCTTCCTAAGAAAAACAAAGGAGTATATAAATCTAATTCCTTTATTTTTAGGCATTGTAAAGGCATTGTACTTTGTATTTATATCAGCTGAAAACTCAGAACTAATTTTTAAGAAACTATACGCTTCATCTACAGTTCCCGCAACATTTCCTTTAAAGTCTTCATAATCTATAAGCAATATATTATCTGTGTCAAATACTTTAAAATACTTTTGAATTTGATTTGCATATTCACCTACTTGAATATACTGCTGATAAAATAAATGAGCATTTTTATGATTTGATTTTTTATCAATTATATCCTCAAAACTTTCACTAACCAACCCGAGCCTATAATCCATTAAATAATGAGAAAAAGCCCTGTCAATAGGGTTTCTTAGCATAATAATAATCTTTGCATTTGGGTTGTAGCTTTTTATATCTTCAGCTACATTTTCATAAAATAAATAAGATACGCTCCCCTCACCATAAAGCACTGCTTCTTTTTGCATAAAAAGAGCTTCATACTTCTTCAGAGTATCTATACGATTCTTACCATAATACATCCCTTGTTTTTGAATAGCTTTATCAGAAAAATAATCAGGTTCTTTTTGAATACTCATCTCAACTTGAGGATGCTCATTCAGGTAATGATACAATGATGTTGTCCCTGCTTTTGGTGCTCCAACTATAAAAAAATCTACTTTCATTTTACAAAAAATCTTTTTTTGATGACTTCAATAATATTAGCCATTCTATGAATATTTAATATAAAAGCTAAAGCTAGCTTAACCGGGAATGTAAGCAGATAAAATAGTACAAAAAACGGAGGAATACTGAACTTTTTTAAATCATATTTAAATTCTTGCATCATAGCATTCGACATTAGTTGAGATAAATATATCTCTGCTGAATTTAAACCTCCATTTTTCCATTTTTCTATTTTAGAACTATCAATCAGCAGGTCGCTTTTAGCATCCTGCTGAGTTGAAGACCCAACAACTGGAACTTTTAACATTTTCTCCTGAAAATCAATCTGCAAAAACTCACACAACTCTTCAACAACAGCTTTAGAGTTAGCCAACAATTCTTCAAACTTAATCACTTTTACCTTTGGATTACCTATAAACTTTGCACTATGTTCTAATGAGGAATTCCAAACCTTAGCAGTTAACAATGGGTGATAATTAATATAAGAACGAATAGCTTCAGATAAAGGAATTTTTGAAGCTCCTAAAAACCTTCTTTTCCATTTATTTTTTTGCGAAAGCAAAACATCTCTTTGACCCCTCACCATATTTATCACTTTTGCATCAGGAAAATAAGCTAAAATTTCATTCAAATAATACATGTTTTTAGGTGTTTGCTCACAAGCAATAGTACTCTTATTTTCTGAAGTAATTTCTGCCAAGAACAGTTCATAAACGCTTAAAGGACTTGACACGTTCTTTTCCGCCAACAGAGCACATGCCTTCTCATTAAAATCTGAGATATTACTTTGTTGAAACAATCCATTTTCTTCAATACATAACAACCTTGAAAGTAAATTTATCTGCTGCTTCTTGTCTAAAGTTAACTCTGAATTATTTGTCCAAATAGTACCAAAAAAATGCAATTCTTTAAAAGTAAAAATAGCAGGGTGATTAGCTAAAATACGCCCCATCATAGTAGTACCACTCCTACTACTACCTACAATAAATATTTGTTTTGTTTTATTCATCCAAATTTACTTCAACTATTGTATCAAGTTTTAATATGCCCTGTTTATTGGCAATATCATATAAGTTTTCACTGGAGAAACTTGCCCCAAAAAAATTAAATTTATCCTTAGATAAGTTATCACTATAAACTAATTCTAAAGTTCTCCAATCTATGGAAAAGGTAATTACATTTATCTGACCTTTATTATAACACCTATAAATAAACTTTTCTCCGTATCTCTTTTTTTCTATCTTAACTATATTATTATTCTCAAATATTTTCCCGATCATAACCATTGGATAATAGGTACTTTGAATTTCTATTTCTTCCTTATTGTTTCTAAAAATAGATCCAGAAAAATCTCTGCCTCCTAAGTTATGATAAGTAGTTAATTCAATATCTGATAAATTGGAATTACTCATTAATTCAAGAAAATATTGTGCAACAAACAATGATTGCAAAAGAGTATTCCCTGTAGTCTTTGACATTTGCAAATTCCATTCTGTAACCCAAATAGGTTTATTAAATAAACTAACGTATTCCTGCACCTCCTTTGGGTAATCATCATTCAAATATTGAATTGCTCTATTTTTATAAATATCAAATGCTTCTGTTTTATTATTTCCTTCTGATTCTTCAGATATCATTTGCCCATATTTATCTTTTCCTTTAGTCACTTTCGCATAAGAATGAATAATAATTGCATCATAGAAATCAAGTTTAGTCAATTTCTCATTCCACACATTATGTCTATGCCCTTTTCTTTTTCCTAATGGAGCTACCACTACAGCCGTTTTAAGATTTGGATATTTATCCTTAATTTTTTCAGAGCAAATTTTAGCAGAAACAATATAGTCATCAATAGTATAGCCCTTAGTAAAATAACTTCTGTTTGAAAGCTCGCTCCCAAGCTCCACCCCAACCACTTCAATATTATTTTTTTGTAGTTTTTCAATCATTAAAATAATATCATTATTATCAACAAATAGATTAGCAACTAATACTGCTTTGGCATTTGCATGATTTGCAAGGACAATAAAGTCTTCAATATAATCTGCTTCTTGTCTCTTTTTATTTCTAGAATTCTCTAACCCTCTTGATCTCTTTGGAAATTTTCCATCATGATACTTATCAATCTCATTGAAGTCAAAACCATATCCCTTTTTACCAAAATGATAGAAATTCCCTACAGCTCCTCCTGGGAACCTTAATACCTGTGGATTTATTTCTTTTACCTTGTTAACAAAAGATGTATCATTTACATCACAATAAGTGAATGTATTTGAAGTAGCAAAGCCAAAAATATTTTCCTGTACAGTTTGAGCTGACACACAACTAAAGAAAAGTAAAAATATAATTATTATATTTCTCATTTAATAAGCCCTTTACTTTTTAGTTCCTTTATCGAACTCTCATACTTATCTTCCATAATTTCTTGGGTTTTTACCCAATTAACAAAGGCCGTAATCCCAGAAATAAAATTAAATTTAGGGATAAAACCTAAAGCATTTTTAATTTTTGAAAGATCTGCATAATTGTGCCTGATATCTCCTAAACGATACTTACCACTTATGGTAATTTTAACATCAGAATTATACAAGGATTTCAATGAATTAGCCACTTCATTTACCGTAGTTGCAACACCAGACCCTACATTAAAGATTTGGTGATTTGCCTCTTCTTTTTCTAAAGAAAGAATAGTTGCATCTACCACATCATCAATAAAAACAAAATCCCTGCTTTCCATCCCATCTTCATAAATATCAATATCATTTCCATTTAGCAAACGAGTAGAGAAAATTGACAAAATACCTGTATACGGATTACTTAGTGATTGCCCTGGGCCATATACATTTTGATACCTTAAAGCAACAGCAGGAATATTTAATGTTTTCCCCATCAATAAAATCATCTGCTCTTGTTGTTGCTTTGTAATTCCATAAATAGAAGATGGATGAATTTTTGAAGATTCATCAGTAGGTTTTAAGACTAATTGCTCTCCACATTTATTACAAATAGGATTAAAATTACCATCATTCATATCAGAATCTTTTCTTTCATCTGGGTATACTACACCATCTTTCTCACACATATACTTTCCTTCACCATATATTGAACGGGAAGAAGCAATTATCATTTTCTTTACAGTATGACTCTCATTTGCTAAAATATCCAACAAATGTGTTGTTCCTAAAATATTAACTTCATTATATCTAGATATCTCATACATAGATTGTCCTGTTCCTGTTTCTGCTGCTAAATGGATGACTGCATCTTGTCCTTTTATGGCTTTTTCCCAATCCAGTTTATTACACACATCACCTTTTATAAAAGTAGCAATATCTTTAATAGAGTTATAAAGAGGGGAATCTTGATTTTCCCCATGTATTTGTTTTGATAAATTATCCAGAATAGTAACCTTATATCCTTTCTGAACTAACTTATTAGTTAGATTAGAACCTATAAACCCTGCCCCACCTGTTATTAGAATGTTTTTCATGATAGTTGTGTTTTATGAGATGTGATTTTATAAAATACCTGATTAAAACCTGACACAATAAAAATAAAGAAAAAAGGCCTAAGCAGTAATGGCTCTGACATTACGGAAACAATCATAATCACCATCCAAAGCCATTTTTTTTCTGTTATAATTTGTTGCTTAAAAAGCATAGACAGTAATAATATTGCTGTGGGAAAACCCATAGCAGCAAATAAAAACATAATCGAATTACTACTCCCTTTATCTGTACCCAATGTTTTCGACTCTACACCTACTTTTTCCTGTAAAGATCTTAGTGCAGGAGAGGAAAAATAAAATTCTTTTCTCATCTTTTGAAATTCATCAATATCTAAACCTATTCCTGTTAAAGGATGTTCAATTGCAATAAATAAGGGTTGAGTTAAATCAAATAATCGCTTTTGAAAAGAAGCCTCTTTTTCTCCTTGAACTTTTTCCTCCACATTTAGACTAAAAACCATATATACCGGGACAGACAATAATAATACAACGGGAACTACAAATTTATTTGTCTTAAACTCACTAAATAAATAAACGATACCTTGAACTAACAATAAAGCCAATCCTGTTGTTGAGTAAGTTGATAGTATTGCAATTGCAGTTAAAAGCAATAAGCCTTTTCTTTTTTTAATAATAAATGCTTCCAAGAAAAAGAACATATTTAAAAAACCTTGTAACACGCCTGGCTCCCAAAACACACCTTGATTTCTACAAAACTCCAAACCAAACATATTTACTATCCCCCTTTCTGTAGTATAGAAAAAAACATTCATAAATGTTTCACATTCATGATAATTGGAAGTAATTATAGCTAGATGGTTTTTAATCACAAAAAAAGCCATAAAATTTAAAACTGAATGAATCATGATAATTTTCATGACACTATAGATTCTTTCAATTAAAATATTATAATTCCTATTATTCTTAAAATAATTTAAAACAAAAATTGATATTGAAATAATCATTAAATAATATAAATACTTACTATCTGCTTGGGTATTTATTGCAAAAATGTAATTAATAATAAATAATGAGCTAATTGTAACTAGTGTAATAATTGAAGAGTTAACCAGACTACTGTTTAATTTTTTTCCAAAGAAAATATAAGCAAAAATAAGTATGCCAAAAAAGACTAGATATAATTCATTTCTATTAAAAACAAATAACAAGCCTCCAGTGCTCATTACCAACATGAATACTAACAAATTGTCGACAAACTTTTGTTTTAAAGTATAAATCATTTATTCCAATTCATTTTTTGATTTAATAATAACTCTAAATTTTCAACATCTTTTTTAAAATAATTATTAAACAATTCTTTCTTTTCTTGTTCAGTTAATTTAGGTGGAGTAAAAGTACTAATATTTGCTCTTTGAATTTTATTTTTAATTATCTGCCTTATTTTTAGGGATGGTATTATATTCTTAATTACAACTCTCCACCATCCTGTTTTTTTCATTATCTTTTTTAACCATTGAAGCCTAGCTTGACTTGCGGGGTTGCTTTTAATGTCAGTATTAATCCCTTCATCCTTTATCCCTAAAAATTTAAGTATTCTTAACATTGTATCTTCTCTTTTATCAATAAATTCTGATTCAAAATTAATTATTAAAAACTGTTCCTTAGGAAATAGCGAATAATATCTATTTAACATTTCAAAATACAAACCCTGAAGCACATAAGACAACCTTAAAAATGTTAAATAATCCTCTTTATTTATTCGGCTCCTTTCTTCTTTCATGGCTGCTGAAAAAGGCAAACTTTCATGCTGATCTCTAAGAGAGTGCAAATAATGAGAGTAGGCTCTATCAACTGGATTTCTTAAGACTATAATAAATTTAACATCCTTCCCTAAATCATTAAATATTCTTTGAGGAGCATCCTCTTCAAATAAATAGGTAGGTGTAAAATCCCCAATACATTTTTGTTTTTTTACTCCATTAAAATAAGTCTTCCTATACCATGAAATTCCATTCTTGTATACTGAAGGAATATCAAAAAAATGAGGTTCCTTAAATGAAGGAATAAATACATCAGAATGTTGTTTTAAGATATCATACAGACTTGTAGTCCCTGATTTAGCAGCCCCAATACACATGAAATTTGGCAAACTCATCTTGTCCAATGATTTAAGTTTTTATTTAATAACAATGACAACAGTTCAACATCCTTTTGATAATACTCCTTCAGCCACTTTTCAGTTTTAGGGTTTATCTTTTCTATATTTCTAGTATTTCCTTTTTGCAAAATTCCCCTAAAGAAATTCCTGAAACTTGCAAAAGGAAATATAAATTTTAAAACTCTTTTCAAAAAGTTATCTTTAATCATAAAAGATTTCATCCAATTACTTTTCCATTCCCAGCCCCCAACCATATACTCTTCTTTGGCATCAATATTTACTGGCTCTAAATCTAAAAAATGAAAAACACTATCCATTTCTTTATTAAAATTACTCTTGTAATCATCATAAATTATAACATGTACATTTAAAAATGATTCAACAAAAGCTTTTACTTGATTTGAATACATTCCTAATTCTAAATACCTAGAAGCAGGGGTCATATTATTTGTATTTTGATATCTACTTTCTGATTGTTCAAGAGCATCTTTAAATGATAGATTTTCCATTACATTATATCGTTTTACATGCTGATAACCAGAATATGCACGCTCAACTGGGTTCCTAAGCATAATGATAATTTTTACATCATCAGATAAATATTTTTTAATGTTTTTAATAGCAATTTCTGGAAATGATAAATACATCACACTAGATTCTCCTCTATATTTTTTATTTCCCTTCTCTTTAAAGAGACCTTTATATTCCCCTAAACTAAGTACCCCTTTTGGGATTCTTTGCTCCCCAATTTCTTTATTAATTAAAAAATGTGGCTCCTTTGGAGAACACATAAATACATCAAGATGTTGATTTAAATAATTATGCAATGAGGTTGTTCCGCTCTTTGCAGCCCCAACAATTAGAAGGTTTGGTAAAGCCATTATTTTTTCCAGTCTTTTAAATCCACATTTATTAATTTTTCCAATTTATCTATATCCTCTCTAAAGAAACTAACTAGCTGACTCTTTGTATTTGAATTTATTGGCTCTGCCTTTTCTTTTAGAAAAAATTCTATAAAGTTTCTAAAATTTTTCCTCAATGATTTAGAAAAAATAAATCTCAACACTTTTTTCATGAAATTATCTTCCATAAAAAATTGCTTTAAGAAAGGCACCTTCCAGCTTCTACCACCAACATTATGCCTTGATACTGTATCTAAATCAGCCCTCTTTAAAACCCCAAGAAACGCTAAGGCTTCCTCTACAACATCTTCAGTGTTATTTTGAAAATCTTCATACATAAGTACATGAACATCCTTGAAGTTTTCTAAATAAGCTTTTACCATATTATAATAGAGACCCATATCTTTATACATAACCATTGGCGTTAAGGTTTCATCTTCTAATAACCTACTTTCTTCAATAGCCAATGCTTTTTCAAATGTTAAGTTCTCTTTTAAGCTTCTAGCAACATGAGTATATGCCGAAAATGCTCTATCAACAGGGTTTCTCAACATTATGATAATTTTCACATTTTCTCCTAAGCGTAACTTAATGTTTTTAATTGCTAACTCGTAATAATATAAGTACAACACTGTAGACTCTCCTATCGACTTTTCCTCTCTTACGTTTTCAAAAAGAGATTGATATTCCTCCCAGTTCCAAACCCCATTATGCAATCTTCCCTCAACCAACTCTTTTATTAAAAACCTTGGCTCTTTAACTTTCATTCCATCAGCATTATAAGACGGCATAAAAACGTCAGGATGCTGGCTCAAATAGTTGTGCAGTGAAGAAGTCCCACTTTTAGCAGCACCAACAATTAAGAAGTTTGGAAGTTTATTTTTCATTATTTTCTATTTACAAAAGGAATATAAAATGTATAAAAGCCAAACTCTCTTTTAACAAAATAAACCATTGTTAAATTCCAAGTAGAAAGAGAAATCATACTTGCTAAAGCAGCACCATTAATACCATACTTAGGTATTAACAAAAAGTTCAATAATACATTTATAATAGCACCAAAAAACAAAACATTCATAAATATCACTTGTTTCCCTGTCATTTGCAACAAGTTACCTACTGAACCTGAAAGAGAGCTAATTAACTTACCAATTGACAAATAAATAAAAGCGGTTACCCCTACCTTAAATTCCTCCCCAAAGATACCCAATAAAAACTCAGGGAAAGAAAAGAAGAGTACAACTAGAGGCAGGGTTGCTAAAAATATCATCTTTGTAGATTGATGAGCTACTTTTTTTAACCCATCAAAATCTTTCTTTCCATATAATTCTGCAAATTTTGGAGAAGCAATACTATTTATAGCCATTAAAGCTATACTAGCAAACATTGATAATTTAAAGGCTGTAAAATATATACCTACTTCATCAGAACCCATCATATTTCCAAGCATTAGTTTATCTGTCCAAGCCATAATAAACTGTACACTTTGTGCAAACATCAGAGGAATTGAGATCTTTAAAATCTCACTATATTTCAATTCTTCTACCTGCTCCTCATTATTCATTTGTTTTTTCTGACTATACCTAAACAGGAAAGTAAGAAATGCTAAAAAAGACACTATAGCTAAAGATGAGACGTAAGCATAAACAGGGACATTTCCATCCATAATAAATTGAGTTATTATAAAGATGGAAATTATTGAGAAGGTAGCTTGTGACATTCTATAAAAGAAAGAAAACTCAGCAATTTTTTTCAAACCTCTTAAACTCTGATAATGCAACATAAAAAACGCCATTGGCAACACAAAAAAGGCATTCAATCTAATATGCTCAACTTTGGCATTTACTAAATTCGCAATATCATTTGCAAAATAATACATCAACAATGAAGAAGATAAAGCAGTAATACTTAATAAAAAATTTATTTTTTTTCTAAACAGCTGAATACTTTTCCACTTCCCTTGTTTTGCGAAAGAGGCTATGAATCGGATGGAAAAAGTATCCATCCCTAATTTTGAAACTAGTGTAAATATACGTAATACAACAATAGAAAGAACATAGTCTCCTAGTCCTTTAGCTCCAAAATAATGAGCAATAATTAAGGTTAGTAAAAAGCCCATAACTTGCCCACCTATTCTAATAAAAAAGGAAATACCTCCTTTAGTAAGAAGTTCAGCAAAATCTTTATCCTGCAGAGCTTTAAGAAATTTCTCTTTCATGGTTTAGCTTACCAAAAACCAAGGGTTTAATAAATTCTCTTTATTATAAATCACATTTTCAGATGAGTTATATTGTTTTACTGAAAACCCTGCATACTTTGCAATTGCATGTCCAGCCCCTGTATCCCACTCCATTGTCGGTGCATATCTAGGGTAAGCGTCTGCTTTTCCTTCAGCTACCATACAAAGCTTCAAAGATGAACCTACTGCCATAACCTCAACATTTCCATGTTCTTTTTTCATTTCCTCAAAAAACACTTCAGTTTCAGCAGACATATGAGAACGAGAACCTACAATCACATAATTATCTCGATTATAATCAATTGGTAATTTATCAGATGAAGAAATCAACTCTTCTAAATCACCAATTACTGAATTTCTTTTAATTTTATAAGAACCTAAACCTTCCATTGCAAAATAAAGCTCCTCTTTTACAGGAACATAAATTACACCTATTACAGGATTTCCATTATGAATTAAAGCAATGTTAACCGTAAACTCCCCATTTCTTTTTACAAATTCTTTGGTTCCATCTAAAGGATCAACTAACCAAGAGTATTCCCAATCTTTCCTGTCTTCATAAGTAATTTCTGCTCCCTCCTCACTTAAAAAAGGGATTTCTGTTCCATTGAGATGAGATTCTATCACTTCATTACAATTTTTATCAGCTAGGGTTAGAGGTGATTTATCATCTTTATGCTCAACTGCAAATTCAGAAGCATACACTTTCATTATAGCATGACCGCCTTCAACAGAAGCATTAATTGCTTTTTTTAATAATTCATTTAAATTCATTTTTTACTTTTCGTTATATATTATTTTTGCTTTAGAAGTCCCAATTCTAGAAGCTCCTGCTTTAATCAATTCTAAACAATCCTTAAGGTTTGACACCCCTCCTGATGCTTTTATTTTTAAATTTCCTGCAACTGATTTAATTGTTTTTACATCCTTAACAGTTGCGCCATAACCACCATAATATCCAGTTGATGTTTTTATGAAAATTTTACTTGTATGTTGAGGGAAATTTATTTGTACCGTTTTACTTATACGCCTTGAAATTTCTCTCATTTCATCTCTAGATAAAGCTCCAGTTTCAATAATCCATTTTACAATTTTCTTGTTTTCAACAGCCAGCTTTGTACCTTCAATAATATCCTTATCAAACTTTTCAAAACTCCCTCTTTTAAAAGCATTATAATCACATACAAAATCAATATCATATGCTCCGCTTTCAATAGCTGACTTACCCTCAATAATTTTTTGTTCAGTTAAGGAGTTTCCAAATGGAAAATCAATAACCGTACCTACTTTTAGTTTTGATTTATTTGATTCTATCATTTCTTTTGCCATAGCAACAAATTCAGGACGAATCATTATACATGCAAATTTTGATTGAATAGCTTCATTAATTGAGTTAATGACAATCTCTTTTGTTTCTAATTCAGAAATTCCTGCTTCACTAGCAGTTTTTAGATAAGTTGAATCTAGATATTCAGCTATATTTACTTGTTTTTCCATTATCATATTTTACAAAGCCAAATCTAAATAAATTATCAGATAATTGGCTATTTTTTCATTTGATAAATTTTACTAAGTTTGCAGGCTTACATTATGAAAGAAGCAAAAGGTAATTTATTCCCCATATTTGATGATATCCTCCAAAAAGAGGATAAAGAAAAGCTATTGCAACAACAGGCGAAAGTAATCTGGATGACAGGACTATCAGGTTCTGGAAAAACTACTGTAGCAAAAGGAGTAGAAAGATATTTACATAGCCAAGGAATATTAAACCAACTTTTAGATGGAGATAACATTCGTGTAGGGATTAGCAATAATCTTACTTTCTCTTCAGAAGATAGAGCTGAAAATATAAGAAGAATTTCAGAAGTAAGTAAGCTTTTTACAAATTGTGGAGTAGTTACTTTAAATTGTTTTGTTAGTCCAACAATTGAAATTAGAAATATTGCAAAAGAGATAAT
>Ga0206679_10000847_pt1 | contig 25730 bp, 22 predicted proteins | sample M110012015metaG_FD_155464 | JGI IMG/M metagenome (GOLD analysis project Ga0206679, IMG submission 155464) | Ammonia-oxidizing marine archaeal communities from Monterey Bay, California, United States - M1 100m 12015 | ecosystem: Environmental > Aquatic > Marine > Intertidal zone | place: USA... | reverse complement strand
TGAAATAAACTCATTTCGAGATGGCTCACCATTTTCTTTTACGATCAATTATTAGCAGGCTTTAACTTAAAAATACTGCTAAAACACTGCTAAAACACTGCTAAAACACTTGTACAAGCGCTATAGTGCCGCCGCATCGACTGTAATGGTATCAGCCGTTAACCCGTTATAGGCGCACAAAGCAATCGTAACCGTCATATCCGACGCATCCGCATTTGTAACCGAAACTCCGATGGCGCCTGTCGTAGCGCTACAAGTCGCAATGAACTGATTACCACCACCGGGAGCGGCTGCCGACTCAGGGTTGACCAGGGATACCACCGCAGCAAAATCATCCGGCCAGTCTGGCGTGAGTCCTAACGCCTGTTGCTGGTTCAGTTTAGCCATATGGGCGCGTACTGCTTTACCGGCTGCATCATAGGAGGACTTCACCTTAGCCGCATTAGCATTAGCAATGTAATCCTGATACGCTGGCAGCGCCACGGCCGCCAAAATCCCGATAATAGCCACTACAATCATCAGTTCGATAAGCGTGAAACCCTTCTGAATAGTTTTCATAAATGTTACTCCATCAGTAAATAGTCTGTCGCTTAGGCGACCCGAAACCTCTTAACGACTTATCATGCCACTCAATCCGGCTTTTGCCAACCTTCTTCGCTTGTAAAAACATGGCCCGGCTAACTGCAATACGAGACATCTGACCCTATTAGCCTGAGTCGCCTGTTACTCATAAAGTAATCCACAAAGTAATCCACAAAGTAATCCACTGCCTAATTAAACCTATTCACAACCACGCCAAGCTCCGGCCCTCAACAACCACACAGGCCAAGGATAAATATACCCTTCCCTTTATCCACTTCTTAGGTCTAAACTCGATACTAAACCCGACAATCAGCAATAAATACATGTCCTCACAAATAGCAAATCTCAGTGGCCTGGCTCAAAAGCTGGTTACCGACCACCATATCGATGAGCAAGGGGCAGGAATTGCTACTCAGCACGCGATGGAAAGCAAACTATCGCTGGTTAGCTATCTGGTTGAAAATGACCTGGTATCGGCTAGGGCGATTGCTAATTCTGCCGCCCAGGAATTCGGCACTCCTCTCATTGACCTTGATGCGGTTGACCCTGATGCTATTCCCAATCAGATCATCAGTGAACGACTTATTCGGACCCATCACGCAATTCCGCTTTATCACCGGGGTAATCGCCTTTTCGTCGCGGTAAGTGACCCAACTAATCGCCAGGCACTAGCCGATATTCAGTTCCAGACAGGTATCTCGACCGAGGAAATATTGGTTGAAGAGGACAAACTCAGCGCTTTTATCAACCACGTTCTCGAATCCGAGGAAGATTCCAGTTTCACAGATATGGGTGAAGACGACATTGATCTTGATCTGGAATCTGTCAATGTTGAAGGTCATGAAGAGGAAGAAACAGAAGCTAGCGTTGCAGACGACACGCCCGTGGTCCGATTTATTAACAAAATGCTCTTAGATGCCATCCGTATGGGCTCTTCGGACCTGCATTTTGAACCCTTCGAAAAATCCTATCGAGTGCGGTTCAGAACCGATGGTGTACTACATGAAATGGCCAGCCCTCCCAACAATCTAGCACCCAGAATCGCGGCCCGTATAAAGGTAATGAGCCAAATGGATATCTCTGAGCGGCGGGTTCCCCAGGACGGTCGAATAAAACTTAAAGTATCAAAAACCAAGGCCATCGATTTTCGTGTAAATTCATTACCGGTCTTGTTTGGTGAGAAAATCGTTCTCCGAATCCTTGATCCAAGCCAGGCAAAAATGGGCATCGACGCACTTGGTTATGAACAGGACCAAAAAGAACTTTACCTGGAAGCACTCGAGAAACCCCAGGGCATGTTCCTGGTCACAGGCCCCACCGGTTCTGGCAAAACCGTGTCACTGTATACAGGGATCCAATTACTCAACACGCCAGAGCGAAACATATCAACAGCAGAGGATCCTGTTGAAATTAATCTTGACGGGATAAACCAGTGCCCGGTTAATGCAAAAGTGGGGCTGGATTTTTCCGAAGCACTGAGATCCTTTTTACGGCAGGACCCGGATATCGTTATGGTAGGTGAAATCAGGGACCTTGAAACTGCTGAAATAGCCATAAAAGCAGCCCAAACCGGACATATGGTGATGTCAACCCTGCATACCAACTCAGCACCGGAAACCATCACCCGATTGCGCAATATGGGTGTTCCTGCCTTCAATCTGGCCACATCACTGAATCTCATCATTGCCCAGAGACTCATGCGCCGGCTATGCTCCTGTAAAGTTAAACTCGACATTCCCGCAAATGCTTTAACTGAAAAAGGGTTTTCCCAACAAGAGATAGACCAGGGCCTTGAGATTTATGGTCCCAAAGGCTGTGATAAATGCACTGCCGGCTACAAAGGCCGGGTCGGCATCTATGAAGTTGTTAAGATCACACCAGAAATTTCGGCCATTATTATGCAGGATGGTAACTCTCTGGAAATCGCCGAAGCCTGTGCAAAAAGAGGGTTCAAGACTATTTTTCAATCTGCATTGGTTAAGGTCAAAGCCGGCTTGACCAGCCTGGATGAAGTCGACCGAGTCACCAGCGGTCACTGATAAGGAAACCCTATGGCAACGCCTGCAACCCAAGTTTTTGTCTGGACCGGCACAGATAGTGCGGGCAAAAAAACAAAAGGCGAAATATCCAGTAGCAGCATCGTATCGGCTAAAGCAGAGCTGCGCAAAAAAGGCATCCGGAGTAAGTCGGTCAAGAAGAAGTCCTCAGGACTGTTTTCATTATCCTTTGGATCATCGATCAAACCAGCCGATATCGCCCTGTTCACCCGTCAACTGGCTACCATGATGAAAGCCGGAGTCCCTTTGGTTCAATCCTTCGAAATCGTCGCAGGCGGTGTTGAAAACACAGCCGTGAGAGACCTGATCAGAAATATCAGCAATGAAGTTTCTTCAGGGAATAGTTTTGCTGCTGCAGTCAGGGCCCAGCCCAGAGAATACTTCGATGACCTGTACTGCAACCTGATAGAGGCTGGTGAGCAGGCTGGGGCACTCGAAACCATGCTGGATAGACTCGCTACTTATAAAGAGAAATCTGAGGCTCTTAAGGCAAAAATTAAGAGTGCCATGAACTATCCCGTTACAATCTTAATCATCGCAGGGATCGTCACCGCAATTCTACTGATCAAAGTGGTGCCCCAGTTCGATATGGTCTTTTCCGGATTTGGCGCTGAGTTACCCGAATTTACGCAGGTAGTAGTCGCCATGTCTGAATTCATGCAGAAGTGGTGGCTAGTCATCCTGATCATTATCGGAGCTATTTACTTCTTATATAAACAAGCCTTGAAGAGATCTCAGAAGGTACGAGACAACCAGGATCGTCTCATACTCAAACTGCCAATTCTCGGTGATATAGTCGAGAAATCCTGTATCGCTAGATTCGCGCGTACCCTATCGACCACCTTCTCAGCCGGTGTACCACTAGTAGATGCTCTGGAATCAGTCTCAGGAGCAGCCGGGAATGTAGTTTTCAAGGATGCCATTCTTCGTATCCGAAGCGAAGTTTCAAGCGGAATTCAGCTCAATCACTCGATGCGACAAACCGATGTCTTCCCAAGTATGGTGGTACAAATGGTGGCGATAGGTGAAGAATCAGGGGCTCTGGATGATATGCTCGACAAATCTGCATCTTACTATGAAGAGATGGTTGATAATGCCGTAGATGGTTTAACGAGCATGATGGAACCACTGATCATGGCCTTCCTGGGCGTAGTTATCGGTGGGCTCATGGTCGCCATGTATCTGCCTATATTTCAAATGGGTAAGGCCGTCGGCTAAACAGTCTGTATAATCCCTTTATGTCTGAATTTATCGGCCCTCTTATTCAACTGCATCAGCAACACCCTGCTGCTACTTACTGCATCTGCCTGATTTTTGGTCTTATTATTGGTAGCTTCCTCAACGTAGTAGTTCATCGCCTGCCGATTATGCTGAGACAGGCATGGCAGACCGAGGCAAGACTGCTGCTGGATCAAGACGAGCCTGTTGGCCAGGACTCAGCGAAGTATAATCTGGTGACGCCTCGCTCAGCCTGTCCTGCTTGTGGCCAACCCATCTCTGCCTTGCATAATATTCCTGTCATCAGTTACCTCTTGCTGAAAGGTCGCTGTCGTCACTGTCAGGCCGCTATCGCCTTACGATACCCTTTGCTGGAACTAACCACAGGCATTGCCACCATCATGGTAATCATGTTGCTTGGGCCCACAGAGAAAGGCCTGCTGGCATGCCTTTTGACCTATGCTTTAATCGCCCTCAGTCAGATCGATTTCGAAACGAAACTGCTCCCTGATGACATAACCTTGCCCGTGCTATGGCTAGGCCTGATCGTTAATAGTGCAGGTATTTTTACAGACCTTAAGTCGGCCCTACTTGGTGCTGTATTAGGCTATCTGGCCCTATGGACAGTTTACCAGGGCTTTAGGATTGCAACTGGCAAGGAAGGCATGGGCTTTGGCGACTTTAAACTTCTCGCTCTCTTAGGCGCCTGGCTTGGTTGGCAAGCCCTTCCCTTCATCATTTTGATATCTTCGATACTCGGCACCCTGGTCGGCGTAACGCTGATCTTAATGGGCAGGGATCGCAATGATGCTATCCCCTTCGGGCCTTATCTGGCTACCGCTGGATGGATCAGCCTTCTCTGGGGTGATCTTATACTCAGTCGTTATCTTCAAGTGTTGAACTTATCATGACGAGCTATGTAGTCGGTATCACAGGCGGTATAGGTAGTGGCAAATCAACTGTTGCGGAACTTTTCGAAGAACTCGGCATTACCGTTGCAGATGCAGACCAGGCCTCCAGAGATATTGTTAATCCTGGCGAGGCCGCCTACCTAGCTATCGTCGAGAAATTTGGCCGCTCGGTAATTCTTAATGACGGCACCCTTAACCGCGCTTATTTAAGAGAAAAAATATTTTCTAAAAAATCCGATCGCCTGTGGCTGGAAAATCTGACTCATCGGCCCATTATGCAAAACCTGAGAAACACACTCAGGCATGCCGAATCTGCCTACGGTATTCTTATGCTATCCACAGGCATAGGAAAATCACCCCTGATGCATCGCATGATCGTCGTCGATGTTGCGCCTGAGTTGCAGATTTCAAGAGTGAAGCAGCGAGACCATAATGACGAATCGTTAATTCGTAAAATCATGGCCAGCCAGCCCAATCGAGAGGAGAGACTCTCCTGGGCAGACGATGTTATCGAAAACAACGGGGACCTGACATCCTTAAGGCAGAAGGTTTATGATTTCCACGAATACTATCTAAAGCTAGCAAGCCATGCCTGACGCAATTATCAAGTGCCCGAGTTGCAACAAGGCCGTTGCCTGGCTCACATCAAATCCGTATCGACCCTTCTGCGGTGAACGGTGTCAACTCATCGATCTCGGTGAATGGGCAGACGAGAATCGAACGATTCCTATTGACCCGGACTACGATGACATTACAGCGATTGACCTGGACAAGGATTAAGTCCGGTATTCGGCATTAATTTTTACATAATCATGGGATAGGTCACTGGTCCATACCGTGTCATCACAATCACCGCAATTCAGTACCACTCTAATGACAATTTCTTCTTCGCTCATGGCATTAGCGCCATCGGATTCCTTGTATTCCAACGCTTTACCGCCGGAACGCATCAAACAGATGTCATTGATATAGATTTCCAGCAAATCAATGCTTAACGGAACATCAGTTTTACCTATCGCCATGACAATTCTTCCCCAATTGGCATCACTGGCAAACAAAGCGGTTTTTATCAACGGCGAATTGGCAATTGAAAAAGCTATTGCAAGACACTGTTCCTGGCTGTCACCCTTTTCAACATGCACTGTTACGAACTTGCTCGCTCCTTCGCCGTCACGTACCAGTCCTTGCGCTAACTCAAGCATTAAATCAGTGAGCGCATCCTGAAAGTCAGCCATCTCTTGCAGTTGGCCATCGAGGACCGCTCCCGACTGAGCCGATGCCACCAACATACAAGCATCATTTGTGGAGGTATCGCTATCCACTGTTATGCGGTTAAAAGAACTGGCCACTCCCGATGTCAGCATCGACTGCAAAAGTGGTCCTGATATCTGCGCATCAGTCGCAATGAAACTCAGCATAGTTGCCATGTTCGGCTGAATCATACCAGCACCTTTGGCAATGCCCGTGATGGTGACGGTTTGCCCACATAACTGCAACTGCCGCGAGGCGATCTTAGGCCTGGTATCCGTCGTCATAATACCCATGGCAGCATCCAACCAGTGTTGTGCGTCCAATCCCGAAAACAAATCCGGTAGCGCATCGAGCAGCCGGTCAATCGGCAAAGGTTCACCAATCACACCTGTCGAAAAGGGTAGTACTTGCTTAGCCAACACACCGCCACGTTCCGCAACCGTCTGGCAACAGGCTCTGGCATCAGCTAAACCTTGATCACCAGTCGCAGCATTGGCATTACCGGCATTCACAACCAGATACCGAGCAGGTTCTTCGGCAAGGTGCTGCCTGGCCACCTGAACAGGAGCAGCGCTGAAATGGCTTTGGGTAAAGACGCCAGCCACTTGACTACCGGCGCACAATTCAAATAGAACCAGATCTGAAGTATCACTACTGCTAATACCCGCATTGATACTGGCGATGCGGATACCGGCAACAGGATGAAATGAAGTTTGATTCTGGCCAACGGCCATCAGTTCAGCTTTCCATGACAGTTTTTGTACTTCTTTCCTGAGCCACAGGGACAAACCTCATTTCGGCCCACTTTACGTTCGCCACGAATGAAAGGTGTCTTGGCCTGTGCCGCCGTTTCTTCTGATGCTTCAGCACCTAACCCTGCAGAATTCGCCTTTTCAAAATTCAGTTGATTATTGGCTTGCTGGGCTCTTCTTCTATCTTCCAGGGCTTGTGCATTCTCATCGGCCCGAAACTCTACTCTAGACAAGAACCGGACGACTTCTATCTTAACGTTATGCAGTAATCCTTCGAAAAGCTCAAAAGCCTCCCGCTTATATTCCTGTTTAGGTTGTTTCTGAGCATAAGCCCTTAGATGAATACCCTGGCGCAGATAATCCATCGCTGCCAGATGTTCCTTCCAGAGGTTATCAAGAATATCCAACATAATGCGTTTTTCTAACAATCTGATATCAGGCCCGACTGCTTTTTCCTTTTCCGTATAGCGCGTCAGAATTTCTTCCTGAATTCGATCTCGCAGTGGATCTTCAAACAGATCCTCCTGGCTTTCGAGCCAACGACCAATAGTCAGTTCAACACCAAATTCTGTGCGTAAAGCCTGTTCCAGCCCGGCAATATCCCATTGTTCTTCAAGACTCTGCGGAGGGATAAAACCATCTATCACTTCATTTATAACATCCTGCCACAAGGCGTTAACTGTTTCAGAAACGTCATCAGTTTCCATGAGCTCGTTGCGCTGTCGGTAAATCATCTGCCGCTGATCATTGGCTACATCATCATATTCAAGCAACTGTTTACGCATGTCGAAGTTTCGCCCTTCAACCTTTTTTTGAGCTCTTTCTATAGAACTGGTGACCATTCGGTGTTCTATGGGCTCGCCTTCCTGATTGATTCCCTGCATCAGGCTTTTCATGCGCTCCGAGGCAAAAATACGCATCAGGTTATCTTCCAGCGAAAGGTAAAACCGTGAGTAACCAGGATCACCTTGTCGCCCCGCGCGACCTCTGAGTTGATTATCAATCCGACGACTTTCATGGCGCTCTGTACCAATGACATGCAGCCCGCCAGCAGCCAGAACTTCTTCATGGCGAATACGCCAGCTGCTTTTCAGTTCTTCGATCTGTCGGTTAGTTGGGTTATCAAGGCTATTAATTTCCGATTCCCAGTTACCGCCAAGAACTATATCTGTGCCTCTACCAGCCATATTAGTGGCGATAGTGACTCTTCCAGGTCGCCCTGCCTGGGCAATAATCTCTGCTTCCTTTTCATGAAATTTGGCATTCAGTACGCTGTGTTCGATCTTGGCTTTCTTTAAAAGCGTCGACAATAATTCAGAAGATTCAATTGATGCCGTACCCACCAGGACCGGGGCATTTGAGGTCTTCAGTTCCTTTATATGGCCAACAATAGCAAGGTATTTTTCTTCCTGGGTCATGTAGATCAGGTCATTCTTATCTGCTCTGATCATCGGCAGGTTGGTAGGTATGACGACGACATCAAGGCCGTAAATCTGGCGAAACTCAAAGGCCTCAGTATCTGCAGTACCGGTCATACCAGACAGCTTTTCATACAGCCGGAAATAGTTCTGGAAAGTCGTTGATGCCAGGGTCTGACTCTCATTGGTGATCGTGACCGTTTCCTTTGCCTCTATCGCCTGGTGAATACCGCCGGACCAGCGTCGTCCTGGCATAGTTCTGCCGGTGTGCTCATCTACGATAACAATCTCATCACCCTGGACAATATAATCAACATCCTTTTGAAACAGGGCATGTGCCTTGAGTGCTGATTGAACGTGGTGAAGCAGATTTAAGTTAGCGGTACCGTAAAGACTATCGCCTTCTTGAAGCAGACCGTGCTTGATTAACAGGTTTTCAACCTTCTGGTGACCATCTTCTGTTAGTTCGATATCACGTTGCTTCTCATCAACATAATAGTCCCCTGGCGGAACCACTTCATTATCAATGTCTTCCTGGGTTTTAATCTGCTGCTGTAATTGTGGCGCGATCGAATTAACCTTGCGGTAAATTTCCGAGGAATTTTCGACTCCTCCCGAAATAATCAATGGCGTTCTTGCTTCATCAATTAATATTGAATCGACCTCATCAACAATGGCAAAATTTAGAGGGCGCTGAACTTTTTCTTCAATGCTAAACGCCATATTATCGCGAAGATAATCGAAGCCAAATTCGTTATTCGTACCGTAGGTTATATCTGCCTGGTAGGCCGTGGCCTTTTCTTCCGGTGACTGTCCCGCATAGACCACTCCAACGGTCATGCCGAGCGCATCAAATAAGGGCTTCATCCACTGACTACCCCATTTTGCCAGGTAATCATTAACGGTAACGAGATGAACACCACGCCCGTCAATCGCATTGAGATAGAGTGCCAGGGTCGCAACCAGAGTTTTACCTTCACCGGTCCGCATTTCAGCAATACGCCCTTCGCAGAGGGTAATACCGCCAACTATCTGCATGTCAAAAATACGCATCCCAAGGGATCTTCTGCCCGCTTCTCTGACGATAGCAAAAGCTTCTGGAAGAATATTGTCGAGGGTCTCGTTCGCGTCTAGTCTTGCTCTGAAAGCCTCTCTTTTTTGGAGTATTTCCAAATCAGTCAGCTTTTCAACTTCTGACTCAAACTCATTCACGCGCACCACAATGCGATTCATACGCCTGAGTTCACGACTATTTTTTGTGCCAAATACTTTACTGAGTAACTGCATAACCATCGTTAAAACGCTCGAATGAATTCATTTGGGTGAGCAGGTTAGATCCCTGCTAGGAGCGAGGCGCTCTATGAATAAAAATGGATGGATCCACCGACCGACCCTTCTTGAAGATCTCATAATGAACATGAGGCCCTGTAGAACGACCACTACTGCCCATTTCACCGATAATCTGCCCCTTCCTCACGACATCCCCGGTGGATGCCTTGAGCGCATCATGATGTCCATAGCGCGTTGTCACACCATCGCCATGATTGATTTCAATCATTTTACCATAACCACTTTTTTCGCCTGCAAAGGTGACCACACCCGCGGCGATTGCCATAACCGGAGATCCTAACGTGGCTGCGATGTCGATACCATTATGCCAGGCACGCTTACCAGTAATTGGATCAGTGCGCATGCCATAGGCGGAAGAAACCCAGCCTTTCTGAACTGGTTTGCCATACAGCGAAGCCGCCTGCAATTGCTTCTTGTGAAAGAACACCTGTTCAAGGATTGCCAACTGGTACTCTCGGCTTTCAATCTCCTGGCTTAATTGGGCTACCTGAATTTTAAAGGACCGCTCTGTCCTTTTGTGCGCCGGGGTTATCAAGCCATCGGAAAATTGGTTGGCACCAACAACAGGACCACCCAGGCCGGGAGGTTCCGAGAAATCGAACTCTCCTTCCTGTAAATCAGCAACTTCTGTCAGCCTCTGACCCAGGGCATCAAGCCTGGACAACCGGGCTTGGAGGTTCGCCATTCGGGATGCCGAAGCATCCAGATTCTGCTCTATTCCTCGGTCCAGGTTATTCAGTACCGCTTTCTGCTGCTGGAGTTCTATCTGCCAGCGATTTAGCATCTCCAAAGCTACTCGAGAATCCTTTAAGGCGAACTGCTTAAGACCAAGAAATATAAGCACTAACATTAAGCAGATCGCACCCACCCCAATACTCCAGGTTGCTGCATTCAATCTGACTGACTTAAGGCTACCAGTACTTTGATCAACTAAGATTAACTTCATGACCCTTCAGTGTTAATGTTAAACACCCCATATTAACAGATTGTAGTGAATTTAATTGAACGAGATACGTAGAACTTCCAAAATTCTCGAGCAAACCTCTGGAAACCTTCATAAACTGATCGCCAGAGCCAAATCCTTTGCCAAACTGCAGGTAAAAATCAATGATTTCCTTGGCGCGGATATCAAAATTGGGTCTATCACCGAGCAATCCATCCATCTGCTCGTTACCAGTGCCGCACTGGCGACTCAAATCCGCTATCGACAAAGGGACTTACTGGAGTTTCTGCACAGGTCAAACCCCACCAGCCAGTTACAACAAGTTAAAATCTCGGTGCGCCCGGAATCAGACGAATCACATGAAACCAGCGTTGAGACAAGGCTCCTATCATCAGAGAGCAAATCCCTGATTACGGCAACAGCAGAAGGTATTGACGATAGCGACCTTAAACAGGCGCTACAACGCTTTGCCGACAATCATTAACATTACAAGGCTGGTTTAGGAGTACTCTAGGTTACCAAGACGGGCATAGGCGCGGGGTGCTTTTTCCTGATCCGGGAAGCTGACCATTTCCCAGGCGTCGGTGTTAGCCAGTAATGCACTTCTCAGTGCATGGTTTTCACTATGACCTGACTTAAAGCCCGTGAATTCACCGATAACGCTATGACCAAGCAGGTATAGATCACCTACTGCATCGAGTATTTTATGGCGCACGAATTCATCATCATGACGCAGACCATCATCGTTAAGAATACGAAATTCATCAACGACGATAGCGTTATCAAGACTGCCTCCCTGGGCAAGATTCATTTCTCTTAGCTGTTCAAACTCCTGCATCAATCCAAAAGTCCTTGCACGGCTAATTGATTTAACAAAAGAAGTGTTAGCAAAATCGACGCAAGCCTGTTGCCGTTTAATCACGGCATTATCATATACAATGGTATGCGCCAGTTTAAATCCATCATAAGGCGTCAATGAAACATACTGCCCAAAATCACGTGCGCTATGTTCACCGGTTACCCGTATGGGCTTCTTAATACGCATAAACTGCTTAAGGGCGTTTTGCTCTTCGATACCCGCTGACTGAATCAGGAATACAAAGGTCGCTGCACTGCCATCCATGATCGGCATTTCCGGGCCAGAGACTTCAACATAGAGATTATCAATAGCCAACCCTGACAGTGCTGCCAGAACATGCTCTACCGTTGAAATCCTGACGTTGCCGCAACCAATGGTAGTGGCCAAGGTGGTGTCCACGACAGATTCATTTTCAGCTTTAATTTCGACCACTTCATCCAGGTCAGACCGAACGAATACAATGCCGGTATCAGCGGGCGCAGGTCGCAAGGTCAGGTAGACCTTCTCACCGGTATGTAAGCCAATACCGGTTGCTCGTATCACGTTTTTTAGCGTTTTTTGCCTAATCATAATCTCGTCACCCGCACAGCGGTCGCAAATATTACCAAATCCAACCTAATAGAAATAGCTTCGCAGGTTAATTATGACTACAAAAATGGAGAAAAGTTGCATTTTTTTTAATAAAAATTAACTTTTCTCCTTATTTAGACCACATTACTCCTTCTTCACTTAAAAAAGTTAATCTGCTTGCCTGCGCAGAAACGCTGGAATATCCAGATAATCGAGGTCTTTAGGTCTATCCGAATGCTCTTCCGAGCCCTCTCCTTTAAGTGGCCCCTGACGAATAATAGTCGGTGTATCAAATTCACCATAGTCTCCATCGCCGGCGATTTTACGAATCATCTTTTCGCCAAGTTCCATAGGACTTCTTTCCTCCAGAGTCAGGCCAAGACCCGTTGCAACAACGGTGACTCGCATTTCTTCGCCCATTTCCGGGTCAATGACCGTACCTATCACTACGGTTGCATTTTCAGAGGCAAAGTCTTCGATAGTCGCCCCCACCTGAGAAAACTCAGTCAGCGTAATATCAACACCAGCAGCAATATTGACCAGAATTCCGCGAGCACCATTGAAATCAACATCTTCAAGTAAGGGACTTCGCACAGCTGCTTCTGCAGCTTTGCTGGCCCGATCAGCACCGACCGAAAGGCCACTGCCCATCATCGCCATTCCCATCTCAGACATCACCGTACGCACATCGGCGAAATCAACATTAATAATGCCTGGCCGTATAATTAGATCTGCTATGCCCTGAACAGCACCGAGCAGGACGTTGTCAACCGCAGCAAACGCCTCCAACAATGGCGCATCAGGCCCCATTATGCTTAACAGTTTCTCATTCGGCACGGTGATCAGGGAATCAACACATTCTGCTAATTCCGCTATACCATTTTCCGCAATCTGCATCCGTTTGCGGCCTTCGAAGGGAAAGGGTTTTGTGACCACAGCCACCGTTAAAATGCCCATCTCTTTGGCGATATTCGCGACAATTGGTGCCGCACCTGTTCCCGTGCCACCGCCCATTCCGGCAGTAATAAACACCATATCAGCGCCATCAAGCACTTCAGATATCCGCTCCCTGTCTTCAAGAGCAGCTTCCTTGCCAACCACAGGGTTAGCACCTGCGCCGAGGCCTTTGGTAAGATCGGTACCTAACTGGAGTAAAGTCCGAGCAGTCAGTCTCTGCAGGGCCTGGGCATCAGTATTGGCACAGACGAAATCAACTCCCTCAATATGATGATCCATCATATGTTGCACAGCATTTCCGCCACCGCCACCTACCCCGATGACCTTTATTACTGCGTGTTGTGGTTTATTATCGACTAGTTCAAACATGTGACATCCTCCGCTTTCCAGAAACAAAAATTTAGTTATTAATTACCCATAAACCATTGCTTGACCTTGTCAACCAACGATTCATTATCCGATTTCGATTTAACGCGACCCATGCCCTCAGATTGCGAAGATCCGTACTGCAACAAGCCGACTGCAGTTGCATAAATTGGATTTCTGACGATATCTGCAAGCCCAGAAAAACACCTGGGCTTACCAATACTGACTGGCATATGAAATATTTCTTCGGCAAGTTCTACTACGCCTTCCATTTTTGAAGTACCCCCGGTTAGTACGATCCCGGCGGCCATCAAGTGTTCGAAGCCACTGCGCCGTAACTCAGCCTGGATGAGGTTAAACAATTCCTCGTAGCGAGGCTCTACCACTTCCGCAAGCGCTTGTCGGGATAGCGAACGATCTTGTCTTTCTCCAACGCTCGGTACCTGAATAGTCTCATTTTCCCCAGCCAGGGAGGCAAGCGCACAAGCGTATTTTATTTTTATCTCCTCAGCATGAGGTGTGGGTGTACGCAATGCCATGGCGACATCATTGGTAACCTGATCGCCAGCAATCGGTATGACCGCGGTATGCCGAATAGCTCCCTCGGTGAAGATAGCGATATCAGATGTGCCGCCACCGATATCCACCAGACAAACCCCCAGTTCCATTTCATCATCAGTTAATACAGCATGACTGGAAGCCAACTGCTCAAGAATGATGTCGTCAACCTCAAGACCACATTGGCGAATACACTTTTCAATGTTCTGGGCAGCGTTGACAGCACAGGTGACTAAGTGGACCTTGGCTTCTAAGCGAACACCCGACATACCCAGCGGCTCTTTGACGCCCTCCTGATTATCAATCACGTATTCCTGCGGCAGAATATGCAGTATTTTTTGGTCAGCGGGTATAGCAACAGCCTGGGCTGCATCAATAACGCGATCTATATCAGGCCGAAAAACCTCGCGATCACGAATAGCTACTATCCCATGAGAATTTAAGCTTCTAATGTGATTTCCTGCGATACCTGCATAGACTGAGTGTATCTGGCATCCCGCCATGAGCTCAGCCTCTTCGACAGCCCGTTGTATGGACTGCACTGTGGAGTCAATATTGATTACCACCCCTTTCTTTAACCCTCGGGATGAATGACTGCCAATCCCAATAATTTCCAGAGTTCCTTCTGGGTTGATTTCACCAACAATGGCGACAACTTTAGAAGTACCGATATCCAACCCGACGATCATGCGCTGTTGATTAGAAACATTCATAGTTAGTTACTCGCATTTGTATTTTGATTTTCACTGAATAGAACATCCCTGGTAAGAATAGGCCCATTGATGGCAACCCCATCTGAATAGCGGGCATCTAATCGAATCATGGACTGCTTTTCACTCATGTCCTCCAAGCGGGACATCACCGTAAAAGCGCGCTGAAGTCGCTGACCTATTTCAACGTTACCCAGCAGCACCCGCCACCCCCCTGACAATTCAAACTCGACGGATCCGCGTTCATTAACCTGAAGTGTCTTAACACGCTGTCCAGAAGAGAATAGGGCACGGCTGACTTCATGGTAATACCTCATTACCGCACCAACCGATTCATCCTGACCATATAACTGGGGTAGATTCCCGCCTTGAATATAGTCAGAACTAAAAATCTTACCGTGATCATTTATAAAAGCCTGATCATTCCAGTAGGCTATCGGTTTCTCCGGTGTTACCGTCAAAAGTAGTTCATCTGGCCATCGATAGGTTACGTCTGTAGTAGCAATCCAGTCTGAGATTTCCAGCCCTCTCTTCACCGCGGTAATATCAGTCAAAGAATCTCCAACCCTCGCCAGCAACCCTTTCACCTCCTGGCGCTGACGTTCTGTCAAGTCTCCACTAATGACCAGAAACTGAATTTCATCTTCACAAAAGGCCGGCACTGAAATGAACCCGGCTATCAAGCTTAGCAACAGCCCCTTCCACCAAAGTCTGCCTTGGGGGGTGGGACTCAAGCGCTTAGGGTATATCATCGGTTTTGCCCACATAACGACTCCGACCAGCTTACTTTGAGCTTCTGTGCCAATTTAGCCGTATCCCCAGCACCCTGAGTCAAAACCACATCCCCGGACTGCAAAAGACTGGGCAACAGGGCTGGAACGTCCTGGATATCAGGGACTAATTTAACTTTGTCCTGCATACTCAAGCGCAGATGCCTGAACAGATCCTCACCTGTTGCGCCTGAAATTCTGGCTTCTCCAGCGGCATAGACCTCGGTCAAGATCAGTAGATCGACCTGCTGTAAAATATCAACAAACTGATCGAACAACTCGAGAGTTCTACTATATCGGTGCGGCTGGTAAATCATCACCAAACGGGCATCAGACCAACCCGTTTTGACCGCCTCAATGGTCGCCTTGACCTCATTTGGGTGATGCCCGTAATCATCAACCAGAAGAAACTGGCCGTCACCAATATTGAATTGACCGTGGATTTCAAAGCGCCTACCAACACCAGAAAATTGATCAAGGCCCCTTTGAATACTCGCATCGTCAATACCCTCATCAGAAGCAACCGCCACTGCTGCTAGCGCATTTAGCACGTTATGCTTCCCTGGCATATTGAGTGTAATCGAGAGATCCTGCAGATAACCTTGTCGACGCACCTTGAACTCCGAGATTGCGCCCCTCTGCTGCCAGTCATAGGCTAGGAAGTCGGCTTCTTCAGAAAACCCATAGGTTAAGATAGGACGGGTGACGGATGGCAACATGGAGGCGACGATAGGATCATCTTGGCACGCGATCAGCAAACCATAAAACGGCAGATTATGAACGAAGGTTAAAAACGCTTCTTTTAGTTTAGAAAAACTACCGTCATAGTTAGACAAGTGGTCTCTATCGACATTGGTTAAAACAACTAACATTGGCTGCAAATGCAGAAAAGAAGCATCGCTCTCATCAGCCTCAGCTACCAGATAACGACTGCTGCCTAAGCGGGCATTGCTGGCAGCACTGTTGAGTAATCCACCGATTATAAACGTCGGGTCTAAATCTGCTTCTGCCAAAATCGAAGCAATCAGGCTGGTCGTGGTTGTTTTACCATGGGTTCCTGCTACTGCAATGCCATGACGATAACGCATCAATTCAGCCAGCATCTCAGCTCTGCGAATAATAGGAATTCGCTCTTCATGCGCGGTTTTAACTTCAATGTTCTCAACACCAACGGCCGTGGAAACCACCACTACATCAGCACCCTGTACATGCTCTCTGGCATGCCCAAAACTAACGCCAATCCCCAGGTCTACCAACCGCTCAGTGATCTCTGATGACTTCAGGTCGGAACCGGTAATTTTATATCCCTGATTAGAAAGCACTTCTGCAATGCCACACATTCCCGATCCGCCAATACCTACAAAATGTATCCTGCGGATACGTCGCATTTCAGGAACTTCTCTCTGATCGGCAAGTCTAGTTACGGGCATCTCGCCGCCTCCTTGTCGAATAAATTTTTGCCTGGTGCTTCACTTCCATATCGATGCGCAACAGCAAAGCCACTAACAGACAACTCACGATCAAGCTGTTACCGCCATAACTCATCAGTGGCAGGGTTAAACCCTTGGTAGGGAGCAACCCTAAGTTAACGCCGAGGTTAATTAGGGCCTGGGCGCCTATCAGTATGCCTATCCCTGTGGCTAAGCCACCGTGAAAAGGCTGGTCTATCTGATAGGCTCGTTTACCCAATAACAAGGCTTGAATTACCAATAGCGCAAAACAGGTCAATATCACAAAACCACCAACCACGCCTAACTCTTCAGCGATGATGGAAAACAAAAAATCGGTGTGTGCTTCAGGCAGGAAAAAGAGTTTTTGGACACTGTTACCCAACCCCAGACCAAACCACTCACCCCGCCCAAAGGCGATCAATGCCTGTGTCAATTGATAACCACCATCGAACTGATGCTTCCATGGATCGGTAAAAGTCAGTAATCGAGCGAATCGATAGGGTTTCATGACTACCAGTAAAGCAACGATGACACTTCCTGCCAAAACGGTTGGCGCGAAAAACCGCAATGGTGCGCCAGAGAAAAATAAGACACCAATAACAGCTGTGATGATCACCACTGAGGCCCCGAAATCAGGTTGTACCAGCAAAAGAACCAATAGTAAGCTGATAATAGCCAGGGGCTTGAGAAAACTAACAAAACTGTCATTGACCGCATTATTTGGATTAACTAAGTAAGCAGCAAAGAAGACCAGCGCAAACAACTTAACGAATTCCGAACCCTGTAAATTGAAAATCCCAAGCGGAATCCACCGAACAGCCCCATTCACTTCCCTGCCCAAGCCAGGAACCAGGACAATAACTAACAGAAAAAAGCTCAACAACAACAAAATCCAGCTCGATCTCTGCCAGACCCTGATTGGCAACATAAGCGCTGTAGTTCCTGCGATGAAACCGCTAAAAATATATATGAAATGCCTGGTCGCATACCAAAACGGGTTACCGTAATTTCTGGCGGCAATTTCACTGGATGCCGAGGCGACCATCACCCAGCCCAACACCAGCAACAGAAGACTCGAACCAAGAATAATCTGATCAACCGGGCAGGCGCTGTCATCTGCTATCAGGTCTCGCGTCGACATATTCATGCCAGAACCTCATTGACGCGACTTCTAAAGTATTCGCCCCTGGCTATGTAACTGGAAAACATATCGTGACTCGAACAAGCAGGCGACAACAGGACGGTATCGCCTGCACTGGCCAGCTCTGCGGCTCGGGTGACTACGGCATCGTAATCGGTATGCTTTTCGCAATTGATCTGGTCCGTCAATGAAGAAGCGAGCAGATGTTTGGCCTCGCCTAGCAGCAATACTCTTTTCACTTTGCCAGCAAGTGCCGGTTGTAATAATGAAAAATCAGCCCCTTTCGCCTCACCTCCGAGAATTAATATTAACTGCCCGTCCGCCGGCAATGAGTCTATCGCTGACAGGGTAGCTGCCACGTTGGTTGCTTTAGAGTCATTAACCCACTGCACCCCATCTTTCTCACGAATCAATTCACAGCGGTGCGCCAACCCTTTAAATTCTTTTAAAGTCGCAACCATGCCAGCAGGATCCAGGCCCATAGCCTCTCCCATGGCCAGCGCTGCCAATGCGTTTAACTGATTATGCCGACCCAGTAGCTGCAACTGCGAACAATCCATCAGCACATCGGAACCTTTCATCAGCCAACTACCCTGGCTATCACGAGCAATACCGTAATGGTGGTAGTCACTGGGAACATCATCAGCGAATACGAGAACTTGACTACACCTGCGCAGGTTTGCTTGATCAAGTAATTGCTTGTGAATAACTGCTGTCTGTGCATGCTCAAAAATACGCAGTTTAGCTTTAAAGTATGCTTCCTCCGTTGAGTAACGATCAAGGTGGTCAGGGCTCAGGTTCAACAATCCGGCAACCTTTAAAGGAAGCGCTTCTACCAGGTCTAGCTGATAACTGGATAGTTCAAGCACGTAGTAATCAACATCATCTGCTAAAACATCAAGGCAAGGAATACCAATATTGCCGGCTACCGCAACACAAGGTAGTTGTGCGGCGGCAAGTACACCCAGCATCGCAGTCACCGTGCTTTTTCCATTTGACCCAGTAACCGCAGCAATAGGAGCCTTCGCCAGACCCGAGAACAACGCCACGTCTCCAGTGACTTCTACCCCTTGGGATACACAATCCTGAATTCCTGGTCGGGTCAGTGGAACTCCCGGACTGACCCATAATCGCTTGGTCAGTTCCGGGGTGATTTCACTGATTGGAATCACCTTGCTTGAGGGTGATACAGCTCGCAGCTCAGCCCGAGCTTCGGCGCTGGCATTATCATCAGCAACAGCGAACAGCTCGCCCTGCGCGGCAAGATACCTGGCCACCGATAATCCGGTTTGTCCCAAGCCAACTATCACATTCTGTCTCCTATAAGCCACTGAACTGCACCCTTCAGTTTGAGGCGATGAAACCGAGTACTACTTCTCTATCACTAAATTGAACCCGCTCGTGATTGATCTCCTGGTAATTTTCATGGCCTTTTCCAGCAATCAAGACCAACCCAGTATCACCCAGTATTTCCAACGCCCGATTAATTGCCTTACAACGATCCAATTCAACATCTACCACTGCATCCGCAGGAATACCGACAAGGATTTCATCGACGATCGCCTGCGGCGGTTCGGAGCGAGGATTATCATTGGTCAAGATGATCTGGTCAGCTAACGAAGCTGCAACCGCGCCCATTTCTCGGCGCTTGCCTCGATCCCTATCACCACCACAACCAAAAACACAGATCAGTTTTTCAGGTTTATTCTGCTTAAGCGTTGTCAGAACATTCAAAAGCGCGTCGCTGGTGTGGGCAAAGTCAATCACCGCCGAGGCTTTATCTGCAACTGGGATAACCTCCATTCTCCCCGGCGCTGCCTTTAATAAGGAAAGCACCTCTCCGATAGTCTTGGCGTGGCAGTCCTGCCAATGCAATACCGTCGCCGCGGCCAGTAAATTACTTAAATTATGTCGTCCTAACAGAGTGCTTCTGATAGCAACACAGCCACTGGGCGTAACCAATTCAGCTGCGAACCCTGCGGCATCGAACTTCGCATTCCTTGAAAACACATCAGCACCCATCGACTCTTCCATACTGAAAGTGAGCACAGATTCATTTCTATATCGCTCAGCCAGGTGCTGACCAAAGTCATCATCAAGGTTAACAATCCTTGTCTCCAAGGCAGGAAACTCAAACAAAAGTTCCTTGGCATGACGATACCGGCGCATATCACCGTGATAATCAAGATGATCCTGGGTTAGGTTGGTAAGAACTGATGCCGCAATATGAGTGCCATTTAACCTCCCCTGGGTTAAACCATGGGAAGAAGCTTCAAGCGCTACGTACTGGCAGGTTTGTTTGCAAAAGGCGGCCAACTGGCGCTGTAAGCTGACCGGGTCTGGCGTGGTTAACCCTGGCTTCGTTGATGCACTTGTGGATCTACCAACGCCTAATGTTCCTATTACGCCACAGGGCAGATTTAATGCATTAAGCGCATCAGTGATTAAACTGGCCACTGTAGTCTTACCATTGGTGCCGGTGACTGCAATGACCGATAGTTCCTTAGAGGGTTCATCATAGAAACGGCTGGCAATTTCGCCGACCTTCATGGCCAGGTTTTCAACTTCAAAAACCGGAATACCTTGCTGCATTGATTCAGCACCCGCTGGCGTTCTGACCACTGCCGCCGCGCCTTTACCAATCGCATCATCTATAAAATAAGCGCCGTCATTGGCCGCACCAGCAACCGCAATAAAAAGGTCTCCCGGTTTCACTTCACGGCTATCCATGGAAATCCCGTGAATAGGCAACTGCACGGGTCCCGTTTCGGGCAAAATCTGTTGCAGGGTCTTCATCTAGACCGCCTCTCTTATATAGCTTGGAGGCACATTGAGAAGTCGCAACACATTAGACATAACCCGGGCAAATATCGGCGCTGCAATGGCTCCACCGCCGACCCTGCTGGTTTTAGGTTCGTTAATTACAACAACACCCACAAACCTGGGTTGGTGAAGCGGTGCGATTCCTGCAAAAAAAGCTATATGGCGAGTATCGTCATAGCCTTCTTTACCAATTTTACGAGCCGTACCAGTTTTCCCTGCCACCGCATAAGCATCTACGGCTGCTTTTCTACCAGTCCCCTCAGAGACCACGCGCCCCAGCATGACCAGTAACTGCCTGGCGACCGCCTCAGGAAGAATTCGCTCTTCTGAGGACGTTCCCGAATTTAATAAGGTTAGATCCCTTTTAATACCGCCACTAGCAATCGTAACGTACGCAGAAGCGAGTTGCAGGGGCGTTACCGTCAAACCATAACCATAGGCGAAAGTCACTCTTTCTATGTTTTTCCACTGCCTGCGACTCGGCAGGAAGCCACTACTTTCGCCTGGATAGCCAATTGCCGTTGCCTCGCCAAAGCCTACTTTTTGAAACATACTCCAAATATCATATTCGTTTAGCTGGAGCGCTAAACGACTAATACCTACCTGGCTTGAATGGGCCAACACACCACCTAAATCGAGCAAACCCTGGTTCTTTGGATCACGAATAGTCGCGTTATCTACAGTAATAAAACCGGGATTAGTATCAATAACAGAGGCCGGCGTAAATTCAGGACTTTGCAAAGCAACCGCTACAGTGAATGGTTTAACAGTAGAGCCCGGTTCAAATACATCGGTGACCGCGCGGTTACGGATAGAGGCTAACTTTAATCTAAGGCGATTATTCGGGTTATAAGAAGGCTGGTTTGCCATGGCCAGTACTTCACCATTACTCACATCCAGCAACACAAAAGAACCTGATAGCGCTTTGTATTCATGAACAGCAGATTTTAGCTCTCTATAAACCAGGAACTGGAGCCGCTGGTCAATCGACAAATGTAAGTCGCGACCCGCAACCGCTTCCTCTACCGGCATGATGTCCCTGACAACTTCTCCGTAAAGATTCTTTAAGACCTTTTTCTTACCCTCCTGTCCTGATAACCATTTTTCATAAGACAGTTCCAACCCTTCCTGGCCATGATCATCAATATCGGTAAACCCAACTACATGAGCTGCCACTTCGCCTGAAGGATAGAAACGATGGTACTCCTTCGCACTATAAACTCCGGATATTCCTAAGTTGAGTATCAACTCTGCTTCTTGCGGCTTTGCATGTCGGCGGAGATATACGAATTCCAGATCCTTAGCACGGCCCATCTTCTTCTGGAACTCAGCTATAGAAACACCCAGCGCGTCTGCTAATCGAGTCAGGGTTGCAGGCTCTTTAGGCAGTTCTGATGGGTTCGCCCACAGCGATACCACCGGTGAGCTGACTGCCAGAGGATTGCCGCGTCGATCAAGAATCATGCCTCGATGGGCATTAATTCGCTCCATCCTGATGGTTCGGGCATCTCCTTCATCTTGTAGAAAATCTTTTTGGGTCATTTCCAGATGGACCAATTTAGCGCCAACTACTCCGATCAACAGGGCAAAGATAACGATGGCTATGTGAATCCGCAGACTACTATTCATGGTCTGTCTTCCTCTCTGGAAAGGCGGTCAGGAGAACGTCGCATTAAAACGAGTCTCCCTCTATCCGGCGATGACATACCTAACTCTTCTCTGGCCAGTTGATCGATACGGTTGTACCCAGCCCAGGCACTTTGCTCTAACAGAAGACGCTCGTATTCGCTATCCAGGTTATCCGCAGCATCCTGTTCGACCTGCAATGCGCCATAAAGCACCCGCGTCTGGTGAGAAGCGTAAATCACAAAAAAGCTCGACAGAATGACGATGACTAAAGCCACTAAAACACGGATCTGGGAGGCTCCTATCAGCCAGTCAAAAAGCGCCTTTGTAGAAACAGCTTCTTTCATACGATTTTTTCCATAACGCGCATCACTGCACTCCTGGCCCGTGGATTAATCATTATTTCCGCTTGCTTGGCGACACTTTTGCCCAGCGATTTGACAGGCTTAACAATCTGATCACTGGTAATCGGCATACGACTTGGGTAAGGGTCATTCTTTTCCAAATCCCGAATAAACCTTTTTATGATTCGGTCTTCCAGGGAGTGAAAGCTGATTACCACCAATCGCCCTTGCTTGTGAAGTCGTTCAAACACCTGCTTGAGACAAGTCTGCAACTCTTGTAACTCCTGATTAACGTGGATCCGAATCGCTTGAAAAGTACGCGTGGCGGGATGCTTTTTTTGCTCTCGCCTGGGCACTGTACTCGCCACAAGAGCTGCTAATTCCAGGGTGGTTTGGATTGGCTTTACGGCACGTTGCCTGACTATTTCCAAAGCAATTTTCCTGGCAAACCTTTCTTCTCCCAGTGTTTTTAACACTGTTGTTATCTCTGCTGCGGTCGCTGCATGCAGCCAGGTAGCCGCACTTTCCCCTTGTGAGTTATCCATCCGCATGTCTAAAGGGCCATCCTTCTGGAAGCTAAAACCCCGTTCAGGAGAATCCAGTTGCACTGAGGAAACCCCTAAATCAAGTAAAATGCCATCGACGCAGTCGATGTCATGGCCAGCCAGCAGGTTGCTAATATCAGCGAAACCGCCATGCGCGATAGATACCCTGGCATCAGCATCGTAAAGCTGATGCGCTACAGCAATAGCATCGGGGTCTTTATCAATCACCATCAACCGCCCTTTATTGGATAGCTGCTCCATTATCTTCGCGCTATGGCCACCTCTACCAAAGGTACAGTCAACGTAAATTCCATCGGCATCATGCACCAGCGCATCTATTGACTCGGTTAATAGAACAGGGACATGCTCCATGACCAGTCCCGTTACAACGACAATGTAAGTAATTCATCAGGGACATCCTGCTCAGGCTGGGCTTCTAGCCAGGCATCACGGCGCTCGGCCCAAAGTTCTTCGTCCCATAATTCCAACTTATTACCCTGTCCCAGTAATACCGTTTTTTTTTGCAATCGCGCATATTCTCGTAATGGCGGCGTGATAAGGATCCTGCCGCTGCCATCCATCGGTATATCAGTGGCGTGGCCAATCAGCAGACGCTGTACTCGGCGGCCGGCCACGTTGAAACTCGGCAAGGATTCTACTTTTCGTTGGATATCTTCCCAAGCAGGTTGCGGGTAAATCAAAAGGCACTTTTCATCAGTGTCGATGGTGACCACGATCTCTCCATTGCAGGACAGCAGAATCTGCTCCCGATAGCGAGTTGGGATCGTCAAGCGACCCTTGGCATCCATGTTGACCTGATTTACGCCTCTAAACACCGGTCTTCCTTAAAAGAGTGTTTTGCCCCACTTTATTCCACTTTTACCCACAATTCCTCACATCGAACCTTAAAAACGGGATGGGAGGATGTCAAGCAGGGAATTGAAGAATTTGTCTTTATTTCACAATGGCTTAGGCGCACCCACTCGAACAAAGCGAACGATATTGAACTATCCTATTTATTAACAGGAGGATGATGAGTTTAGTTAATGTAGTTTATCAGGAGAGAGGATTAATAGACTTTTTAGTTATAAAAAAATATATTTTTAAAACTGGGAGTTAGCAATAAGCCGGGTTCTGTCGAGGGTAATCATTCATCTGTGATACTTGTCACCAAGCACCTATAGCGACCTACCCGAACCCTGCTGCGGGCAGCAGCATCTGGATCCCTATTTGGTCTTGCTCCGGGTGGGGTTTACCTTGCCACCACTGTTGCCAGTAATGCGGTGCGCTCTTACCACACCATTTCACCCTTACCCGCTTTCGCAGGCGGTATTCTTTCTGTTGCACTAGCCGTAGGCTCGCGCCTCCCAGGCGTTACCTGGCACCCTGCCCTGCGGAGCCCGGACTTTCCTCTGCTTCAAGCAGCGATTACCTGGCTAACTCCCAAAGCTGAGCTTAGCGCCTATAGGCGATCGACTCAAGATGCATCTCTAATAACCAGGGCCCTTTGATAAAGCTCATTCCGAGGTAGCCCGGTTAGCTTTGCTGCCAGCCCGACAGCTTTGCTAACCGCAAGCTCAGCCAGCAGGAGCTGTAATATCTCTTCAGCCTGATTCTCATCAAAACCCTCGGTCGAACCTTCAAGCAATATAACAAACTCACCCTTTACCGGGATGGTTCCATTTTCTAAATTGGCTAATTGATCGTCCAGACTTGACGCGATTACCTGCTCGAACCGCTTAGTCAATTCCCGGGCAATAACCACACGCCTATCAGGCCCAAAAACTTCAAGCAAATCGCTCATCAGATCAATCACCCTATGCGGTGCCTCATACATAATGACGGTGCCACTTTCCTGAACCAATAACTGAAGTTGCTTTTTCCGGGCTTTCTTTTTTATAAAGCCAACAAACACAAATCTATCAGTTGCAAGCCCTGAAGCACTTAAAGCAGCCAGCATTGCTGAAGCGCCAGGGATCGGTATGACGCTGATCCCGGATTCCTGCGCCAACCGAACTATTCGATAACCTGGATCTGAGATCAACGGCGTCCCTGCATCTGAAACCAGCGCTACCGACTCACCTGACAGCAATTTAGCCACTAATTGCTCCGACACTTCACGTTCATTGTGATCATGATAAGCAAGCATTCGTGCTTTGATATGGTAATGCTCTAGTAGCTTCCTACTATGCCTGGTATCTTCAGCCGCCACCCAATCTACTGACTGCAAAGTTTCAATAGCACGCTCAGTTATATCTTTTAGATTACCTATCGGCGTGGCTACTATATAGAGCTTGCTCATACACTCACCTTGATGGAGACAACCTTAAATGGAATTGACCTTAAATATAATTAACCTCAAACATAATTAACCTTAAATATAATTAACCTCAAATATAATTAACCGTAAATACAATTAACCTTAAATGAAGAGAACCTTAGCTGACGGGCACCCTAGATAGACAAATTCTTGGTTAGAAAAAACTTGGCTAAAAAAACCTTAATTAAAAACCTTAGCTAAAAACCTT
>Ga0206679_10000845_pt1 | contig 25739 bp, 24 predicted proteins | sample M110012015metaG_FD_155464 | JGI IMG/M metagenome (GOLD analysis project Ga0206679, IMG submission 155464) | Ammonia-oxidizing marine archaeal communities from Monterey Bay, California, United States - M1 100m 12015 | ecosystem: Environmental > Aquatic > Marine > Intertidal zone | place: USA... | reverse complement strand
GCCTTAATATATTTTTCTATATTGTATATTCTTGGAGTTCGACTGAAACAAATATGAGTACACTTCACTGTATCAAATTAAACAAAGATTTAGAAGGTCTTGAGAGAGCCCCCTACCCTGGCGAACTTGGGAAGAGAATTTTAGAGAATGTTTCTAAAGACGCTTGGCATATGTGGCTAGACCATCAAACAATGCTCATTAATGAAAACAATTTAAACCTATTCGAAGCCTCCTCTCAAAGCTATCTTAAAGAACAAATGGAAAAATACTTTTTCGCTGAAGATGATCTGGACTCGATTCAAGGCTATACACCAAAATAATGCTTTAAAGGCTTATATGTTTTTTAATAATATGTTTAATTTAATTTCGATTAACAATGGCTAATTTATTTATCATTTCTGCCCCATCTGGTTGTGGAAAAACATCCCTCGTTGAAGCGTTAATCAAAAACACAAAAAATCTTTGCGTCTCTGTTTCTCACACCACTCGCCTCCCTAGAGTAGATGAAGTCAACGGGATTAATTATTACTTTGTCTCTATTGATGAATTTGATGAAATGATTAAAAAAAATGCCTTTGTTGAAAATGCATTGGTCTTTGACAATCATTATGGCAGTTCCAGTCAATTGATTAAAGAGAAACTTGATGAAGGTGTTGATGTAATTTTAGAGATTGACTGGCAAGGTGCCCGTCAAGTAAAAATAAATATGCCTAATTCAATAAGTATATTTATCCTACCACCCTCTAAGGAAGCGCTTCTAGAAAGACTTCAACAAAGAGCACAAGATAATGACGAAACAATCAACACAAGAATGTCTGACGCTCAAAATCAGATGCAACACTTCAATGAATTTGATTACCTTGTCATAAATGATGACTTTAATAGTGCTTTAAATGACTTAAATCTCATTATATGTAGACCAGGAAAGGCTTCCGAACGATTCAGACTCTCTCTTTCAGAGCAGTCTAGAAAGTACATAAAATTGCTCGAAAAATTGATATAACACTAAATTTAGGTATAATTTAGCTCTACTTATCGTTTTGAACGAGAAATTATGAGTGCATTAGCATTATCGATAAAAAATACAGCTAGAGATCTAGAGGTACAAAAGTACCCACCAATTCTATCTCCAGAGCAAGAATATGAGTTAGCTATTGAACTTTATGAAAATGGTAACTTGTCAGCAGCTAAAAAACTTGTCCTAGCTCATATGCGCTTTGTTGCATTTATTGCTCATGGCTATAAAGGTTACGGATTAGAACAAGCAGACCTGATACAAGAAGGCACTATCGGCCTAATGAAAGCCGTTAAGCGTTTTAACCCTCACAAAAAGGTCAGATTATCTTCTTTTGCTGTGTACTGGATTCGTGCAGAAATTCATGAATACATTTTTAAAAATTGGAAAATTGTTAAAGTAGCTACGACCAAAGCTCAGCGTAAACTTTTTTTCAAGCTTAGACAGGCCAAATCTCATATATACCAGTCACTCAACAATGACCAAGCAGAAGAAATTGCAACTAATTTAGGCGTAAGAAAAAAAGATGTCATTGAAATGGAGTCACGTCTTCAATTAAGCGATGTTGCTTTTGAAATTAATGACGACGAAGACACCTACACACCCGAGCAATATCTCTCAGATCCTGGCGAAACACCGGAACAATTATTATTAAATGACAACAGCCAACAGGATCAACATAATAAGCTTTATCAAGCACTTTCTTCTTTAGATGAAAGAAGTATCGATATTTTGCAGTCAAGGTACTTGAAAGAAGAAAAATCGACCTTACATACTTTAGCAGGCAAGTATGGCGTTTCTGCTGAAAGAGTTCGTCAGCTTGAAAACAAAGCTATTAAAAAGCTTAAAGAACGTCTAGAAGAATAAACCTTCTACGACAAATTTTTTAGTCCAATACTAGGAGAAAGTATGGAAATCCGTCCCTTACACGATCGTGTTATCGTTCGTAGAGTAGAAGAAAAGAAAACAACAGCCAGTGGCTTAATTATTCCTGATTCGTCAGCTGAAAAGCCTTCCAGAGGTGAAATCGTAGCAGCTGGAAAAGGCAAAATAAGCGCCCAAGGTGATTTAATCCCCTTGGATGTAAAGGTTGGCGATACAGTTATGTTTGGTCAATATTCAGGTTCAGAAATCACTGTTGGCGAAGAAACGCTTTTAGTGATGAGCGAAGATGAAATTGTTGCAATTATTGAAGAATAAAGGAGATAAAGCATGTCAGCAAAAGACTTAAAGTTTGGCCCAGAAGCCAGAGAATTAATGTTGTCAGGTGTCAATACACTTGCCAATGCAGTAAAAATTACACTCGGACCTAAGGGTAGGAATGTTGTTATTGATAAATCATTTGGGGCACCTGCCATAACCAAAGATGGTGTGACTGTTGCTCAAGATATTGAGCTCGAAGGCAAATTTGAAAACATGGGCGCCCAAATGGTTAAAGAAGTCGCTTCCAAAACTAATGAAATTGCTGGTGATGGAACAACAACAGCCACCGTTTTAGCGCAAAAAATTGTCTCTGAAGGTGTTAAATCAGTTGCTGCAGGCATGAATCCTATGGATCTTAAGCGTGGTATTGATAAAGCAACTGAAGCTGTCGTTGCGGCATTGCAAAAATCATCTCAACCTTGCAAAAATACTGCTGCAATTGCACAAGTTGGCACAATCTCCGCAAATTCAGATACATCAGTTGGGGACATCATCGCAAAAGCAATGGAAAAAGTTGGCAAAGAAGGCGTGATAACAGTTGAAGAAGGCTCAACTTTAGAAAACGAACTTGATGTTGTCGAAGGTATGCAATTCGATCGCGGTTATCTTTCACCTTATTTTATTAATAACCAAGAATCTATGACATCAGACTTAGAATCACCTTGCATCTTGTTGCATGACTCAAAAATAGCTAATATTCGTGACCTATTACCAGCTCTTGAATCAGTTCAAAAAGCTGGCAAACCACTACTTATTATTGCTGAAGACATTGAAGGTGAAGCTTTAGCCACATTAGTTGTTAACAATATGCGCGGTATTGTCAAGGTTGCTGCTGTAAAAGCACCTGGTTTTGGTGATCGTCGTAAAGCAATTTTGGAAGATATTGCCGTACTCACTGGCTCTACAGTTATTTCTGAAGAGGTTGGTTTGTCACTTGAAGGTGTTACTGAAGAACACTTAGGTACTGCAAAACGCATTGAGATTGGAAAAGATAACACAACCGTTATCGACGGTGCTGGTCCAAAAAATAATATTAAAGCCAGAATTGGTCAAATCAAGACTCAAATTGAAGTTACCAGTTCTGACTATGACAGAGAAAAACTACAAGAACGTTTAGCTAAACTTTCTGGTGGTGTTGCTGTAATTAAAGTTGGTGCAGCAACCGAAGTTGAAATGAAGGAGAAAAAAGATCGCGTAGATGATGCCCTTCATGCAACCCGTGCTGCCGTTGAAGAAGGTGTTGTTCCTGGAGGAGGTGTTGCCTTTGTTCGTGCCATTTCATCACTGAAATCTCTTAAAGGTGATAACAGTGATCAGAATGTTGGTATTGGAATATGTAGACGAGCTCTAGAAGAGCCTTTAAGACAGATTGTGTCCAACGGTGGTGGCGAAGCTTCTGTTGTCCTTAATGAAGTATTGAAAGGCAAAGATAACTTCGGCTACAATGCAACAACAGAAAAGTATGGCGATATGCTTAAAATGGGAATCTTAGATCCTACTAAAGTAACACGTGCAGCGCTTCAACACGCTGCTAGTATTTCTGGTCTAATGATAACTACTGAAGCAATGGTTACAGATATGCCTCAAGACTCAGCTCCTGCGATGCCTGATATGGGTGGCATGGGTGGTGGTATGCCAGGTATGATGTAAATCAAATTATCAATCTAAAAAAAGCCCCATTTTTTGGGGCTTTTTTTTGGTATTATGTGTGCCAATTATTTCCTTTACAGACTATGTCTAATTACGACGCATCTTCAATAGAAGTCCTAACTGGCCTGGAGCCAGTCAAAAAACGCCCAGGCATGTATACAAACACTGAAATTCCCAACCATCTTGCACAAGAAGTAATGGATAACAGCGTCGACGAAGCAGTCTCTGGTTACGCAACCCAGATCAATGTCACGCTTCATCAAGACGGTGCTTTATCCGTTGAAGATAACGGTAGAGGAATTCCGATAGACATACACCCAAAAGAAGGCGCTCCTGCTGTTGAAGTTATCCTAACAAAGTTACACGCTGGAGGTAAATTTTCAAATGATTCTTACCAGTTTTCTGGTGGTCTTCATGGTGTTGGAGTTTCAGTGGTGAATGCACTTTCTAGTTCTTTTGAAGTATGGATTAAGCGAGAAAGTAAGCAATACTACATGAAATTTAACTCAAGCGTAAAAACCACTGACTTGGAAGAAATGGGTGATGTTGGAAAACGCAATACTGGAACTTTAATTAAGTTTACACCTGACCCCAAATATTTTGATACTGTCAAATTTTCCGTCAAACAGTTACGTCACAACCTTCGATCCAAGGCTGTTCTTTGTCCTGGATTAGAGGTTAATTTTGATAACCAAATTGATGACACCAAAGACAGGTGGCTCTACGATGATGGCATTAAAGACTACCTGGCAGTTTCTTTGGATGGACTTGATTGCCTACCACCTTCTCCCTTCGTTATTTCATTTAAAACCAAAGAAGAGCAACTCGATTGTGCACTGACTTGGACTGAGAACACAAGTAATATGACCGCTGAAAGCTATGTTAATTTAATCCCAACAATTGGTGGTGGTACTCATGTTAATGGTCTTCGATCTGGACTCACGGAAGCTCTAAAGGAATTTTGTGAATTCAGAAGCCTAATTCCAAAAAATATTAAACTGACACCTGACGATGTATGGCAGAGAATCGCCTTCGTCTTGTCGATTAAAATACTAGACCCTCAATTCTCAGGCCAAACCAAGGAAAGGCTCTCATCAAGAGAGTGCGCTTCATTTGTTTCAGGCGTTGTTAAGGATTCTTTTAGTCTTTGGCTCAACCAACATACTGATATAGCTGAAAAAATTGCTGAAATTGCCATTTTAAATGCTCAGTCTAGACTCAAAACCGCAAAAAAAGTAGTCCGTAAAAAAATTGTTAGCGGCCCTGCCCTACCCGGAAAACTTTCAGACTGCACAAGTATTAACCTTGATCAAACTGAAGTTTTTTTAGTTGAAGGCGACTCAGCTGGAGGCTCAGCAAAGCAAGCAAGAGATAAAGATTATCAAGCAATACTACCATTGAGAGGTAAAATTCTTAATACTTGGGAGGTGGACTCAACCGAAGTCCTTGCGTCCAATGAAATACATGACATCAGTATTGCTATTGGTTTAGAGCCAGACAACAACGACCTCTCCGGTCTCCGCTATGGAAAAATTTGTATACTAGCTGATGCTGATGCTGATGGCGCTCATATTGCCACTCTAATCTGTGCACTATTTGTTAAACACTTCCCTAAACTGGTTAGGGAGGGCCATGTATATGCTGCAATGCCACCTCTCTATAGAATTGATGCAGGAAAACAAGTTTTTTATGCTCTGGACGATAAAGAAAGAGATGCTATCTCAGCTAAACTATTAAGAGAAAATAAACGACAAAAAATTCAGGTGCAAAGATTCAAGGGTTTAGGAGAAATGAATCCTAAACAACTCAGAGAAACGACTATGCAGCCTGACACTAGACGGTTAATACAATTAACCCTCAGTAACCCTTTGCAGGTTTCTCAGACGATGGATATGTTGCTTTCAAAAAAGAAAGCGTCTGATCGAAAATCTTGGCTTGAAGATAAAGGAAATTTGGCTAATGTCTAAGGCAGTTGTGCTTCTTTCTGGAGGACTAGACTCAACCACTACACTTGCTATTGCAAAATCACAAAGCTTTGATTGTTATGCTTTGAGTTTTGATTATGGCCAAAAACAGCTTTCTGAACTTGTCTCTGCAAAATTAATCGCTAAAAAGTTAGGGGTTATCGAGCATCGCATTATGAAAATTTCCTTAGCAGATATTGGTGGATCAGCGCTCACTGACGTCAATCTTAAAGTTCCAAAATATAAAGAAAGTAATGAAATTCCAATAACCTATGTACCTGCACGAAACACTATATTTTTATCATTCGCACTTGCTTGGGCTGAAGTGATTGATTGTCAGTCAATCTTTATCGGTGTCAATGCTCTTGATTATTCAGGTTATCCAGATTGTAGACCAGAATATATTAAAGCCTATGAAGAAATGGCAAACCTTGCTACCAAGCAATCTATCGAAGGTGATAGATTAACAATTCATACTCCCTTGATCAACCAAACAAAAGCACAAATTATCAAGCAAGGCCTAAGCCATGGAGTTGATTATTCTCAAACTATTAGTTGTTACCAGGCTAACAACAAAGGTGAAGCTTGTGGCGAATGTGACGCATGCGTTCTTCGGCAAAATGGCTTTGAACAAGCAGGAGTCATTGACCCTACAAAGTATCAATGAAATATTTAGAATTTAGTATTATTAGTTTGTTTTTTGACGATAAAATGTAAACTTTTAAACCATTAAAGGATTAAACTCAAAATGAGTATTGAAGATAGAGTACGTAAAGTTGTAAGTGAACAGTTGGATGTAAATGGTGATATTGACAATAATGCCTCATTTATTGATGATTTAGGTGCTGATTCGCTAGATACTGTTGAACTAGTGATGTCTCTTGAAGAAGAATTTGATTGTGAAATCGCAGATGAAGAAGCAGAAAATATTACAACCATTCAGCAAGCAATAGATTATATTAACGCAAATACGTAACAACTTCAAAATAATCCAAAAAGGCGCTCTTTTTAATTCTATAAGGCGCCTTTTTTATATAATATAGAAATCAAATCAACCGTTAAGAAAACAATTAAAAACTTTTGACACATTCGCAAATCGCATTAACATTATATGAAAAAGAGAAGAGTTGTCATCACAGGTTTAGGAATAGTTTGCCCTGTAGGTAATACGATAGCTGAGGCTTGGCGTAATATTCTTAATGGTAATTCAGGTATCGATACACTCGAAAACATTAATACCGAAGGTCAGGCAGTGACTTTTGGGGGCTCAGTTAAAAATTTTGATATCTCTGAGTATCTTAGCCCTAAAGAAGCCAAAAAAATGGACATCTTCATTCATTACGGTATGGCTGCCGGTATTCAAGCTATCGAAGATAGCGGAATAGAGGTTTCTGAGTCCAATGCTGAAAGAATTGGTGTTGCTATTGGCGCAGGTATTGGGGGCTTAACAACTATTGAAAGAACAGCGGATCTTTTCCGAGAAAAAGGTCCTAGGAGAATTTCACCATTCTTTGTACCCTCTTCTATCATTAACATGGTTTCTGGCAATCTATCAATTAAGTATGGCCTCAAAGGGCCTAACTTTGCAATTGTTACCGCTTGCACAACAGGAACTCACAATATTGGTGATGCTTCAAGAATTATCGAATATGGCGACGCCGATGTGATGATTGCTGGTGGAACTGAAATGTCCACAACTAACTGCGGTCTTGGTGGCTTTGCTGCAGCTCGTGCACTTTCTACACGAAACGATGACCCAAAGACAGCCTCTAGACCTTGGGACATTGACAGGGATGGTTTTGTCCTTGGAGATGGAGCTGGTGTAATGGTACTTGAAGAATATGAGCACGCTAAAAAGCGTGGCGCTAATATTTATGCGGAACTATCTGGTTACGGCATGAGTAGTGATGCCTATCACATAACCCTGCCTTCAGAAGGTGGCGAAGGTGCCGCAAGGTGTATAACGAATGCAATTAATAATGCCGGAATCAACCCAAATGAAGTCGACTATATTAATGCCCATGGAACCTCAACACCAGCTGGCGATATTGCTGAAACCTATGCAGCTAAGTTAGCTTTAGGCTCACATTCAAATAACATAGTAATGAGTTCAACAAAATCAATGACAGGTCATCTACTAGGTGCAGCAGGCGGTATTGAGGCAATTTTTTCCACCCTTTCAATCAAAGATCAAGTAGCTCCGCCAACAATCAATGTATTTAATCAAGATCCAAAATGTGATTTAGATTATGCTGCAAATGAGGCGAAAGAAATTAACATCAATAATTCTATATCAAACTCGTTTGGTTTTGGGGGCACCAATGGTTCTATCGTAATATCTAAGTTAACTTAACCTTCATCTATAACGATCGTTGATGTATCCGAGATATCGGAATCTGAAATTAGTCCTTTTACAATTTTATAGATACGAATACCACCATTTTGGACGCTATGAAGTGCTTCTTGTTTAATAACGATGAGTTTCCAGCTGTGTTCATCTGAATCAAACTTGATAGCGCCACCAATGATGGCTAAAGCTATAATCGCACCTAAGAAAAATTTAATCATTTAAATTTAAACCTTTTTTATATTGAAGACATTTTACCCAGTTTAAGAATGCTCTACTACAATTCAAGATACTTATTGTTTTTCATGAAATTAATAATCTTGACGTCCTTTAATAACTACCTCATATCCAGTTTCCTCCGGCTCATCATCTAGAATTTCAGGAGGAAAACCCTCTCCTAAAACTTCAATACCTATTTTTTCTTCGAGTCTCTTAATAATGTTAGGAGAGAGTTCACGAGAACCATAACGCTTTTCACCATCTTTAAAGATATCAACTATGAGAGGGGCAATTTCAAGGTCTAAACCTTTACGCTTAGCTAGCTCATTAAAAATTCCAACATCTTTCGAAACTAAATCCATTGTAAAACTTATGTCCCTACTGCCATTAAGAATAACCTGTGACTCGGTTTCATGAACAAACGAGTTTCCAGAAGATGCTTTAATTGCTTCATATGTAACATTCATATCCATACCAAGGACTTTCATTGTTGTCAATGCTTCAGCAATTGAAGTCAAATTAACTGTTGCTAAATAATTAGTCATAACTTTAAGTTTAGAGGCCGTTCCAAGATCTCCAGTATGTAACACTCTGCGACCCATAGTTGTTAATATTGGTAAAACTAACTCAAAAGCCTCTCTTGTACAACCTGCAAAAATTGAAATATTGCCAGTATCAGCTCTATGGCAACCTCCTGAGACTGGGCAATCGATTGGTAAGGCGCCAACCACTTCTACTAAAGCACCAATACGCCGAATTTCAGCTTCATCGGTTGTGCTCATTTCTAGCCATATTTTCCCCTTACTAAGGCCAGCCAAGACTCCATCCTTAGACTCCATTACCTCTGAGCAAATCTTAGGTGATGGTAAGCAAGTAATTATCACATTGCAATCTTCCGCCATTTCTTTAGGGGAACTTCCACTATGAGCGCCTCTCTTAATAAATTCATTAACCAGGTCTTTATTTAAATCTCTAACTGTAAGGTCAAATCCATTTCTTAATAAACTGCCTGCAAGCTTACCACCTGCATTTCCTAAACCAATAAAACCTACTTTCATTAATGCCTCCTAATAACTATCAATAAATTTAATCATCATCGACATAGTAAGGATTTGAATCCATCGAAAGATGAAGTTTTTGACCTTTATAGGGCGAGTGAAAGTCAACAACATCAAGATTAAGTTCAACACCCAAGCCAGGCTTAGTTGACGGAATAATGTAGCCATTACACCAATTTATTGGTTCCTGTAGAACTTTAGAATGAAAGCCATCCCAAGTTTTAATGCTTTCCATAATCAAAAAATTAGGTGTTGCAGTTGCAAGCTGAATACTTGCAGCGGCACCTACAGGGCCGTTATACAAATGAGGAGCAATTTGGGTATAGAAGACTTCAGCTAGGCTAGCAATTTTTTTTGCTTCTAAAATTCCACCAACTCGTCCCAAATTCATTTGAATTATTGATGCAGAATTGTTTTTTAAAACATCAAAGAATTCATACTTGGTGGTCAACCTTTCTCCAGTTGCAATAGGAATACTAGTTTTTTTTGCAACTTCTGTCATTGCGCTTGATTGCCCGGGAGGCACAGGCTCCTCGAACCATAATGGATCAAACTGCTCAAGTCTTTTCGCTAATCGAATTGCAGAAGCTGGGGTTAACTGGCCATGAGTCCCTATTAGAATATCGCAGTTATCTCCTACAGCTTCTCTCACTTTTCGACAATAGTTTTCACAATGTTTTAAACGACTCATTGATATTTGATGCCCAGAGTAAACAGAATATGGTCCTGCAGGATCAAACTTAATTGCACTAAAGCCTTGTTTCATAAAATTAACAGCAGATTCAGCTCCAAGCTCTGGATCCTCATAATTTAGAACTCCATTTTTATCTTCTGGATATAAATAAGTATATGAGCGTAGCTTGTCATGAACCTTGCCACCTATAAGCTCATAAATTGGCTTATTTGCTGCTTTTCCAATAATATCCCAGCAAGCCATTTCAAGACCACTCAAAACGCCCATCATCGTTAAATCTGGGCGCTGAGTAAAACCACTCGAATAACACTCCCTATAAAGTCGCTCAATATGGTGTGGATCTTGTCCTTTCAAATATCGTCCAAAAACATCTTCTATTGCTTTAACCACAACTTCTGGATGAAAAGATGCTGAATAGACCTCACCAATACCTGTAATTCCGCATTTAGTTTCTATTGATAGAAAAATCCAATACATCCCTCCTAAATGTGGTTGAGGAGTTCCAACTATATATGTGTTTAATTTGACTACTTCCATAACGGTATCAATAAAATAGTATTTGATGATATTGGTGTCATTTTTATACCTATATAGAAACAGATGCAAGTAATCTTGTCACAGATTAATTAATAATTATTTACAGATCTTTCAGGACTGCCTTTGCGCTGAGAGTTTTTCCAATGTGGGTCAACCCAAACATTAGCATTATTTACTTCAAGTGGCTTGTTGCCTAATATAGTATCAGCCATTTTTTCAGCTGCCATGATGGTAGGTCCATTCAGGTTGCCGTTGGTTATAGTAGGAAAGATAGAGGAGTCTACTACCCTTAATTTATCAATACCATTTACTTGTCCCTTATTATTTACAACTGCCATTGGGTCATTCTCAGAGCCCATCTTGCAAGTACAAGATGGATGATAAGCACTCTCAACATTAGCCCTAACCCAGGCATCTATTTCATCATCGGTATTGACTTCTAATCCGGGATTTGCCTCTTCACCTCTAAAATCGTCAAGAGCCGGTTGGTTTAGTATTTCCCTTGTCAGCCTAATACAATCCCGCCAGTCTTGTCGATCTTGCTCACTTTGCAAATAATTAAACAAGATGATTGGTTTTGCTTCAGGATCAGGACAATTAATTTTTATACTTCCTCGACTCGTTGGAGAGTTGACACCAGCATGAACCTGATAACCGTGACCATCCATTGAGGCTTTACCGTCATAACGCATCGCTGCTGGGAGGAAATGGTATTGGATATTAGGCCATTCAATGCCCTTTCTGGAGCGAATGAAACCACAAGATTCGAAGTGGTTAGTAGCGCCTAAACCTGATTTAAACAATAGCCAACGCACGCCAATAAGCGCCATACTAAAATAATTTAATTTACTATTGAGGGTAATCGGTTTTTTACAATGATATTGGAAATACACTTCCAGATGATCTTGTAGATTTTCACCAACACCCGGTAGCTCATGTTGTAATTCGACACCTGCACTTTTCAAAACATCTGCAGGGCCAATTCCAGATAGTTGGAGCAATTGCGGTGAGCCTACAGATCCAGCACTCAAAATCACCTCTTTGTTGGCATTAATTGTTTTAATTTGATTATTTATTTTGTACTCAACACCTATTGCGGTTTTTCCTTTGAGTAAAACTTTTTGAACCAAAACACCTTGAATTATTGTCAGGTTTGACCTATTTTTTGCTTGATTAATATAGGCATTAGAGGCTGAAGCACGAATCCCTTTATTAACCGTCATGTGCATAGCTCCAAAACCTTCTTGTTGTTCACCGTTATAGTCATCAGTTTTTGGGTAACCAGCCTCAAAACCTGCCTCTATAAATACTTGGTAGAGTGGATTTAATTTCATGTTGTTACCACCACAAGTTGCTACAGGACCGTTTCCGCCACGATAATCGTCTTCACCGCCCTGCCAACTCTCAGAACGCTTAAAGTAAGGCAGGCAATCTTTATAAGACCAACCAGATACTCCTTGCTCTTCCCATTGATCATAATCACGTGCATGGCCACGAACATACACCATTCCATTTATCGAAGAAGAGCCGCCCATTACTTTTCCTCTAGGGCAGTGCATTTTGCGATTATCAAGATAAGGTTCTGGTTCAGAATAAAACTGCCAACAAAACTTTTCAGTGTTCATTGGGTAAGACAAGGCTGTTGGCATTTGGATTAAAATATTATTATCATTTCCACCGGTCTCGAGAAGTAGAACTTCATACTCGCCAGACTGTGTCAAACGATTAGCTAAAACACAACCCGCTGAACCTGCACCTACAACTATGTAATCAAATTGTTTATTCATGTCTTAATCAGTTTATATTGTTTTATGAAAGTTAATAAGGGCTCTCTATATCATCTAGGCGAACGAAAATGCTTTTTATTTGGGTATAGCTTTTTAGAGTTTCAGGTCCATTTTCTCGACCTATTCCAGACTCTTTATAACCCCCAACAGGCATCTCTGCTGGCGAATCTCCCCAGCTATTAATCCAACAAATTCCTGCCTTTAATTGGTTAATCACTCGATGGGCGCGATTTATATCTTGAGTGAAAACACCTGCTGCCAAACCAAACTTTGTATCATTAGCTCTCCCAATAACCTCTTTTTCATTTTCAAAACTCAATACAGACATCACGGGACCGAAAATCTCATCAGTAACACAAGGAGATCCGTCTTCACAATCAGCAAATATCGTTGGTTCTACAAAGTATCCATCGCGAGTTTGTTTTGTTTTGTGGCGATTTCCACCACAGATTAAACGTGCACCTGATGCCTTTGCCTTATCAATATAACTAATAACCTTACGAAGATGCTCAGCGCTGATTAATGCGCCCATCTGGGTTTCTAGATTCATCGGATCACCAAGTTTAATTGTTTTGCTTCGTTCACAAGCTTTAGCTAAGAATTCTTCGTAAATATCCGCCTGAACAAATACGCGAGTGCCATTAGTACAAATTTCACCCTGAGTATAAAAATTAGCCAATAACGCTCCTGAAATAGCATTATCCAAATCGGCGTCATTAAAAATTATCAAAGGTGACTTACCTCCAAGCTCCAAGGTCACTTCTTTCAGTGAGCCGGACGCATCAGCCATCACTTTTTTTCCAGTCTCGCTTTCACCAGTAAAGGATATTTTCGCGATGCGTGGATGTCTTGACAAAAATTGTCCTACACGATAGTCACCCTGAACAACATTAAATACTCCTGGTGGCATTCCAGCTTCGGTGTATATTTCGGCAAGTTTGAGGACACTTAATGGCGTCTCTTCAGAAGGCTTAAAAACCATCGCATTACCTGCTGCAAGACACGGTGCGGACTTCCAACAAGCTATTTGGATTGGATAGTTCCAAGCACCAATACCAGCACAAACCCCCAAAGGTTCCCTCCTTGACATAAAAAATGTATCAATATCTAAATCCTGTTGCGTTCCTTGTAGAGCTGGAACAAGTCCGGCATAGTATTCAATAACATCTGCTCCTGTATGAATATCAACACAATTAGCCTCCTGCAAAGGTTTTCCAGTATCTAGAACCTCTAATGCGGCTAGTTCGTCATTGCGTTCACGCAAAATAGAGACAGCCTTTAATAAAATACGACCTCTCTCAACAGCTGACATGGCAGACCACTCTGAGAAACCTTTTTCAGCCGATACTATGGCATTTTCTACGTCTTCCTTGCTTGCCTGACCTATGCGGCTAATTACTTGGCCATTAGCAGGATTGATTGTTTCAAAAAACTCACCAGAATTTGCTTCTGCGTAAGCACCATGAATATATAGATGTGTTTTCATATCAGTCATCACTTTTCTTTGAATTATTTGTTTAAAACAAAAATGAAATTATATAGCAGCATTATAATAATTACATGGAAGAAAATTTTAAACAAGAGCGTATTAATCTCGCTGCAGCTTTTAGATGGGCTGCTAGACTTAATATGCACGAAGCCGTAGCTAATCATTTCAGTTTGGCTGTTTCAGATGACGGTTCTCAATTCTTGTTAAATCCTATTGGCTTGCACTTCTCTGAGATTTGTGCAAGAGACCTTATCTTGCTTGACTCGAATGACTCTTCTACAATGTCACAACCCAATGCTCCTGACCCAACAGCATGGGCTATACACGGAGCAATGCACAGAAACAATCCTCAGGCTCGTTGTATCCTTCATGTTCATCCAAAATATGCAACTATTCTTGCCTGTCTTGAAGATAAAACCATGAAGCCCATTGATCAAAATACAATGCGCTTCTATGAGAAGGTCTCAATTGATAATGGCTATGATGGTATGGGACTTGGCGATGAAGCAGAGAGATTAAGCACTATATTGGGCAACAACTCTGTTATGTTAATGGGTAATCATGGAGTGCTGACTGCCGCAAAGACTGTAGCGAAAGCTTTTGACGATTTATTTTATTTTGAACGTTCATGCGAAACCCTGATTGGAGCCTATCAAACGGGTAAAAAGTTACATTTAGCTAGCCACGAAGTTGCTACAAAAACTGCCCATCAATGGGAAAAATATGATGCTTCAGATCTTCATTTTGATGCTTTAAAAAGAATCTTAGACAAGGAAGAGGCAGACTATAAAAATTAGGTCTGTAAAGCATATAAATTAATTAATAAGGAGCATTAATGTCAAATAACCCCATTTCATTAGATTTGAACTTCGTAAAGGCGCAATTTCCAGCTTTTAATGACCCTCTAAGTGCCAAATGGTCTTTTTTTGAAAATGCCGGTGGTAGCTACGTTCCCAATAATGTCATTGAGCGTTTAAATCATTTTATGACTTCTACTAAGGTTCAACCCTATGCTGAGTTTGATACCTCTGCAATTGCAGGTGACAATATGGACCAGGCAACGAACTTATTTGCTGAAATGATTAATGCGCAAAATGACGAAATTATCATTGGCGCCTCTACAACGATGAATATGTATGTTCTCTCTAATGCAATGAGAAGTCTTTTAAATCCTGGCGATGAGGTCATTGTTACCAATCAAGACCATGAAGCTAATGTTGGTGCTTGGCGACGACTTGCTCAATATGGAATAACCATTAATGAATGGAAAATCAACCCAGATTCTGCCGAACTTGAAATTGATGATTTGAAAGCGCTTTTATCGGATAAAACTAAAATTGTTGCTGTCACCCATTGTTCCAACATAGTTGGCTCAATTAATGATCTCAAGTCCATAGCTAAAATTGTTCATGAACATGATGCCTATATTATTGGAGATGGCGTCTCTTATGCGCCTCATGGATTTCCTGATGTAAAAGATCTAGATGTAGATTTTTATGCATTTAGCCTTTATAAAACATATGGACCTCACTTAGGGCTTCTTTATGGGAAAAAAGAGATTCTTAATAAACTACCTAATCAAAATCATGAATTTTTGGAAGGTGATGTGCCCTACACTCTTAATCCCGGCGGACCTAACCATGAAGAGTTATCTTGCTTAGTGGGTGTATATGAGTATTTTAATAACCTATATGAACACCACTTCCCAGGAAGCCAAACAACAACGAGAAGAAAAATTGAAAAAGTTAATGACCTAATTGCAAAACATGAACAGGAGATAGCAAATCCACTCCTGGACTATATAGATTCTCGTGATGACATTAAACTTATTGGAAAAAGCAAGATAGAGAACAAGAATAGAGCTCCAACGATTGCCTTCACTGTAAATAATAAATCATCAAAAGATGTTAGTAGCGAACTAGTCAAGAGTGGTATAGCTACAAGAAATGATAACTTTTATGCTTGGCGTTGTTTAATGGCTCTAGGTATAGATGTGGATGATGGTGTTGTAAGAACAAGCATGGTTCACTACAACACCCACGAAGATGTTGATAATCTTATTAATGCTTTAAAAAAGATATAAAGAAGCTCTCTAGGTTATTCACAATTAGCTTTCCTTATAAAGAGTTGGAAACATTTTTCCATCTAAATCATCGCCATTTTGATAACCATTTGCCATCATTATCGCTCTTTCCTCTTTTGCCCAATCACCTCTATACTCTATTTTAGAGCCTTCTTTAGCCATTCTTAAGGTGTATCTGTGAATGTCATTTTTTGGAGTGGTTTCATTCAAATTGCCGTGCAATGTCCTCATATCAAAAAACACACAATCACCCAATTCGAATTCCCACTGCAAAAATTCATAATCATCTTTGTTTTGCAGTATGTTAGGGGTAGTTTCATATTTTTTTCCATTAATAACACCAGCTTCACCATCAACTAAATGGCCGTCATTGAATCTTGTTCTTACAAACAACTTGTTCCAGAGGTGAGAGCCTTTAATCCAAGCAATGCCCTCTTCTTTTGAAACATGCTCGAGTGGCAACCAGAGAACACACATGGAACCCTCAAAATCAAAGTAAGTAATGTCGTGATGAAATGGTGCGCTTGACTTAGAACCTGCTTCCCTATAAAACCAATTATCCATTACCAAATTAATTCTTGATGCGCCCAAGAGTTCAGAGGCCATTTTCGATGTAGGAGAATTAAATACAAAGTCTTTGAACTCGGGGTATAAATTCCACGTCCAAAAATCTTCATAGTAACCAGGCAAGTCACTATCTTTTGTATGATTTACAAATCTTGGACTGGGATTATTAATATCAATTTCAATCCCATTTCTTAATTTTTCAATCCAACTCTTATCAAACTTACCTTTAATAAATACAGCGCCATCTTTTTGAAATTGATTAATTTCTTTTATACTTAGTAAATTTTGCATAAAATTTTAAATTATTGATTTTTAATATATTATTTAAACACTCTTTTAAACTAAGTTTTTCGGTTAGTTTGCCTTGGGCCAGAGCTGAGGAAACATTTTTCCATCTAATACATCACCATCTTTATAACCAGCATTTTTTATTTCTTTCGTATACGTAAAATTAGTTAAGTCTCCAGCATAACTGATTTTGGCGTCTTCTTTGGCTACTCTTAATGTGTAACGACTTAATGTTTTTTTTGGTATAGACGAACTCAGTACTCCATGAAGAGTTCTGATGTCAAATATAACACAATCTCCTAATTCAAAATCCCATTGTAAAAATTCATATTTATCTTTATTTCCTATAATATCGGGAGGATTTTCATATTTAATTCCGTTTATATTACATTCATTCCCCTCAACTTCATGTCCATCTTTAAACAAGACTCTTAAAAAGTGCTTATTCCATAAATGTGAACCTCTAACCCATGCAATTCCTTCATTCATTTTTAAAGGTTGTAAGGGTAACCAAAGAACACACATAGTACCTTCAATATCAAAATAACTTATATCATGATGGAATGGTGTAGCAGATTTAGATCCAGCCTCTCTTAAAAACCAATTATCCATCACAAGATTTATTTTGTCAGCAGACATCAACTCAGAAGCTATTTCTGAGTAAGGCGAATTAAATACAAAGTCTGTAAATTCAGGGATTAAATCCCATGTCCAATAATCTTCTAAATAGGCAGGGAGATCATTTTGATTTGTATGAGATTTAAATCTAGGACTTGGATTTTTTATATCTTTTTCAATTCCAATTTTTAATTTTTCTATCCAGTTAAGACCAAATTTCCCTTTGATGAAGATAGCGCCATTTTTTTGAAATTGTTTGATTTCTTTTTCAGTTAAAAGGTTCTTCATAGGTGTGAAGTTTAACCATTAAATAGAATCTAAAAACTATATTTTGACTGTCTATTAGAGTGGAATATTTTTCTCTAATACTACAGAATTTTCAATTTGTTTTGATGAAATTTCCCAATATTTATTAAGTAATTGAGCTGTTTGTTTTTTAGTATGACGAATAAAACCAAACTTCTCATAAAACTGAATAGCCCAAGTGACATCCTTCCAGGTGCCAACTAATAAATATGGGCTTTTGTTGAGTTTTAATAAGTGGAGCAATAGTGATTTTCCAATTCCCCTTCCTTGATAATTCGTCAATGTATATGCATGCCTTATCAGAGTAACATCTTTTAATTCTTGAATACCCATTACACCCACTAATTTTTTATTTTTCTTATAGCCAAACATGCGAACACCATTATCAAATTCATTAACCAACTCTTGCTCTAGCATGTATGGTTCATGCCAACAATCATCTGGAATAACACCCTTGTACTTTATTGCAGCATCATTAATTACATGGAGAATGTTAGATAGGTCTTTTTTTGTATTTTCTATTATCATCTAACGCCCGAAAACTTTACCCGAGAATTTTCAAGTAACTAAGTTTATTTCATATAATATATCGCAATTTTTGCTGCTAAGGCTGCATTATTTTGTATTAATTTGATATTTGCATTTAGGCTTTTACCATGCGTTATTTCATTGACTTTTGATAACAAATATGGTGTTATTTCCTTACCTGTGATTTTTTCTTTGTGGGCTTCAACAATAGCCTCATTTATTGCTTCATTCATCATAACCAACTCCAGTTCAAATGCTATTGGTATAGGGTTGGCCACCAGTACACCTCCTTTGATTGAAAGATCCCACTTTGTCTTTAATATTTCTGCAATATCTAGTGCAGCGTCAACTCTATAGTCAACATTAAATCCTGATTTTGATGAGTAAAAAGCTGGCAATTCTGAAGTTTTATAACCGATAACTGGCACACCTTTGGTTTCAAGATACTCAAGAGTTAATCCAATATCAAGTATAGACTTTGCTCCCGCACAAACAACGCACACATTCGTTTTGGAAAGCTCTTCAAGGTCTGCAGAGATATCAAATGTTTTTTCTGCACCTCTATGCACACCACCTATTCCACCAGTAGCAAATACTGCTATTTTTGCTAAGTTAGCAATTATCATAGTTGATGCTACTGTTGTAGAACCGGATAATTTTTTTGATACAGCAATAGCAAGGTCTCGCCTTGAAATTTTTCTGATTTCATCATTCGTAGCTAAAAATTCAATTTCTTCTTTACTAAGACCTACCTTTAAACGTCCTTTAATTATAGCAATAGTTGCTGGTATGGCATTATTTACACGTACTGTATCCTCAACCATGAGAGCAGTTTCTATATTTTCAGGATAAGGCATACCATGAGAGATAATAGTAGACTCAAGGGCTACAATCGGCAATTTGTTTTTTATAGCATTTTCTACGTCGGGATGGATATCTAAGCAATCATTTAGTTTCAATTTTATTTTCCTTTAATATAAGTTCAATATTTTTTGCTGATAAGTCATCACTAATAGTATTTTTACTTTTTAATGCTATTGCTGCAGTTGCTGAGGCATATTCTGCAGTTTTTTTAATGCTATTTAATTTTAAGAATCCATACACTATTCCAGCTACAAATGCATCTCCAGCTCCGTTTCCGCTTTTCACTTCAATATTTCGCTGACAATGGTGACCATGCTCTATTCCATCGTAATAAAAGACACCCTCTTTACCTAAGGTAATAAATATTTGCTTGCAACCTCTATTTAATATGTTTTGTGCAGCCTTAAGCATGCTTTGCTTGTTATTTATTTTGATTCCAGTAATAAGTTCGGCCTCTAGTCTATTAGGTTTAACTGTATGGAATTTACCAATAATATTAATTATTTTTGACGTTTTAGCGATAGATACTGGATCCAAAAATAATGGTATATGTCTGTATTCATCTGTAATGTATTCGATCACCTTGGTGGGAATATTTGTGTCAATTACAATAACAGAGCTTTGATTGAGAGCATTACTACAACTTTTGATGTCTTCGATACTCATTTCATTGATTATTCTCATATCCGATATCGATACCAACATATCATTATTGTCATCTAATACTGATAAATATTGACTTGTTGGCAATGTACTATGTTTTTTAATAAAAGAAGTGTCAACATTGGCAATTTGAGTTTTTTCAATTAAAAACTGCCCTAAGGCATCTGCACCAACATAAGAAAACATTTTTGTAGCTATAGAAATACGAGATAAGTTTTCAGCAATGTTTCTTCCAACACCTCCAGCAGACATCGAAATTTCGCCTGGATTTGAATCATTTAGAAGAAGAGGATTGTCGGCAGAACCTTGAAGATCTATATTTGAACCACCTATTACAGAAACATATGGCTCTGACTGCGTTACATAACCTCTACCTTTAATCAGGTTTTTTTTCACCATATTAGATATATGTACTCCAACAGATGAACGGGTAATATCTAACTTTTCAGCAATCTGATCTTGGCTTATCATGGGATTGGAATTTATCAATCTTAATATTTCCCTTTCCCTATTAGTTATATTCATATAAATAAATATTTATAATATAAACTTATATTTATTATATACACTTAATACATAAAGGAGTAAGAACTAAGTATGGTGGAGGGAATGGGATTCGAACCCATGATACCGTGAGGTATACACGCTTTCCAAGCGTGCTCATTCGGCCACTCTGACATCCCTCCGAAAATTTTTACTAATAAGTCTATATCTTGGAGGATTCAACCATTTGATCAATTTGTTCATCCTCTATACGTGTCATTAAAGCTTTAAATTTATTGATTTTATGGTTTGTTAAAGGGCTCTCAATATCTGACCAATTTAAAGAATCAACATTGAGAAATTCTTCTGAACTTTTCGCCATTTCTGGTAGGACTGGTTTGAGATATATTATCAAAACTTTAAATAGGTTGATCGCCAAAGAAGTTATCTCGTGAACCTCTTTTTCTTTTCCCTCAATTTTCGCTAATTGCCACGGCTTCTTTTCATCAATGTATTGATTAGCTTTATCAGCTAATTTCATAATTAAGCGCATAGCTTTGCTAAAGTTTCTTGCTTCATAATGCTTCGCAATATCAGAACCTGCTTCGACAAATTCATCATAGAGAGGTCTTTCAATACACTTAGCTGACAACTGTTTATTGTATTTTTTCACGACAAACGATGCGCTTCTAGAGGCAATATTGATAACTTTACCCACAAGGTCTGAATTAACACGCTTTTTAAAATCTTGTAAATTCAAATCAATGTCATCTATTTTGGCTGTCAATTTGTACGCATAGTAATAACGCAAGCATTCAGGATCAAGATTCTCTAGGTAGGTTCTTGCATTGATGAATGTGCCGCGAGATTTACTCATCTTTTGGCCATTCACAGAGAGGAATCCATGGGCAAAAACTGCATCAGGGGTTCTGAAGTCAGACCCCATTAGTGTTGCAGGCCAGAAGAGCGCATGAAAATAGACAATATCTTTGCCAATAAAATGATAAAGCTCGGTATCAGAATTCTTATTAAAGAAGTCATCAAAATTTAGGTCACTGTTGTCACATAGCTTCTTAAAACTTGCCATATAGCCTATCGGAGCATCTAACCAGACATAGAAATACTTGTCTTCAGTGCCCGGTATCTTGAAACCAAAATAAGGCTTGTCGCGAGAGATGTCCCACTGCTGAAGACCCTGTTCAAACCATTCTGCAAGTTTATTACTTACCTGCTCCTGAAGATGTCCTGCCTTGGTCCAGCTCTTCAATTCCTTTTCAAACTGCGGCAAATCAAAAAAGTAATGCTCAGAATCCTTTTCAATTGGCGTTGCTCCAGATATTACTGATCTGGCATTTTTTATTTCAGTTGTTGAATAGGTGGCACCACATACCTCACAATTGTCTCCGTACTGGTCTTCAGCGCTGCACTTAGGGCATTCGCCTTTAATATAACGATCAGGCAAAAACATTTCCTTTTCAGGGTCAAAGGCTTGCGAAATTATCCTCTTCTTGATATAACCCGAATCGTTAAGGCGATTGTAAATTAACTCAGAAATTTCACGATTCTCATCAGAATGAGTAGAATGATACTGACTAAAATCAATATGAAAATCGTCTAAATCAGCTTGATGACGGACTTTGACCTGCTCTATAAGCGTTTCAGGCTCTATACCCATCTCGTCAGCTTTAAGCATGATAGGCGTTCCATGTGCATCATCTGCGCAAACATAGTGGCACTCGTTGCCCATCATTTTCTGAAATCTGACCCAGATATCTGTCTGAATGGTTTCCAACATATATCCCAAATGAAGTTCTCCATTGGCATAAGGTAGAGCTGATGTTACGAGTATTCTACGTTTAGACATAGTCAGTTCTTAATAAGCCCAATATTATTAGGGATTGGAGTAATATTTGTGCGATAAAATAGCGTTATTTTACCGACTGGAGTCAACAAATTGACAAATTTAACGCAAGAGAAAGTTGAAAGCATTCTAAGTACCGTGATTGATGTGCATACCAATAAAGACCTTGTGTCTTCAGATAATGTCAAGAATATTGCCATTGAAGATGAAATAGTCAATGTCGAGCTTTTACTTAAATACCCAGCACTAAACTATCATTCAGAATTGCAAGATTCTATTGAAAAAACCTTTTCTAAAGCAGGGATTAACTATTCATCCATCTCTATTAAATCAAAAATAACGTCTCACGCCGTTCAAGGCGGTGTTGAAGCGTTACCTGGTGTTAAAAACATTATTGCTGTTGCCTCTGGTAAAGGTGGTGTTGGAAAGTCAACTACTGCGGTAAATTTAGCGCTTGCACTTCATTCTGAGGGTGCAAAAGTAGCTCTTCTTGATGCGGACATTTATGGACCATCACAACCACGAATGTTAGGTGTTAAAGAACTTAGGCCCGAAGGCACTGAAAATGGCAATATGAAGCCAGTTTTAGCATATGGATTACAAGCAATGTCGATAGGATTTTTGGTCGATGAATCCTCCCCTATGGTTTGGCGTGGACCAATGGTTACTCAAGCTTTAGAGCAGTTACTAAAAAACACCGAATGGAGTGATGTGGATTACATGATTGTAGATCTTCCACCAGGCACAGGTGACACTCAGCTCACGCTATCACAAAAGATTCCTGTTAGCGGAGCTATTATTGTCACCACACCTCAAGATATAGCTCTTATCGATGCTAAAAAAGGTCTTGGTATGTTCGAGAAGGTTAATATTCCAATTTTAGGTATTATTGAAAACATGTCTATCCACATCTGTTCAAATTGTGGCCATTCAGAAGAAATATTTGGACATGGTGGTGGCCAAAGCATGGCTCTCGATTCTGAGACTAATTTTCTAGGTGCATTGCCGCTTCAACTAGACATTAGAACGGATGTCGATGAAGGTAAACCAACCGTTGTAAAAAGCCCAGAAAGCGAGGCTTCTCTAATTTATCAAGAAATTGCACGTAAAACAGCTGCAATGTTGTCATTACAAAGTGAAACAGTTGGAGCCTTTCCAAATATTACAATTGAGTAGTAAACCTTTTGAAGTTAATTGTTTTCTGAAACCTGGTTGATAGTGTACTTTGGTATCTCAATAACAATATCTTCTTCAGCCACAACCGCCTGACAGGAAAGCCGTGAGTCTGGATCAAGACCCCATGCCTTATCAAGTAGGTCATCCTCTATTTCGTCAGATTCTTCGATAGAATCAAATCCTTCTCGAATATGGACGTGGCAAGTTGTACACGCATTAGACATCTCACAGGCGTGTTCAATTTCGATGTCATTAGCAAGTAAAGCCCTACAAACGGTAGTTCCAGATTCAACTTCAATGACGACACCTTCTGGGCAAAATTCTTCGTTAGGTAGAACTATTATTTGAGGCATATCATTCTTCTATTTTTTCACTAAACTCGTCAACATTATGACCTTGCATGACGCTCATAACTGATTTGTTCATGCGCATTTCAACGAATTTAGCGCTTGTTTCTTCTAGTGTTTCAATTGCTGTTTTTATTACTTTTGCGTCATCTGATTCAGCCAAAGATTCAAGTTTATCCCTTGCTCCAATAATATCCTTTAACATCAACTCATTCAGAAGTTCTTTGTCTGCATCTAATGCAGAATTGATTGCCTCAATGGTACGATTAGCATTAACTTTTTGTTCCTGTAGTTGTCTTAACAATATGTCTTCTTGGGCAAAAATAACTGAATCCTTTAACATTTTTTCAACTTCGCTATCAGTCAATCCATAAGAGGGCTTGATAATGATTTCTGATTTAACTCCAGAAGTTTGCTCTTTTGCACTAACAGAGAGCAATCCATCGGCATCGACTTGGAATTCAACAAGAATTCGAGCACTTCCGGCAACCATAGGCGGTATGCCTTTGAGTTCAAACTTACCTAGAGAGCGACAATCTTTTGTTAATTCACGCTCTCCTTGATATACATGAATGCTCATTCCAGTTTGTCCATCCTTAAATGTGGTAAATTCTTGGGCCTTTGAAATAGGTATGGTGGTATTTCGATGAATCACTTTTTCAACCAGGCCACCCATAGTTTCAAGTCCTAATGAAAGAGGTAATACATCTAAGAGTAGAATATCATCCTTACTTTTATTTCCAGCCAAGATATTGGCCTGAATTGCAGCACCTTTGGCAACAACTTCATCAGGGTTTATTGAACAAAGTACTGGCTTCTTGAAGAGCCCTCCTACCTTCTCTCTTATTGCACTCATTCTTGTTGAACCACCGACCATAATGATGTCCCTAATCTCAGACATTTCAATACCTGCATCTCTCACCGCACCTTTTGCCAACAATAAGGTCTTTTTTATGTGAGGTTCAGCCAGCAACTCAAAATGAGCTTTAGTTATCTGGTAACGTTTATCATCTACATAAAATTCAGCTTTATCTTTTGTGGTTAGCGTTTCTTTTGCTATCTGTGCTAGTTTCTTAATTGTTTGAATTTGACCCACGCTAAATTTTTCAATGTTTAACAATTTTCTGCAATCCTCAATAATTAAAGCATCAAAATCATCGCCGCCAAGATTAGAATCACCGCCGGTTGAAAGTACTTGAAAAATTCCTTTTCTAAAGCTAAGAATTGAAATATCAAATGTACCACCACCCAAATCGTAGACGGCATGAATACCCTCTTCACCTGACTCAAGGCCATAAGCAATAGCTGCAGCTGTTGGCTCATTTAAAAGTCTCAAAACTTTAATACCTGCAAGCGTCGCAGCGTCTTTCGTAGATTGTCTCTGGGTATCATTAAAGTAGGCAGGGACAGTAATAACCGCGCCCATCAAGTCACCACCAAGTGTACCCTCTGCTCTATTTTTTAGTGCTGAAAGAATGCTGGCTGAAATTTCGACAGCACTTAGATCTCCCATTGCCGTTTGAAATAATACGTTGTTACCGTTTTCTAGAAGTCGATATGGGCAATTCTTAAACTCACTAACTTCATTAAAACCTAAACCCATGAACCTCTTTACAGACGAGATTGTGTTTGTGGGGTCAGTTTGGGCATAATGACAAGCGTCACATCCTACTGTTAACTTTTTGCCTTGTCCGCAATAGACAACCGATGGCATCATCACTTCATCGTTGTCGTCCTTTATTAGAGTCGTCTTGCCACTAATAACACTTGCAACTAATGAGTTGGTTGTTCCTAAGTCAATCCCACAAGCAAGATTGTGTTGATGAGGAATAGTTGACTGTCCAGGTTCTGAAATTTGTAATAATGCCATATTTTTCTACAACCATTCATCCATTAATGACTTAGCGTCTGTATTGAGCTGTTCATAGAACTTCAATTCTCTAACAAGCTCCGTAGCCAATTTAAGGTCCCATAACTTTGTAAGGGCATCTG
>Ga0206679_10000843_pt1 | contig 25741 bp, 22 predicted proteins | sample M110012015metaG_FD_155464 | JGI IMG/M metagenome (GOLD analysis project Ga0206679, IMG submission 155464) | Ammonia-oxidizing marine archaeal communities from Monterey Bay, California, United States - M1 100m 12015 | ecosystem: Environmental > Aquatic > Marine > Intertidal zone | place: USA... | reverse complement strand
CTGGCTAATTGCTACCGCCTGGAAATGGTTTTTGGTTGCATGCCTGGAAGCGAATTTAATGCCGGCAATCTCAAAGCAGGCGATTGCTTCGAGTTTTAATTGTTTTGGTAGTTCTCCATAGTGTGTCTGTAGTCCCAGCAGTACCTGTAGAGCATTGCCAAGATTCTGGAGTAGTTTGGCATACTTCCAGCGCATCACCTGGCTGTCGGGGGTGCACTGAAACCCAGCCGACTCCAGATCGTCTGCAATTTGAGTGCAGGTCTGATCTATCCCCGCAGGGTAGCGGCCTACATCCAGTAGGCCACCTGGAGCTTCAGCGGTATGGGTAACGGAGCCGGCGCTTAGGTGAGTCGCGGGTAATACTACCAGCATGGCATAGACATGCTTAAAAAACCGCAGCGCAGCGGCTTCATTGCTGACGCCGTTCTGGCAGCAAACCACGGCTGTCTCTACTGGAGCGACGCGGGAAAGTTCCGTCAGAGCAGCCTGGCAATCCTGGGATTTCATGGTTAGGAAAATGACATGATCGGGTTGCCAGCTGATTTCAGCAGGGTGTTTAACGCAGGTGCAATCCAGTTGGGTATCTTCGCTTGGAGATTGATAATGCAGGCCAGATTCGTTGATCTGGTCATAATGAGCACCTCTGGCGATGAGGGTCACTTGATGCCCTTGTAATATCAGTCGAGCGGCGATACTGCCGCCGATTGCGCCTGCTCCGTAAAAGACGTATTTCATAAATTGTCGCAATGCCTCAACTAAAATCTGATCAAGCGGATTGTGGCCCTAATGATCTTATTATAATAGACGCGATGGCCTCTGAATGGATTGTTCGAACTATACGGAAAGGTCAGGATTTCGGTCAACCCACCGGCAGTTGTAATAGACACCTTTGTAACCGATAACTTGATGCTATTGTAGGAGAGGGTTTGCGTAATCGCCGCAAACCAGCATAACTGTAACAATCCAGGGTTAATTTTTGCAGGCAGGTTTGTTACTGTCAGTACCCACAGGTTATTTTAACGGGAAGCAGGCCATGTCAGACTTGGAATCGTTCAGGAGCGCGACAAGAGATTGGTTAGAAACAAACTGCCCAGCCAGCATGAGGTTGCCTGAAAGGGAAGAAGATATGATTGGCGGCGGTACACGGCAGGTGTATCGTAACCCTGATGCAAAAGTCTGGTTGGATAGAATGGCGGCCCGGGGCTGGACTGCACCGGCGTGGCCAACTGAATATGGTGGTGGCGGTCTTTCCAGTGCGGAGCATGGGATTCTGCAGGATGAGATGATGAATATAGGCGCCCGCTCGCCGATTTCGGGCATGGGCTTTTCGATGATTGGCCCAACGCTACTCGACTACGGCACAGAGGAGCAGAAACAAACCCATTTACCTAAAATTGTTTCCGGCGAAATACGCTGGTGCCAGGGTTACAGTGAACCGGGAGCTGGCTCAGACCTGGCCAGCCTGCAGACTCGATGCGAGGATATGGGTGATTTCTTCCAGGTCAATGGCCAGAAAATCTGGACCTCCGGGGCCCAGTACGCCGATTGGATTTTTACCCTGGTCCGAACTGATCCTAAAGCGTCAAAACACGATGGTATTAGTTTTGTCCTCATCGATATGGACCAAGCTGCGGTCAGCGTAAAACCCATTAAGTTGATTAGCGGGAATTCTCCTTTCTGTGAAACGTTTTTTGATAATGCGCGATGTGAGAAATTTAACCTGGTCGGACAATTGAACCGGGGCTGGACAGTAGGCAAGCGCCTGCTTCAACATGAACGCAGTTCTATATCTGGCCTGTCTGGTGGCGGGCGGCGGGGCAGATATGATGCTCTAGGCCAACTGCCGGATATCGCTAAACAGTACATCGGTGAGGTCAATGGCAGGATAGACTCGCCCGCTTTACGTGAAGAAGTGTTAATGAACCAAATGAACCAAAGGGCCTTTTCTCTGACCCAGCGCCGTTCTATGGAAGAGAGCCAGTCAGGTGGTACACCCACTTTTGCCACCTCGTTATTTAAGTATTTTGGGTCAGAGTTAGGCAAGAAGAGATTGGAGATACAGCTTGAATTAATGGGCACGCAATCGCTTGGCTGGGATAGGCAGTCATTCGATGATTTGGAATCTGCGCTGACGCGAACCTGGTTAAGGTCGAAAGCCGGGACGATCGCAGGGGGGAGTTCAGAAATCCAACTCAATATCATTGCCAAACGGGTCCTTGGGCTGCCCGACTAACCGGTTTTTGCCTGTTTTGTATGGCAGAGTTGAAAAGATTAGTGTGGTGAGAAATTATTCTAGAGGAAGTTGATAGAAACAATGGACATCAAGCCAGGATGTCGATGTAATAGGGCCATCAATAGATGAGTCCATGGAAAACGTGTAAGGAGAAACGTAAATGCCGCTCGTTCTAAACGAAGAACAGAATATGCTTAAGGATGCTGCCAAAGATTTTTGCAAAAACAATATGCCGATCAGCCAAATGAGAAAGCTGCGTGATGAAAAAAGCGAGGCCGGGTTTGACCGTGACACCTGGGCCCAGATGGTTGAGCTTGGTTGGGCAGGTATTACGATTCCTGAAGATTTCGGTGGGCTTGGCTTTGGTTACACAGGAATGGGTGTGGTAATGGAAGAGTGTGGCCGCACCCTGGCATGCTCTCCCTTGTTTGCTACAGCAGCCTTGGGGGCAGGGTGTATTCTGCATGGCGGCAATGATGAGCAGAAAAATGAATTGCTTCCTAAAGTAGCTTCCGGTGAATTATTGCTGGCTCTGGCTCTGGAAGAAACACCCCACCATAGTCCTTATGGGGCGGAGATGGCAGTAGAGCAGGCAGGTGGGAACTATGTAGTCTCTGGAAGTAAGAAGTTTGTTCTCGATGGCCACGTAGCTAACAAGATCATCGTAGTTGCTCGTTCCAGTGGCAAGGCCGGCGATAGAGAGGGCTTGACCTTGGTTCTGGTGGATTCCGGGGCCGATGGTGTTGGTGTCACTCGAACCATTATGGCTGACTCAAGAAATGCCGCTAACATCGAATTTTCAAAGGTGCAGGGTGAATTACTTGGCGAGGAAGGTAAGGGAGCGGATGTGCTCGACCAGGTTCTTGATATCGGTCGTATCCTGCTTTCATCCGAAATGTTAGGTGGTCTGCAGGAATGTTTCGAGCGAACGGTTGAATACCTTAAAGTCAGGGAACAATTTGGCGTTCCAATTGGCTCATTTCAGGCCTTGAAACACCGAGCAGCAGAGATGTTCTGTGAAGTTGAATTGTCAAAATCAGTTGTTCTGGAAGCGCTGTCTGCGCTCGATGAGAGCTCTGATGATGTGGCAGAGCTTTCCAGTCTGGCAAAGGCTAGATTAAACGACACTTATAACCTGGTCAGTAGTGAAGGCGTGCAGATGCATGGCGGGATTGGTATGACAGATGAATATGAGATCGGGTTTTTCATGAAGCGTTCAAGAGTTTGTGAACATGCGTTGGGCAACAGCGCTTTCCATCGTGATCGCTACGGTGTTCTGCAGGGATATTAAGGCAACCCCCCCCCATTCGAGCAGAAGCCCTGCTCGAATGGGGTTCGCATTAAAAGCTGCGTGCGCTCAGGGTTTACGGAACAGGAGCGTAAAGCGATCGGTGTTACCGGTGACTGACTTTCTGCCAACTTCGTATCTTAGTTCATCATCCAGGCGATAATGCAGCCGGCTGTAGTCTACCAACTCAAAGCCAGCTTCCTGAACTTCTTTAATGACCAGCACAGGATCAAGTCTTCGCCAGTTCTCTGACGAATCGTCCTGCATATGGCGTCGGGTATGATCGATAATGCCATAATGCCCACCGTTCTTTAGCGCCTCAAATACTGCCTGGTTAAGGTTTCGACGTCCTTGTTCATTAAAATTATGCTGATTTCTGAAGGTTAAAACGAGATCAATTTTTTTAACGCCGAAACTGAATTCCGGCAGTTCATATTGCCTGGAACCATTTTGTCTAACAAAGTTGCTGCGATCAAAAGGGATAAGCTCGGTAGAACTGAAACCGGCTTGATCGGTTAGCTTTTCAGCGATTCTCTCCGCCCCTATAGAAAGATAAAGTTTGCCTTCAGGTTCAAGGATCGGGCCTAGTATTTTCGTGTACCAGCCGCTCCCAGGCATTAATTCGAGTACCGACATTCCAGGTTTTATCCTTAGAAAATCAATTGTTTGCTTTGGTTTCCTATTACTATCTCGAGATTTTTCGTCAGCGCTGCGACGCTCATGACTAAGCGCGGCTTGGATACGCTCGGAGAAATTCTGCTGTAAATCCTCTGTTGCTGCGGGGGCAGACTGCAAAGTGATGAAGGAGATGATTAACAGACTCAAAAAACTTTTCATTACGGTATTCCTGGAAGGGCGGGTGGGGGTGTTAGCACACCGGTTCGAGCCACAGTATAATCAATTTAATCAACAGAAGGACTAAAAAAATGCGCATTAGACAACTTGCTTTTGCTACTCAAGATTTGGCTGCGTCAAGACAGCAATTGTTGACCCTGCTGGGACTGGATGCAGACTATGCCGACCCAGGAGTAGCCGAATTCGGGTTGAACAACAGCGTCATGGCGACCGGGACTAGTTTCCTTGAGTTAGTCTCGCCATTTGAGGAAAACACAGCGGTGAGTCGAATGCTGGCCCGAATGCAGGGAGACTGTGGCTATATGGCGTTATTTCAGGTTGACCAGCTTGCACCGGTCAATAGTCGGGTTGAAAAAATGGGTATGAGAAAGATCTGGGAGGTGGATCGAGCTGAAGTTAAGGCTTTTCATGTCCATCCCAAGGACATAGGCGGGGTACTGGTTTCTTTTGATGAGATGACCCCGGTTGAAGAGTGGGTATGGGCGGGTAATCAATGGCAGCAAAGAACTGCTAAATGTACCGGTGACATTACTGGCTGCCAGATTTCAGCACAGAGACCACGGGATGTGGCCGAGAAGTGGGCAGCGGTATTGGGTGCTCGGGTGGATACCGGCAAAGGCGGCTGTGCCAGAATTACCATGACGGATGGGGCCCAGGTCGAATTTGTAGAGATGGGCGCAGATGGCCGTCAGGGGCTCACAGGTATTGAACTCGCAGTGGTCGATACTGCGCGCCTGGAGAAGACTCTCAATTCCGGTATGTTTGCCTGGGATGGAACTGCTATCGACCTGTTTGGTGTTCGTATAAGTTTTGCTGGGCTTGGGGAATATGCGCGTTAGCTGCTGGTCACAGGTTGTTTTTAATAAGACGGCATGGCTCTCTTCAGATTTGAAATCAGCAAGTAAATGCAAATCTGCCCAGGCACGTGTATTCCTGTCTGGCTTGATCGCCGCCGTGATGAACCTATCCGGCAATATTCATTTGGCAAACAGCTTGCGTTGGAGCCAACAGGAAGCAGCAACGACAAGGGGTCGAGGTTTTCAAGGTAATCCGGCCAGTCTTTTCTGCCTTATTTGCGGTACGCTGGATCAGTGCGACGACTTATTAAAATCGGGCTGGATAAATCAGTCACCCAGGGCAGCGCAGGCAACAGCCCGATTAGAGAGACTGACCCCCCGTCTAGCTTGACGAATCGGGTTTCGGTCGTGGCCGTTAGTGCAGTAGGCGAAGCTGAGTTCGGTCTCAGGATCAACCCAGGCTATCTGGCCCCCGGCGCCGCCGTGACCGAAGCTGGTAGCAGAAGAATTATGACCAAACCCCCTTAGGTTTGATTGGGTTGCGCCGGCTATTACTACGCCCAAGCCGCGCAGAACCGGTATACGGCTATAAGGGTCGAGCAGGTGCTGGGTTCTTATCTGAGTGGCCTGCTGGATAGTGCTGGGCTGCCAGGGCACATCCTGCCATCGCTCAGAGGAACCATGGAAGCCGATCAATCCCTGGTAAAAAAGGGCAAGTTCTGCAGCAGACATGATACCGCCGCCGCCTGGAATGGGGATTTCCCGAACATTGCTGTCATTGAATCGAGTCAAGGCATCCTCGGTAACTTCCGTAACGGGTGGTTGGGGTAGGTTCAGTGCTGCAAAGTCAGCGGCTGTCATCGCTTCTCCGACGTGTTGTATTCGCTCGATTCTATGGTGCTGGCTGGCCGGACAACCCAGATAGAGGTCTTCTAGAGCAAGCGGTTCGGCAATACGGGTGCGTATTTGCTGGCTAAAGGATTCCCCGGTAACGGCCTCGATAATGGCAGCAATGACCCACATAGATGAAGTCGGGTGATATTCAAAACGGCTTCCTGGCTGCCAATTCAGTCGCCAGGACTGGAAACGCTGTTGCCGCTTTTTTTGGTCGAGCCAGTCTAGGGGGTGAAACGGGGCATGCGGCAAGCCGGCCGTATGGGTGAACAGCTGTTCGATGGTAATCGCTTGTTTACCGTGGTCAGAAAATTCAGGCAGGTAATCTGAAACCAGACTCGCCGTATCGAGATTACCTTCCTGTATGAGCAACCATGCCAAGGCCGAAGTTATCGCCTTGGTTGATGAAAAAACGCAATACAGGGAGTCCGGGGTACCTGTGCCGAAAGTTTCGAAGGCGACTAATTTTCCACGACGAGCGATCGCAAATTGTGCCGAAGGCAAGAGCCCGGTAGCAATATCCTGTTGGATTCGATCTTTGAGGATCCCTATATTATCAGGGTCGATGCCTAGTTCGGCTGGATCATGCAGTTCCTGCTGGGAGTGTTTCATGCGGATTCCTGTTTTTTGGGCCGTGATGGCGCTTCAAGCCTAGGTTTAAAGGCAGTACAAATTAAAGCCTGTATAAAAAGGGTAAGCCTACCAGATACAAGGCCCGCATGTTGACTCGAAACTTAGTAGTTCTGGGTGGCCATTTAAGCGTTTACTCACGACTAAAGGAGATTATGCTCCTGTTTACTGATAGGCCCCTGATACAGGCTGTATTTCTTATTTAACTGATTAAGGAATGGCAGATGCGAGAGTTAACCTCCCACGAAATTGAACAGGTAAGCGGTGGCCTCGAACTGATAGATGCGGCTGCTATGATCGTGTCTATCTCTAGTTACAGCCCGGTGACCATGGCTCTGGGGTACCCCGTTGCAGCTGCATTGGTAGCCATCGAGGTATTGTCCGAATAGCGGGGTCTGTGACAGCGTTGGCTTCGTCGATTATTCGGATGATAAGAAGCCTGCAATGGTGGTTTGCGCGCGGTCGTTGATCTTCAGGGTCTGATGGCACCAAGCTTATTCTAGGCTGCCATCAAACATGAGGTAGCCACTTAATCAGAGCCTGCAGAAATTCAGTTGAGCGTAACGGTATTGCTGTTGGTGAGGAAGCTAGCGCAGGGTAAAGCAACCGAGCGTTTAACAGGAGTGAAGGGTCAGCCATCAATATTAAGGAAACGCAGCGTCATGTGGTCATACGCAGGTCGGAAGGAGTGTTACCAGGTTCTGTGGCAGCAGGTATCCGGCTTTCCTCGCGCGCCTGAGGCAAAGCTGATCTTGTATCCCGTTGTCGGTCGGATTGTTACCCAAGCCCAGCGACCAGTCAGTCCGTTTAAAAGTCCCAATTACCTGGCTCCTGTATTAGTCAGTTGTTCGGCAGGGCTGACTGAACAGGGTCGCGAAGGTAGAGCTTTGCGGGGTCAATCCATGGTGATAACCCAGGAGAAGTCAACAGATCCAGGTTATCGATATTTACCGATTACTGCATCGGCAGGGATGGCTTTACCAGGGATGATCTCGCTTATGCTGTCGACTCGATACCGGATCGCTAAGTGGTCACTTTTCTATTGGATTTCTATCACTGCAGGCTTCGCAGCAGTCGGTCTAGGTCGAGTCGCAATGGTCTGGTGCCTGATTAGCGGTTTGAGCGCAGCATACCACTGGTGGGACCATTTGGCCGTTCAGGCAGCGCCGGGGTTACTGCTGGATCGATTCTGGTTTTATGGTTGGTTATACAGCCGCTGTTTTGTTTATCTACTGTGCACGGTTAGTTTTACTGGGTTGATAGGAGTCAGCCAGGTACTTTTAATGCAATTTTTTGGGTCGGCTGATGAATTGCTGATGCAAGGGGCTGTTATTTTTGATAATGGTGAGCAGTTCAGATGGGTGCGCTATTTTACTGCTCCATTGCTACACGTCAGCCTGGCGCATCATTTGAGTAATGGTGGTGTGCTTTTACTACTGGCAGTGCTGGCGGGACCGTTACTGGGCTCTCGATATCTGTTGCTGGTCTATTCCAGCTCGGTAGGTTCTATGTTCGTGGTAGAACTTGTGTATGGCTACTGGCCATTTGAGGGCGACGGCATAGTTGGGCTATCGGGAGGCTTGGCGGGTGTTCTTGGCTGGTTGCTGGGCCTCAGTCTCAGATGCAGACAACTCTTTCCTAGATACTACTGCTTGAATCTGTTGGCGTTGCTGCTGGTGACTTTGCTGGTATTACCCCTGGTGGTTAGCCAAGGGAGTTTAGTCTGTCATCTGGTAGGTTGCCTGCTGGGACTCTGCCTGGTTTTGGTACTGCCAATCAATCAGATCACCTCTGGCTGGGCAACTCCAGAGGTTTCGAGCGGTAGTCTGAATGCTGACAAAATTGACCTTAGGAACCGAACTCGGCAATGACCCCCGAGATACTTTCCTTCGCGTCGCCAAACAGCATGCGGGTGTTTTCGCCAAAAAACAGAGGGTTATCCACTCCTGAGAACCCAGATGCCATGGAGCGCTTCAGTACAAAAACAGTCCTGGCTTGGTCAACATTAATAATCGGCATGCCATAGATGGGGCTGTCTTCGTCTTCACGAGCACTCGGGTTAACGACATCGTTAGCACCGATAACAATGGCAACATCAACATTTTCAATTCTAGGATTAATGTCATCCATTTCTACGAGTTGTTCGTAGGGAACGTCCGCTTCAGCTAGAAGAACATTCATATGTCCAGGCATACGGCCAGCAACCGGATGAATCGCATAGGATACCTCACAGCCATTGGCTTCAAGGATTTGCCCCAGTTCTTTGACGACATGCTGGGCCTGTGCAACGGCCATGCCATAACCTGGCACAAAACAGACATTAGAAGCGGCTTCAAGGATGTAATAGGCATCTTCAACCGAAACCGGTTTGACCTCGCCGTCAACGGCTTTACCTACTTTGACCGCGCCGAAGCCGCTGAACAATACATTAGCCAATGATCGGTTCATGGCTTTACACATGATGTTAGTGAGGATAATACCTGAAGCGCCTACTAAGGACCCGGCTACAATCAGGATATTATTATTGATGGCAAAACCTGCTGCGCAGGCAGCAATCCCTGAGTAGCTGTTCAGGAGGGATATCACCACCGGCATATCTGCGCCACCGATGGGGATAACGGCCATGATGCCAAGTAATAAAGCCAAGCCTAGCAGCCCATAAAGATAGACGGAATCCGCTGCTGGGTCTGCACAGAAAAGATAAACGCAGACAGCAATTGCAAGTAATAACAAGCCATTTAGGAACCGCTGGCCAGAGAACACAAACGCAGCACTGTTTAACTTTTCACTGAGCTTTCCATAAGCGATGAGACTGCCGGTGGATGTCAGGCCCCCAATTAGGATAGCCAGCGCTATGGTAAAGGCAGTGAATCCACTAACGCCAGCATCAGTTTGCAAATATAGGGTTGCCCAGCCGACCAGCAGACTGGCTGCACCACCGGAACCATTAAACAGTGCAACCATTTCCGGCATACTCGTCATAGCAACCAGCCTGGCTGCCAGCAAGCCTATAGCCGCGCCAATTATCATGCCACCAGCAATAATTTCGAAAGAAGCCCCGTCTGAGATCAGCGCAGCAATTACAGCGACCAGCATACCGATGGAGGAGAGTATATTTCCCTTTCTAGCTGTCGCCGGTGAGCCCAGCATTTTCAGGCCGTATATAAATAAAGCGGCTGAAACAATGTAAGAAAAGTTGGCAATCAGATCAATCATTTACCAGTACTCCGCTTGCTCTTAAACATGCTTAACATGCGGTCTGTTACCAGGTAGCCACCGACCACGTTAATAGTCGCAAAGGTCACTGCGGCACCGCCCAACCAGTTAGCCATATCGTTACCGTTGACACCCGCGGCCAGGAACGCCCCCGCCAGGGTTATACCCGAGATTGCATTTGCACCCGACATGAGCGGGGTATGCAAGGTTGCAGGTACCTTGGAGATCAGTTCAAAGCCGAGAAAAACGGCCAGAACTAATATGAAAGTAAGGAAAACTGTGTCCATTTAAGACTCCTGGTTTCTCAAAGACAGGATCGATTGATTTACAATCGAGCCTGCAGTAGTAATGACGCATCCACTGAGGATGTCGTCGTCTAAATTTAGTGCAAATGATTCGTCTTCTGAATTCCAGAACTCCGTCACGAGATTAACGAGATTAGAGGCGTACATCTGGCTGGCATCTTTACACACTTCAGCCGGTAGGTTCGACATTCCGATGATCGAGACACCACCGACATCAACAGTCTGGTCTGGAATAGAACCGTCTACGTTGCCACCTGAATCGACAGCCATGTCGACGATAACGCCCCCGGGTTTCATAACTTCGACCATGTCATGAGTGACAATTTTAGGCGCAGGGCGTCCAAACAATTGCGCCGTGGTAATAACGATATCTGCTGAGCTGATAACTGATTTCATACCCTGGCGCTGCAGTTCCAGCTGTTCTGCAGTCAGTTCTTTCGCATATCCGCCTTCGGTCTGTCCGGTTGTCCCGAGATCAATTTCAACGAACTTCGCTCCCAGTGACTGGACCTGTTCTGCTACTACCGGGCGGGTATCAAAGGCTTCGACTCGGGCACCAAGTCGTTTGGCTGTTGCAATAGCCTGCAGGCCAGCAACACCAGCGCCTATGACGAATACCTTAGCTGGGCTGAGGGTGCCAGCAGGAGTCATCATCATCGGTAGAATCCGGTCCAGCTTTTGTGCTGCCATTATCACCATGACGTAACCAGCGAGGTTAGCCTGGGAACTCAAGGCATCCATTTTTTGCGCTCGCGTGGTACGAGGAATCATTTCCATGCTGATCGCGGTAATTGATTTTTCTGCTAATTTATCAATCAGCGTCGGCTCGTTGTATGGGTCGAGATAGCTGATCTGAATGCTGCCGGCTTTTAGCAGGTCGATATCGGTTATTGACGGTTTCTGGACTCGCAGTACCATGTCCGCCTGGCTGAGCAGGGCATTTCGGTCAGTTTCAATCTCGGCTCCCGCTGAGAGGTAATCCTGGTCAGAATAGCCAGTTTTTAATCCGGCTCCGGATTCAATTTTCAGCGTAAGGCCTAGCTTGGATAACTTTTTGACGGCGTCCGGAACAAGCGCGACTCGTCGTTCAGTTTCTGCTGTTTCAGCGGGTACAACTATCAGCATAGGTGGTGTCCAGAAGGGTAGGTTAGTCGAATGTTTTAGATGAGCACCAGCTCAAAAATCGTTATGTTATCTTCCCAGAAAAAAACTAAAGGTTTACCAGGCCTGTTGAGATATTCCTGTCACAGAGCTCGTATCTGCAGCTGGATACCCTGTTTGGAGCCTCAGATAGCGACACGTTGTGTAATTTTCAGTCTTTTCGTTTCAAGTAGCCATTATTTGGCTGAATCTGTTCATCTATCGGTCTGTTCAGGTGTGCTGAGCTGACCATCGTTGATGCTTTAGCATTTGTTTTCAGGTATTCGTTTAGCCTAACCATGATGAGAATATATTTTAAGTTCTCAATCCAGTAGCCACAGGGTTAGGTCGGTCATAATCCTAATGGCGAAATGTTCGAAACCTGTCGAAAATCTTCGAAAGGGAAAGTACCATGATCGCTTGTGCCTTACCACTAAATGTAGGAAAAAGAGGTTAAGTTTTAGGTTTTATCAGCTTTCTGGAGATAATAAAGGCGTTTCAGGCGTTTTTACTTATTTGATTTCGGACTGCATATTTGATTTCGTAGCCGGTACTCGATTTGTTTTAAAATGCTTGGTTCTGGCTTCAATAAGAGGTTCGGTTCTGGTTTTAATTCAGGGTTGAGTCGGTTGTAAATACGAGTAACAAAGATGGCTAGTTTGCGGTGGCTTTACTTAACAACCTTGACTGAACTGGCGCGTAAATGGTGCAGGCTGTGTACCCATAGAGATGATAGTCAGGAGGAATTTGTAAAATGAGTTGGCATCAAGAGACTGATGAGATTCGCTTACGTCGAAAATTATCAAAGCAACAGGGTGGTGAGGAAGGTATTGCGCTTCATCATGCTAAAGGGCGCCTGACCATCAGGGAACGCATCACCGAACTGGCAGATACGGATTCATTTGAGGAGCATGGTGAAGGTGCTGGCTTTGCCGAAAAGGATGCCGAAGGGAATATTGTCTCGTTTAGTCCGGCAAACTATGTTGTCGGGTTTGCCCAGGTCGACAATCGAAGAATTGTTTTAGGGGGCGAGGATTTTACTTTGAAAGGAGGTTCGCCGAACGGCGCAGGACTCCGCAAAAGTGTTTATGCCGAAGAGTTGGCCCTGCATTTTAAAGTCCCCCTTGTCCGGCTGCTGGAAGGTGGCGGTGGCAGCGTTGCGGGTTCGTCAGGAAGTGGTCCAAAGACCGTTGGTTCGCCTGTTTATGCTGACCCTCGGTTTAGGGTTATTGCTGCAGCGATGACGGAAGTGCCGGTTGTTTCAGCAGCGATGGGGCCAGTTGCTGGGTTCCCTGCAGGAAGATTGGTAGCGTCGCATTTTTCTGTGATGGTTAAGGGTATATCCCAAGTGATGGTGGCAGGGCCAGCACTTGTTGAACGGGCTTTAGGTGTGAAGCTGAGCAAAGAAGAGTTGGGTGGTTGGCGGGTTCATGCCAAAAGCGGTCTGGTTGATAACGTCGTAGATTCAGAAGCTGAGGCATTTGCTGAAATCAAAAAGTTCTTAAGCTATATGCCAGGGAATATCTGGCAAAGGCCTGACCGACAGACGTCAGGAGATGACCCGGAACGTCGAGAGGAGGAACTAGTGGGTATCGTCCCGAAGGATCCTCGTAAAGCATTTAATATGCGCAAAGTGATTAAGCTGATTATGGATTCGGACAGCTGGTTCGAAATCGCACCCTTGTATGGTCGCGGCCAGATCATCGGCCTGGCCCGACTCAATGGTAACGTGGTTGGCGTAATAGCTAACGATTGCAAACATTATGCCGGGGCGATGACTGCCCAGGGTTCTCAGAAAGCTAAAAGGATGATGGAGTTGTGTGATACCTTTCACATTCCCATAGTTAACTTCATGGACGAACCTGGATTTATGATCGGCCCTGAATCAGAAGCATCGGCAGCGATACGATATGGTATGAGTGCAGTTGCCGCTGCGGTGCAATCAACGGTTCCCTGGGCAACCGTGGCTGTGCACAAATCATTTGGTGTCGCATCAGCGGCACATTTTGCGCCTAATACTTATAAGTTGGCCTGGCCATCCTATGAGATGGGTGCTTTGCCGGTGCAGGGTGGCGTAGCTGTTGCTTATCACCGCGAAATCGCCGCTGCTGCAGATCCCGAAAAAAAGCGGCATGAGCTCGAACAAAAATTAATCGAGGCACGTTCGCCTTTCCCTATGATGGAGAGTTTTGCAGTTCATGAGCTGATTGATCCCAGGGAAACAAGAAGCAAACTATGTCGCTGGATGGAATGGGTTGATCCGTTGCTGGAGGCTAGTAAAGGCCCCGTAAAATGGGGTATGAGGCCTTAGTATGCTGCGGGGATGGTTTATCGCAACGCTGCTCTGTGCCTTGCTGCAAGGTCCGGAAGCACGAGCACTGCAATCGGACATAGTCACTTCGGGTCAGGTCAGTGCTCAACTACTGGCTGATGTAACGACTGTTCAAGCTGGCCAGAATTTCCTCTTGGGTGTTGAATTATCTATGGCACCTGGTTGGCATACTTACTGGCGTAACCCTGGCGATTCAGGTGCTCCGATTAAGTTGTCCTGGCAACTTCCAGAAGGCGTCACGATCGAGCAGTTAGGCTGGCCGATTCCTGAACGTATTGCTTATGGGCCACTTACCAACCTGGGCTATCATGGTAGTGTATTGATTCCCTTGCAAGTTTCTGTGAATCAATCCTTTGATCTTGAGGAACTGACGCTCGGACTCAAGGGACGGTGGCTGGTTTGCGCTGATATCTGTATACCTGAAAGTGCTGCCCTGGCGTTGGTACTGCCCAGCTCTAAAGATGCTGTTCCAGACAGCGGGCTCAAGGCGCTTCTACAGACGGCGGTAAATGAGCTGCCCAGAGCTGTCAAGGGCGTTTCTTCGGCTAATCTGGTTGATAATCGGCTGACCATTGATGTGCATTTCCCGGGTTTGCAGCAAGCCGCTATAGAGAGCCTTGATTTTCTGCCTTACACCGAAAACTTAGTCGATTTAAGTGAGCCAGTACAGGTGACCTATACAGAGCAGGGTGCTCGATTGGAAATGATCGCGCAAAACCAGGTCGACACAACTGACTTATCTGGCCTGGTTTTGTACAGCGAAACTGTCGCCGGACAGCGCATGCAGTCAGCCTTTGAAATCAGGCCGGTTTATCAGGCAGACGGAGTAGATCAGTTAGGCCTGCTTATGGCCCTTTTGCTGGCGTTTCTTGGCGGGTTGATATTGAATTTGATGCCCTGCGTTTTCCCCGTTCTGTCCATTAAACTGCTCAGTTTAATAGAGGGTGTTGAGAAACAGGCGTTTCAGGTGCGCGTTCATGGTTGGCTCTACACTGCAGGCGTGTTGGTTAGTTTTCTGGTTATGGCTGTGGTGTTGCTGGTATTAAGAGCTGGAGGGGACCAGATAGGCTGGGGTTTTCAGTTACAGTCACCGATTGTAGTGGCATTATTGTTCTATCTATTCTGCCTGGTCGGTTTGAATTTATCTGGCTTTTATGAATTTGGTTCGCGCCTGCAGAATCTTGGCGCAGGCTGGCCAGATGCAAAAGGTAGAACCGGTGCTTTTGCTGCAGGGGTTCTCGCAAGCGTTGTCGCAGCTCCGTGCACAGCACCGTTTATGGGTGTGGCGCTGGGGTATGCCATCGTTCAGCCTTGGTGGCTTGCGCTAGCTGTATTTGCGGCGCTCGGCCTGGGTATGGCGGCACCAATTCTAGCCTTATGTCATGTACCTGCAATGATGAAAAAGCTCCCTAAACCCGGCATTTGGATGGTCCGATTCAAGGAAGCACTGGCATTTCCGATGTATGCGGCCGCGCTCTGGCTTTTGTGGGTCCTGGTTCAACAGACTGGCTCTGATGGGTTAGGTCGTGCAGGAGTCGGTTTATTATTAATCGTATTCGCGATCTGGTTATGGCCGGATAACATGGCCAGTTCCAAGTCAAGTGAAGCCAGCTTGCACTCTGTAGTCAGACTGGTGTCTGTTAGTTGTGTGTTGCTGTCGTTCTATGCGCTATGGTCTCTTCAATCGGGTGCAGTCGTGGCCTCAGCTGAGGTCAGATCTGAAGGTTCTGATGAAATTACGAAAGGCCCCACAGCCATCGCATTTTCGCCATCGGAACTAAGTAGGGCTGTTAGTAGCGGTATGGTATTCGTTAATTTTACAGCGGCCTGGTGCATTACCTGCAAGGTTAATGATGGTTTTGCCATTGACACGGTTGCGACCAGAGATCTCTTTAAGCAATATTCGGTTACTTATATGAAAGCGGATTGGACCAATGAAGATCCGATGATCACCCGCGCGCTCGCTGATTACGACAGGCTGGGAGTGCCATTATACCTGTTGTTTCCGCAGGGAGGTCTGAGAGCAGAGGTCCTGCCCCAGATACTGACCCAAAACATGTTACTCGAGGCGGTGCCACGTCTCGCGCGGCTCCAGGTGGATGACGTTAGCGTTGACTAGTATTTTCGAGCGTTGATTGATTCATGCAGTGGACTAATCCTCATCGATAACTCGATTTTACAGGCCATTTAGCTTCTCGCCATTAACCAAATGGCCTAACGCAATTGCCCAGTTTAGCGGCCTAACGTAATGCGGCTAAGCTGAGTGGACTAAAGTAATGGGTCAGCTTTCACTTTAGTTTTGCCGTCGTCAAACAGTAGGTTGATACTGCATCCCGCTCTGATAGATTCGGGATGCAGCCTGTCCAATCGCTATTACTGCGAGGCCGGTTGCAACGCTTTAGGGATCGATCCGCGCCGAGGCATTGCCTTTGATGACCTCAACGCCAGCCTCATCTGTGGTAGACAGTTGCAGATCAACGTATTGCGTGCCTGCTTCCTCGCGTATCGCCTCAACGGTTGCCGTTGCTGTTAGAGTAGCACCGGGGAATACCTGGGATGTAAAGCGGACTCCGTAAGCGGTCAGACGACCATCACCAACATAGTTGGTCAGCATGCTGCCGGTCATTCCCATGGAAAGCATGCCATGGGCGAAAACGGAGGGGTATTTTGCAATCTGTGTAGTAAAAACTTCGTCTGAATGCAGGGGGTTATAGTCACCTGACGAGCCTGCGTACTGCACTATCTGGGTTCGCGATAGATTGTTACAGACTTCTTCGGAGTATTGATCTCCGATTTTTAATTCACTTGATTTTAAAGCCATTCGGTTTTCTCCTGATTGATTAGCTAGCCGTTGCAGGGCGCTCTGTGCGGACGCCTACACTCGTTGCTGTTACGATGAGTTCGCCGTTTTGGTCTCTGTATTCGGTGACGGATTCACTGAACATCAGTTTGCCGCCTCGACGTCCTTCTTTTTCCCAGCTTTTGCCAGGTTTTGTCGTTGCAGAAAGAACATCGCCTGCTTGTAGCTGCTTGTGATAGACATAGTGTTGCTCGGCATGCAGTCCACCACCGCCACCGCCACCGCCACCGCTGCCTTCGCGTTGAGTTATACCAGTTGCCTGTTTGGCCGAACCGAACCACTCTTGGCCGATTTTAGGCCGGAGGAAATAGTCAGGATCAAATTGCGCGCTGGCCTGGACAAAGGTCGGTGGTGCTAGCACCGCTCCAGGTTCTGTCTTCTCAGCATAGTCAGCATCGTAGTAAATGGGGTTTGGGTCACCGATAGAACGGGCAAACATCATGATGTGGCCGGCTTCAATTGGGAATTTATCGACTGCCATTGTTTTCTCCTTTGTTACTCACGACTCGATGGTCGTTGCTAATGGTTGAGTTGATCACTTTTGCTATTAAGCAGGGCCCCAAGTTACTCGCAGGCGTTATCCTTCGTCAAGTAATGTAAATTTTCAGGATAAAGGTTGCTGCAAATGTAGGTGAGCGTTATCATCGAATGCCCGGGTTTGGTAACGTGAAGGGTAGGGTTGTATCAGCGTTGGGTGAGCTAGCCTTCTTACATTGTTCTCTAACCTGCTGCCAGAGCGAGGCGAGTGATGAGTCAGATTAAGGATGGTATTTAGTATGTCAAGGCCACCCCGCATAGAGTTCCCTGGTGCCTGTTACCACGTTACGGGCAAAGCACTCGTTAAAAGAAAATCCTTTGTTGATAAGATAGATTACAACGCATTTCTGAATGTGCTTGATAGCGTGGTATCGCGGTTTGGCTGGCTAGTTCATAGTTACGCACTGCTTGAAGATCATTACCATCTTGTTGTCGAGGTGCCCCAGTCAAACCTGTCCAGGGGTATGCGCCAGCTTAATGGTGTGTATACACAGCACTACAATCGTCGTCACCTCACCGAAGGTGCTGTTTTCCATGGTCGTTTTAAGAGTATTGTATTTGAGAAAGAGCTTTATCTTCTGCCGATTTGTCGCTACGTAGTGCTGAACCCGCTGCGGATTTCGGCACAGACTGATTTGGCTGAGTATCGCTTTAGTAGTTACCTGGCAATGATTGGGGCGGTGGGCTGCCCTGCATTTTTGCATCGAGAGACTGTTTTAGATGCTTTTTTTGCTGATCCGGAAAAAGCCGCGCAGGCGTGGAAGAAGTATGTCGCAGCTGGAACACAGGCTGATTCACCTCTGGCTGATCGGTCTAACCAGGTGTTATTAGGTAGCGATGCATTTGTCGATCGCTTACAGAATATGATGAAAAATAGTCGCAAAGCTAAACAAGCTCCCAAGAGACAGAGACGAAGGAAGTCGCTACGGGTTTTGTTTCGGCATATCACTAATGCTAGTAAGGCAGAGCGAAATGCCATCATTAAGCAGGCCCACCTTGAGTATGATTACACGCTGATTGAAATTGGTGATTTCCTCGGCCTGCATTACACTACGGTGAGTAAAGTGATCAATGCAGACTATAAACAACGTTTGTTATATTAAAGCAATTAGGCTGCTGGTATCGCGGTATAAGGGGAAGGTGGTATTTCTTCGTTCTGACCTTTTAGATTAGATTGTGCTGGCCCAACTTTAACGCTATGCTTCCGGTCAGCGGTAAATGGGCCTAGGCGAACATGGATCCCTGACCGACTAATTTAGCGGTTTAAAAGCGGGTTAAAGGGTAATTTGGCTCTCGAAAGTTAAGGATCACTGCCATTAGGTAACAGTCGGATCTGTACTGGAACGCTTTAATGGCACCCTGTCATGGTAAAAGGAGGAAATCGTGCGAAGGCGTAAAGCAGCGATTGGAGAAGAAACTGAAGAGATCGATTTGACACCGATGCTGGACGTGGTGTTTATCATGTTGATTTTCTTTATTGTTACAGCCACTTTTGTAAAAGAAATTGGTCTGGACGTGAATAGTCCTGATAAAAATCAGAACGTAAAAGATGCCGACAAGAAAAGCATCGTTGTCCAGATTACCAATAGAGACCGTATTCGCATTCGTGGAAGAGACGTTGACTTCAGGGCAGTACGAGCCAATATTGAGCGTCTTCATGCGGAGAATCCCGATGCTCCGGTAGTCGTTCAGCCTCATTTAGACAGCACAACTGAGACGATGATCCATGTCATGGACTCGGCTAGGCAAGCTGGCGTGTATGCAGTATCAATTGCTGCAAGTTAGTACCGAAGATCCAAGCTATTAGGGTAACCTGGCCAGCCTGATCATGGAGTTTACATGGAATTAATACTGATACGGCATGGCCTGCCGGAGAAGGTGGTTACGACCGATGGCACTCCCGCTGACCCCCCATTGTCAGCCATTGGACTGAAGCAGGCTGAACTTGTTGCTGAATACCTCAACGATACCAAGCTTGATCGTCTGTATGCGAGCCCGATGAGAAGAGCCCAGGAAACAGCTCTGCCTCTTGCTAGAGAGCAGGACCTGGAGATCGAAACTGAGCAGGGTGTTGCCGAATATGATCGCGATGCTGGTTCCTACATCCCCGTTGAGCAGCTTAAAGAAGAAAACTACGAGCAGTGGCAGAACCTTATGAAAGGCGAAATGGGTAGTGTTGATTTTATCGTCTTTTACGAGACGGTCGTCGCAGCGCTTACCCGACTGGTGGAGGAAAACCCTGGTAAAACAATCGCTGTTGCCTGCCACGGCGGTGTGGTCAATGTTTGGGCAGCGCACGTTCTCGGCCTTCAGCCAGCCATGTTCTTTAATCCAAATTACACCAGCTTGAGTCGTTTTAAGGCCGCCAGTACGGGTGAAAAATCAATTATCACTCTGAACGAGCATTTTCATTTAAAAGCACTGTCCCAGCGGACTCAAGGCTAGGGTCTGTGACCAGCTTTTGGCTGGTTGAAAGGCGGTAAAATCGGCTTCCACCGCGTTATACTCATCCGCACCTATTGTGATGTTAGTTTTCAGGCAATCGAATTGTCTTATTTTGCTCTGGGCTGGCTATGCTGGTCGTGCTGGCATAGGTGGTTATCTTTCCAGTCAATAGGGGTAGCAACGCGTGTTACGGCATAGTAGGGAAAATAAATACCAGTACAGGTATCAGTCTACCAGGGTTAGAATGGCCTGATTGGAGCGCCGAATTATGTTCAGAAAAGTATTTAGAGGATTTTTGCTGGTACAGCTGTTATGGCTATCCAGTTGTGCCAGCTTGATGAATGGGATTACCACTCAGTTGGCCGATAATTTATCAGCAGCTATCTTAAACTCAGATGATGTTGCCACGGTCAGGGAAGCTGTGCCGGCTTATCTGCTGTTGATCGATAGTTTCATTATTAATGACCCAAATCAGCCCCAACTGCTGATGGCTGCGGCCACCTTAAACGGAGCATACAGCGTGTTGGTGGATGAGAGCCGGACTATGATTCTGGCGGACAAAGCTATGGACTACGCTAGTCGAGGAGCCTGCCTTGAAGTGGCACAGTTATGTGGATTAAACAGCCTCTCTTTTGCTGTTTTCGAACAGCGGATTCAGGCCATGACGGCAGAAGATCTTACCTACCTGTATGGATACGCAGTCGCCTGGACGGGCTGGATTCAAGCTAACAGTGGTGACTGGAATGCAATTGGTCAGCTTGCTCGAGTTAAATTAATGATGGCCAGGGTGCTGGAACTGGATGAGACCTGGGACCGGGGTGGGGCGCATCTTTACCTTGGTGGATTGGAAACAGTCTTGCCTGCATCGATGGGCGGGCGGCCTGATTTAGGCAAAATACATTTCGAAAAAGCAATCGAATTAGCGGATGGTAAATTTCTGATGGCCAAAGTTGTTTATGCAGAACAATACGCTAAACTTATATTCGACAGGACATTACATGACCGATTGCTTAACGAAGTAATACAAGCAGACCCGAATTTTGATGGAATGACACTAACTAATCGCATTGCACAGGAACGTGCGGCGGTCTTGCTGGCGGATGGGGAAGAATATTTTTAATAGACTAATAGGCTTGATGGTTCTTTGCCTGGCACTGGTGGGGCTTGCCCTTGTGCCAGGGGAAGTTATGGCAAGAACGTATAAGATAGCCACGGGAGTCCCTGATGGAGTAGGCGGGATGAAGCGCCTGCGCCAGGCGATCACAGAAATAGCCCGCGAAACCGAAAACAGGGTTAAATTCAAATTGTATCCAGGTGGAGTTCAGGGAGACGATTTTACCGTTGTCCGGAAAATGCGTATTGGTCAGCTTCAAGGCGGTGTGATGCAGGTTAATCCTCTGATCAGGTTTTATACAGATCTGCAGATCTATAATATGCCACTGCAATTCCAATCCTACGCCGAAGTTGATGCGGTAAGAAAAAACATGGATGCAGGTATCAGACTGGGCTTGCAAGATGGCGGTCTGCATGTTTTCCCTCTGATTGAAACGGGTTTTGCTTATCTGTTGTCAAAAAAGCCGGTCGCCAATCCAAAGGACATGATTAACATGAAGGTGTGGATTCCTAAAGGAGACCCCCTCGGTGAGCGTTTGGTTAAAATGTTTGATGTTAGCCCGGTACCTCTCGGTATCAGTGATGTTCTAGCCGGTCTACAGACTGGTCTGCTTGATGCCCTTGCTATTCCGCCATCAGCTGCACTAGCACTGCAACTGCATAATCATGTTGAATATGTTATGGACCTGCCATTGATCTATATCTACACAGTAATGGCTATTGACCAGAAGATTTATGCTGGTTTTTCTGAAGCCGATAAGGTGATCGTTTCTCGAATACTCGATGACGCGCTCCGGGATATTGACGTTGACAGCCGTAGAGATAACCTGAAGTCGTATCAAGCGCTTTTGGACCAAGGTATCAAGAGTGTTTCCCCTTCAGCAGATGACCTAGATGAGTGGGATACGATCGCCGAGGCTGCGGTTGCCTCCATGCTCGATGCAGGCGAGGTATCTAGCACAATACTTGAGGAATTTGAGCAGAATTTGATGGATGCCCGTACTGGGCAGGCGCCCTGAAGGAGCCTTGATGCAAGCCCTGAAGGTCCTGTTACGATGCTTACACCAGCTAGAAAACAGTGCACTATGGCTAGCGTTAGCAACCATGTTGGCACTCGCTCTGCTCCAGATTGTGCTGCGAAACTTCTTCGACATGGGGCTACTCTGGATAGAATCTTTCTTGAGAGTACTGGTTCTCTGGCTCGCTATGCTGGGTGCTATGATTGGTACCCGTGAACGTAATCATATCAGGATAGATCTTCTTGCCCGGTTAAGTTCCAGGCAAGCCAAGCATTGGATAAGCAAAGGAAATGCGTTGACGGCAGCGGTGGTTTGTCTGATTGCTACCTATGCCTCCATGGAACTGGTTTTGTTCGAGTATCAAGATGGGCTCACTGCATTCGCAGAAGTGCCTGTTTGGGTGTGCCAGATTATCCTGCCAGTCGGTTTCCTGGTCATGTTCCTGAGGTTTGCAAGGGAAGTGGTCGCACCTGACAGGGAAGGCCTGGAATGACGGTTTTGGGTTCATTTTTGCTTGCCCTGTTGGCTCTATTGGGTTTGCCATTGTTTGTGGTGATCCTGGCAGCGGCGCTGTTGGGTTTTTATGCTTCCGATGTGCCTCTGACGGTCGTCGCCATTGAAATGTACCGCATTGTAGAAACCCCCATGTTGCTGGCACTTCCGCTGTTCACCTTTTCAGGATACCTGTTAGCTGAATGTGGGCTTTCTTCAAGACTGGTCAGCTTGACCGACGCGCTGCTTGGCTGGTTACCTGGTGGCCTGGCTCTGTTCGCATTCGTTACCTGCGCGTTTTTTACAGCGTTCACCGGCGCATCTGGCGTTACCATCGTTGCCATAGGTGCGTTGCTTTACCCGGCTTTGCAGGAGGGTGGTTATTCTGAAAAATTCAGCCTGGGTCTGGTCACTACCTCAGGCAGTCTAGGCTTATTGCTGGCACCGTCACTACCCCTGATTTTATATGGTGTCCTGGTTCAGCAGATGAATTTATCCGTGTCCTTTTCAATTCAGGATTTATTCATCGCCGGGTTATTGCCAGCTTTACTGATGATAACCTTATTGACGGTGTTTACGTTATGGGTTCATCGGGGAAAAGGATCCTTGGTAAGGCAGAAAGACACCGTAAGTGTTCGTCAGGCACTCTGGACAATGCGTTGGGAAGTACCGTTGCCGCTGGTGGTATTAGGAGGCATTTACAGCGGTTTTTTCGCTGTTTCTGAGGCAGCTGCGATTACAGCGGCCTATGTTATTTTGGTAGAGGTGGTGATTCACCAGGAAATCAAAGTAAGCCAGTTATCTGGCATAGCTCGGGATGCCATGACCATGGTTGGTGGCATCTTGCTGATCTTGTCGGTTTCCCTGGCCTTTACTAACTTCCTGATTGATGCAGAAATACCACAGCAGTTGTTTGAACAGGTCAGGATATGGATTAGTAGCCCGTTTACATTTCTGCTCCTGCTAAATGTCATATTACTGATGCTGGGTGCAATACTTGATATTTATTCGGCCCTGATTATTATGATTCCGCTCATCGTACCCATGGCCATGCAGTTTGGTATTCATCCCGTACATTTGGGTATTATTTTCCTGGCTAATATGCAGATTGGATACTTCACGCCCCCGGTTGGCATGAATCTGTTCATTGCCAGTTATCGTTTCAATAAGCCTATTGTTGAGCTTTACAGGGCTACCTGGCCTTTTATGATCGTTTTAATGATTGCTCTATTGGTCATAACTTATGTGCCGATTATAAGTCTAGGTTTTATTAATTCTTAATCATATATTAACAAATATTTGTTATGCTTTAAGCAATGCTGCTTCGCTATTAGGGGGCTTGAACGGCTATCGATTGTTTTGCGGCCAGTATTCAATTTTACCATCCCAGACAGGATGAATAGCATAGTGGGCCAGGGGATTAGGTTCTAATCGCTATACTTTCATAGAGATTGGTTGAGAAATAGAATTTATGGTAGAAGACGCTTTAGGATTGAATTCCAGAATCGTTGATATAGCTCAGACATTTTCTGAGGAAGACAATCACGATAACCTGCTGGAAATGATCGTAGCCGAAGCGCTTATTTTCGCCGGAGCAGATGCAGCATCCATCTATATAAAGACCGATATTGAAACGTTGAGATTCGAATGTCTGGCGATCAAGAGCTTAGGGATAATGCGAGGTGGGGCCTCAGGGGAACCATTGGGCATTCCCGACGTTCCCCTGAGCAGTAAGATCGAAGGGCGTGAATTGCACTTTGAAGTTGTAGCAGCCTACCATGAATGTGAGACTCGGCTAGTTGAAGAAAACATGTCTGAGCGACAGGAATACTATACCGGAGCGAGTTTCTTTGGTGGCATGCTGGATTATGAAGTGGTGACAGCATTGTCTATCCCGTTATCAATCGGCAAGCCCGAAACACTGGGAGTGCTGCAGGTGTTTAATCCCTTGAATGCAGCATCGGAGCCAGTCGCCTTTGCTAAAGAAATGATCCCCTGGATAGAAAGTCTAGCGTCCCTGGCAGCGATGGCCATTCACAATCGTCGACTCGTCGATTCCCATGTTGCTAAACAGGAAAAACTCGCCAAGCTTGTTCAGCAGAAGACGGCAGAACTAGAATCTATTATTAATGATCTCAAAGCTATCAATGCGCGCTTGCTTGAAGAAAAGCAGGTTGACCACCTGACCGGAGTCAATAACCGCAAGGCCTTTGAAGAAGCGTTCAGTGTCGAATGGCGTCGAGCTGAACGGTATAAATTTCCGCTCAGTTTGTTAATGATCGATATAGATCACTTTAAGAGCGTCAATGATACCTATGGTCATCTTGCCGGTGATGAGTGTCTGCGGATTGTCAGTGATTTGATTCAAACATCGTTTAATAGAAGTGCTGACCTTGTAGCCCGATATGGTGGTGAAGAATTTGTTGTTTTGTTGCCTTATTTACACACAGAAAACGCTGTTTTATGTGCTGAACGTGCCCGCGCCATGGTCGAAGCGAAAGTATTTGTCTATGCTGACATTGAAATCAGATTGACAGCCAGCGTAGGGGTTTCCACTTTAGTACCAGAACAAGGTATGGATCCGACCGAGTTGATTAAGTTGGCAGATGAGGCGTTGTATAGAGCAAAAGATGCAGGTCGTAATTGTATTCGCCAGATGGCGGTTCCTTAGGGTTTTAATTCCAAGCTTTTATTTCAAGCTTTTATTTCAAGCTTTCATGCAGGCCTTCTAGTTAAGGTTTTTCTTTGTTGTTGGCTGCTGTCGTTAACCGACGGGCTTATCTCATTATCGCTAACCAATGGTGCGCAAGGTCAATATCCAGAGGCCAGACCTTCCTTGCGATGATCTGATGCGCCGCAATAGCCATCGGTTAACTTAGCAATAAGCTGGGCACCGCCGAATAGGTGCTCAGGCGCATCAATCAGGATCTTGTGACCTTTGTCATTGAGTTGTCGTTGAGTCATGGGGTCAAAACCTTTTTCCAGGGCTAGTTCACCTTTTTCAGTGAGATGCCATCGAGGTGCATCACTGGCAGCCTGCGGGTTCTGGCCATAGATATAGAGCCGAACCATCATCTGCAAATGGCCTTGGGCTTGCATATGGCCACCCATGACTCCGAAGCTCAGCGCCGGTTTGTTAGCGCAGCTGACAAAGCCCGGGATAATAGTCTGATAAGGACGCTTGCCACCGGCGACCTGATTGGGATGACCATTTTCAAGCACAAAACCTGAACCGCGATTCTGCATACTGATGCCCGTGCCTGGAATCACGATACCTGAGCCAAAGCCACGGTAATTAGATTGAATGAATGAAACCATCATACCCTTGGCATCAGCCGCTGTGAGGTATACGGTATCCGGACTTGCCCCTAGTTCATGGCCTGAATCGATCGTATGGTGTAAATCAATTTGCCTGAAAAGTGACTCTATTCGACCGGGGTCGAGCAGCTCCTGACTGGACATCGTCATATACTCGGGATCTGCGAGGTGTCTTTCTATTTGGGTATAGGCCAAGCGAATAGCCTCTACCTGAAGATGAATACTATCGGCGGAATCAATGGGATAGTTCTGCAGGCCGACTCGATC
>Ga0206679_10000841_pt1 | contig 25750 bp, 26 predicted proteins | sample M110012015metaG_FD_155464 | JGI IMG/M metagenome (GOLD analysis project Ga0206679, IMG submission 155464) | Ammonia-oxidizing marine archaeal communities from Monterey Bay, California, United States - M1 100m 12015 | ecosystem: Environmental > Aquatic > Marine > Intertidal zone | place: USA... | reverse complement strand
AACTGGAATTTTTGTAATGCTAAGTATTCTTGGTGCGGGAGCAGTTGGACTAATTGATGACTGGATTAAAGTAGTTCGAGAAAGAAGCCTTGGCTTAAATAAAAGAACAAAAATGCTAGGTCTTCTACTAGTTGCAGTAGTTTTTGCCTTTTTAATGACTACTTATTCTCCAGTTCATACTCAAATTTCTTTTACTCGTTTTGATTATCCGGGTTGGGAGATTGGCGAAATTGCTTGGAGTCTATGGGCGATCCTTCTTATTTCAGGATCAGCAAATGCTGTTAACTTGACTGATGGACTCGATGGCTTAGCTGCGGGAGCTGGAGTTTTTTGTTTTGGTGCATTTGGGGTTATTTCATTTTGGCAATTCCGGTATCCCGACTTGTATGACGTTCCACATGCCTTGGATCTGGCAGTAATTTCGGCAGCCATGGCGGGGGCTTGCCTTGGGTTTTTATGGTGGAATTCTGCACCAGCACAAATTTTTATGGGCGACACTGGATCTTTGGCAATTGGAACGGGATTGGCTTCACTTTCACTTGCAACAAATACTCAACTTCTTTTACCTATAGTTGCGGGTTTATTTGTTGTTGAAACCCTCTCAGTGATAATTCAAATATCAGGTTTTAGATTTTTTTCCAAGCGAAGAGTTTTTAAGATGGCACCTTTACATCATCACTTTGAATTATCTGGATGGCCCGAAACTACTGTGATTGTACGTTTTTGGATTATGTCAGGGCTTTGCACTGCTCTTGGCATAGGTCTTTTCTACGGTGACTCGCTTCGCTCCGGCATCGTCGGATTGATTGCCGGTGTTTATTAATGAACGATGAGACTTTAGTACTCGGATTAGGAATTTCAGGACGTGCAGTGAGTGAGGCATTAGTATCGCGTAACTATAAAACATGTGTCGTAGATGACTCTCCTTCGAAAGACATGTATGACTGGGCTGATGATTTGTCGGTTGAGTTTCTAGCGATTCCAGAGACTGATAAATGGGAGAATTTTCTTGAAAGATTTTCACAAGTTGTTGTTAGCCCTGGCATTCCTGATTTACACCCTGTCTTTAGTGCCGCTTATCGAGTCGGATCGACAATTTTCGATGAAGGTGACTTAGCTAGTAAATGGGATCAACGACCTCGCTGCGCAGTTACTGGAACTAATGGTAAAACGACAGTCGTAACACTTGTCACGGAAATGCTCAAGCGTTCAGGATTAAATGCTGTTACGGCAGGAAACTTAGAGAAACCCGTAGTCGCAGCGATAGATGATACTACGGCAGAGTGTTTTGTGATTGAGGCATCATCTTTTCGACTTGCCCATTCCCTTAATTTCAAAGCGTCACCAGCAGCTTGGTTAAATTTTGCGCCTGACCATCTCGACCATCATTTGGACTTAGATTCCTATCTACACGCTAAAAGACGCATTTGGGAGGGTATTGAGAAAGAATCTGATGCAGTAGCAAATTTCTCTGATCCAATTGTAAAACAGCATGCGCCTAAAGGCGCTACAGGTTTCAATATCGAGGATTCTTACTGTTATGTAAAAGATTTTAAGTTACTGTTAAATCAGGATTTGATACTTGATATCAGAGATTTACCACGAAGAATGCCGCATGATCTTGAAAATGCTCAGGCAGCGTTAGTTCTTGCTCAAAAATTCGGTGCTGATATCGACTCATGCATTAAAACGCTTGAAAGTTTCAACGGTTTAAAGCATCGGGTGGAGTTGGTTGTTGAGCGGAATGGAGTTTCCTTCGTTAATGACAGTAAATCAACAACTCCTCATTCCACTGTTTCTGCATTAAGAGGATTACCTGGTGCTGTTTTAATAGCCGGCGGAAAAAACAAAGGCCTAGATTTGACTCCTTTAAAAGAAACTAAACCTATAGCGGTAATCGCTATAGGTGAAACTGCTGAAGAAATAATTGAAATTTTTAAAGATGAGTGCAGTGTTGAAATGGCTAGCACCATGGATGAAGCCGTAAAAATGGCCTTGAAAATAGCAATACCTAAAGGAACTGTTCTACTCTCACCTGCTTGTGCCTCTTTTGACTGGTATGAATCTTATTCCGAACGAGGTATGGATTTCATCCGTGCGGTTTCTGAACTGGAAATGTTCTAGGTGGATTGTGAGTACTAAAACTTTTACTGGAAATCGCAAGAAACTTTTAACCATTGCTGCAAATCCTCCGGGATACCGTTCTTTACGTTTTCTTGTCTTAATCTCGGCGATGATAATACTTACCCTTCTGGGGGTTGTAATGGTACTTTCAGCATCATCTGTGAATGATCTTCGTATTTTTGGAGACACATGGCACCATTTAAAAAGACAAGTTTTGTGGTTGTTTTTGGGGGTTATTTCCATGGCAATCACGATGCGAATTGACTATCGCAAGATTAGGAAATTCTCAATACCATTTTTACTTTTCTCGCTAATTTTATGCGGGTTAGTTTTACTTCCTAGTGTTGGTATTACTGCCAATGGATCGGCCAGGTGGATAGGTGTAGGTTCCTTTACTTTTCAACCTTCTGAATTTCTTAAAATGGCAATTGTTATATATTTAGCAGATTTGTTTTCGGGTGAGAAGAAGAAAACAAACGTGACTATTACTTCAATCAAGAAATTTCTATTGGTCCTCGGGACCGCAACAGCTCTTCTGATGCTAGAGCCAGATTTAGGAACGACTGCTATTGTCGCTGCAATTTCACTGTCTGTTTTGTTTTTTTCTGGATTTCGAATTAGGAATCTTATTTTGATGGGTGTTTCAGGCATAGCGTTACTTTTTGCCGCAAGTTATTCGTCGGGCTATAGGCGCAAGCGACTCTTGGGTGTTTTAGATCCGTGGCAGGATCCAACAGGTGTTGGATGGCAAGCTCTTCAATCGGCGGTAGCTATTTCGCAAGGTGGAGTGAGTGGATTAGGACTCGGGGAAAGTCGAGCCAAGTGGGGTTTTTTACCATTTTCACACACTGACTTTATCTTCGCTATTGTTGCTGAAGAGTTGGGTTTTATTGGAGCCTGTCTGGTAATCCTTGCATTTTTATCAATCGGTTTAGCAGGATTAGCGACTGCTTTTAAAGCTCCGGACAATTTCGGACAACTTTTGTCAGCAGGTATAACAGCATGGATAAGTATTCAAGCGTTTGTAAATTTAGGGGCGGTATTAGGAATGCTGCCAATTACAGGAGTGCCGCTTCCTTTTGTTTCTTCTGGCGGTAGCTCTTTGGTGGTGACTATGGCGACATTTGGAATTTTGTTGAACGTAGCTAGACAGACCCGATGACTAGGGAGAAATATAAATGATTTCGGATACTTGTCGAGTTTTAATTGCGGGTGGTGGTACAGCTGGTCATGTAATTCCAGCTGTAGCCATAGCTAAAGCGCTTTACAGCAAGGGAATCTTGAAAAACGAATGCGAAGTTCATTTCGTTGGGAGCAAGAGAGGAACGGGAGAACGAATCGTTACGGAAGCCGGCTTCACTATGACTGTGCTTCCTGGACGAGGAATCCAAAGAAAGATTACCTTTCGAAACGTAATATCGATCCTTTCTTTACTCATAGCTTTTTTTCGATCTTCATACCTGCTTATTAAAGCGAAACCAGAAATTATTGTGGTAATGGGAGGTTATGCAAGTCTTGCTTGTGGTTTGGCTGGAAAGCTTTTTAATGTACCTTTATTGGTTGCTGAACAGAATGTGGTTCCGGGGGCAACGAATAAAATCATTGCACGGTTTGCGAAAGTATCAGCTGTTTCCTTTGAAAATGTCAATCTTCCAAATTCGGTAGTAACGGGTAATCCGTTGAGGTCTGAGATTTTGCAATTCATCGAAACTGATTCTCGTCACGTAGCAAGACGAGAATTAGGAGTCACTGATCAAACGATGATTACGGTATTTGGGGGTTCATTGGGAGCACATCGCCTTAATGAGACGATATTCGAATTATCTCAATATTGGAGTGGTAAAGCTATTTCTATATACCACGTTGTGGGGTCACGTGACTGGCTTGAATTTTCAAGTTTTAACCGAAAATCCGTTGAAAATGTTGAATATGAAATGATTCAGTATTCGGATGACATGGCGAAACTAATTGGAGCTGCAGACTTGATTATTAGCAGGGCGGGCGCTACAAGTGTTTCGGAAATTACAGCTTTGGGAATTCCCTCGATACTTGTTCCTCTTCCTAATTCGCCTGGTGACCATCAAGAGGAAAACGCACGTTTTTTTGAAAAAAATGGTTCGGCGATACTTATTCCAGATAGTGAACTTAATTACGTGTCTTTGTCGAATAGGATCAATTTTTTATTGGATGATGATTTAATTTTGCGGGAAATGGCTGAAAAAACAAAGAATGCTGTTCGATTAACTGCTGCAGAAGATATTGCAGATTTAATTTTTGGAATTCTTGAGGGAGGGTCTTATGGAAAATGAAGAAGTGGATCTTTCTGTAAGTAATTCTGTTCATCTCATAGGTATTGGTGGGGCAGGAATGGGTGCAATTGCTGAAGTCCTTGCAACGATGGGTCATACAGTGAGTGGTTCCGATATTAAGGATTCCCATCGCTTGGATCGATTAAGGACCTTTGGCATTGAAATTTCTATCGGACATGATCCTAAAAATGTAAAAAAAGTTGACTACGTTGCTCGCTCTACAGCTATTTTAGATTCGAATATTGAATGTTTGGAGGCTATTGAGAAGGGAATCCCTCTTTTAAGCAGAGAAAAAGTTTTACGAGGTATTTCCATGCTTAAGAGTTCGATTGCAGTTTCAGGAACACATGGCAAAACAACCACTTCATCCATGCTTTCACTTCTGCTCCGCGAAGCTGGGTTGAAACCGTCTTTTATTATTGGCGGAGAAGTGAATGAAATTGGAACGGGAGCGGTCTGGGATGATGGAGATCTTCTTGTAATTGAGGCAGATGAAAGTGACGCATCTTTTTTAGGATTGAAACGCAACTTGTCAATAATTACAAATCTTGAAGAAGATCACCTTGAATATTTCGGAGGGTTTGATGCCCTATATCAAGCGTTTGTGAAGTTTGGAAATGAAACAGATGGGACCGTTTTACTGGGAATTGACGATGTTAATTCCTTACGTCTCTCGAATGAAATTAAGGCGACTACTGTTGGTTTTAACCCGCTCGCTGACTGGAAAATAGAATTAACAAAGGAAACGTGGAACGGTTCAGAGTTTGTTGTAACGGGTGAAGAGTCTTTTAAACTCTCAATACCGGTACCGGGAGCGCATAATGTAAAAAATGCCGCTATAGCGGCGGTAGCTGGAATTCTGTCTGACGTAAAGTCTGAAACCATAACGAATGCTTTGAGTGGCTTTGGTGGTGTGGCGCGTCGTTTTGAACACCGCGGAAACGCTAATGGAGTTGTTTTTGTGGATGATTATGCACATTTACCGTCGGAAGTGGAGAGCACAATAGAAGCTGCTTGTACGGGCAGTTGGAATCGAATTTGCGCTGTATTTCAACCACATCGTTATAGTCGAACGGAGTCTATTGGAGCAACTTTTTCAGATTCCTTCGCAAAAGCAGATCTTGTTATAATCACGGAAATTTTTGCGGGTGGAGAAAGACTACGTCCAGGTATTTCGGGGCGTATAGTTTTTGATGCGATTAAAGAAAAGTTCCCTAATCTCGATCTACATTATTTACCCCACCGTGATGAACTGATTAATTTTCTTGCTACAGAGTTATCTGAGGGGGACTTGTGTCTGACGATGGGAGCCGGCGACATTACTTCTTTACCCGAAGAGATCAAATATAGTATGAGACAGTTTGATGTTTGAAAAAAATTTTGAAGGTTTTTTAGCGGAACTGAACGGAGATTTTCCTGAGATTAAAATTCTCAGGGATGTACCTTTATCTGATTTGACCACTTACAGGGTGGGTGGACCTGCTGCCTTATTTATAAAAGTAGAAGATAGTTCAATTTTTTCTTCAATATTAAGAGGACTTCAAAAATTTCCCATACCTGTATTGCTTATTGGAAATGGATCAAATCTTCTTATTTCTGATGAGGGATTTAAGGGAATTGTTTTAAAACTAGGAAACTCTTTTGAAACAATCGAAATAAAAGAAACGACAGTAAAAGCCGGCGCCTCGGCGAAATTGCCGGTGGTGGCTAGAGAAACTGTGAAATTTAGCTTAAGGGGCTTTGAGTGGGCTGTAGGTGTCCCAGGGACTATAGGAGGAGCTGTAAGGATGAACGCAGGTGGTCATGGGAGCGATATGGCTGCCTCTTTAATTGAAGTAACGGTTCTAAATTTGATAAATGGTTCATTGTCAAACGTTCCTGCTTCTGAATTACAGCTTTCCTACCGTCACTCCTGCATAAAAAATACTGACGTAGTGCTTGAAGCAACATTTAAATTGATCAAGGGTGATAAAGATGAGGGAGGGGAGCTCTTAAAAGAGATAGTTAGATGGCGACGTGATAATCAGCCAGGTGGACAAAATTCTGGATCCGTGTTTGCAAACCCTGAGGGCGATTCAGCTGGACGTTTGATCGAAATTGCCGGATTAAAGGGATTGAGAGTTGGATCTGCTTGTGTTTCTGAGAAGCATGCGAATTTCATACAAGTCGACGAAGACGGTAGAGCGGAAGATGTTAAGAAACTGATGCATTTACTCGCTGAAAAGGTTGAAGAGATTCACTCGATTAGACTTCATCCAGAAACAGTATTAGTTGGTTTTGATGGCGACTCTTCGTGAAGATACCTTTTAAAAATTTTCAGAAAATCATATTTATTTTCATAATTTTTGTGGTTTTACTCGGGCTCTATTCGGCTACTCGGTCAGAATTGTTGGATGTGGACAATATAGAAGTCTTGATAACGGGTGGCAACGCAATAAATTCTGATGAAGTAATAGTTCTAAGCGATATTTCGTTTTCACAGTCTATGATTTCGGTCGATTCTGATGAGGCTGAATCATTAATATTGACCAATCCATGGGTGGATGAAGTTGAAGTGAACAAGGAATGGCCCAGCAGTGTTTCGATTTGGGTGAGCTTGAGGGAGGCATTTGCTAACGTTGTTACTCTCGAGGGTAAAGTTGCAACTATCGATTCTAACGGAATCGTTTTAGATGTTTCTAAATTGAATATCTCTGATAATTTTGTGAGTGTGTTGGCAGAGAAAATTGTCGAACCTGGGAGCAAAATTGGTGGTGTGGATATGTTGCTTCGAGCTACGCAAGCTATAACTCCAGATTTGAAAAAGTGGATAAAAATTATTTTGCCAACGGCTTCCGGTGTGCGAGCGGAGCTACATGGTTCTGTCTTTGTGGATTTAGGAGTATCAGAAGATTTTACAACTCAAATGAGTGACTTAAAAGCAGTTCTCGGGCAGGTTGAACTGACGTGCATACAAAGTATTGATGTTAGAGTTCGAGAAAATCCAGTGATTAGGCGTGACAACTCAAGATGTTAAAGGAATTTCACTAAGAGGTTGACTTTACTTCTCACTCCACGTAGTCTCATAACCACTAGGAGGAGTCGGAGGAACCTTAAAGTTAAACTTTAAGGTTGGGCTTTTCGTTTGAGTAACAATTAAACGACTATTAGTCACCAAGTAGATGGAGAAATGATCGTGACAACACCACAGAATTATTTAGCAGTAATAAAAGTGGTTGGAATAGGCGGCGGTGGCGTTAATGCTGTTAACCGAATGATCGATGTCGGTTTGAAAGGTGTTGAGTTTATAGCCATTAACACCGACGCTCAGGCATTGCTGATGAGTGATGCTGACGTGAAACTCGATATCGGGCGAGAACTTACTCGTGGGTTGGGAGCTGGAAGTGATTCTTCAGTAGGCAGACAAGCAGCTGAAGATTGCCGTGGTGACATAGAGGAATGCCTTGAAGGCGCCGACATGGTATTCATAACCGCTGGAGAAGGAGGCGGTACCGGAACTGGTGCTGCACCGATAGTAGCTGAGATTGCTAAAAACATTGGAGCATTAGTAATCGGAGTGGTTAGCAGACCTTTCAAGTTTGAAGGAAGAAAGCGATCAGCGGAGGCTGATAGGGGTATTGAAGAACTTAGAGAAGTGGTGGATGCTCAAATTGTGATTCCAAACGACCGTTTATTAGCATTTTCTGATGAAACTACTACTTTGATTGAAGCTTTTGCAAAGGCTGACGAAGTGTTGCTGCATGGTGTTCAGGGAATAACTAGCTTGATAACTACACCAGGTTTGATCAACACAGATTTTGCGGATGTGAAACAGGTTATGCATGACGCTGGTACAGCGATAATGGGTGTAGGTGAATCATCCGGCGACAGTGCAGCTTTGCATGCTGCAAGAAAAGCTCTGTCGAGCCCACTTTTAGAAGCCTCTATTGAAGGAGCTCAGAGGGTTTTATTGAATATTACAGGATCTTCTGAATTGGGAATTCTTGAAGTCGGCCAAGCGGCTGATGAGATTCATGATGTCTCTCATCCCGATGCAAATATAATTTTTGGAACAGTTATCGATGATGAAATGGCGACAACTGTACGCGTAACAATAATTGCAGCTGGTTTTGACCGCTGGGACGGTGACCGTTCAAAAAAATCTAAATCTTTCTTCAGAAACTCAGGAGAAGAAGACGGAATATTAGATGATATTTTTGGTGAAGATTTTGATGACAAGGACTTGGATGTCCCGGAATTTTTAAAGTAAAAATTCTGAGTGGCTAGAGAAGTTTTTCGAAGAACTTTACCTAACGGAAATTTGGTCGTTTCTTTAGTTTCTGAAATTGAAGATGGTGACTTTTCATTAAATCAAAGTGCTGACAAAGCCTTGGAAAAGAATCAATCCAGACTTCATGTAGGTGAATGGAACTGGCTTTCTCAAGAGCATGGAACAGAGATTGTTTGGCTAGCAACTAATGAAAGAGCTAGCGGTGTTAAAGGCGATGCATTGATAACTGCTTCCAAGCAAAAGGTAATATCGGTAACTGTTGCAGACTGTCTACCTCTGTTGTTAGTAGAGGAGAGCGGAATCATGGGTCTTCTTCATTTAGGTTGGCGCGGTATCGAGCAAGGTCTTTTAGAAAAATCCATTCAGACTATTAGGAAAAAAAGTGTTCAGCCGATTACTGCTGTTTTGGGACCATGTATCAATGTTTGTTGTTACGAATTTGGACGAAATGAAATGGATATTCTTGTTGAAAAGTATGGATCTACAATAATTGGAAGAACTCTTACGGGTAGTCTTTCTTTGAACATAAAGGCCTGTGTGAAGAAAATACTTACTAGTTGTGAGGTGGGTATTGAATATGAGGATACTGCTTGCACGAATTGTGATTCACGTCACTGGTCTTTTCGAGATGATGGAACAGACAAGCGGCAAGTAATGATTGCTTGGAAACAGGAAAGTGAATAGAGGGGTATTAGGAAATGAAAATCTCTTATATCGAAGAGGTTAAACAGCGGGTAGAAGAGTTAATTGAAATAGTGAAAATTAAGAGTGATGGGAGGGCTATTTTGCTCCCAGTTACCAAAGGTTTTGGTGCCAGAGAGATTCAAGCAATCTTAGAGGTGGGTTTAACTGATGTGGGGGAGAGTTACGCACAAGAAATGCTCGAGAAAGCAGAAATTGTCAATGACAACAGACTCTCTTGGCACATGCTCGGGAGGATACAACGGAATAAGGTAAGAAAATTATCTGAAATTGTCGATCTTTGGCATTCGGTGGATCGCAAAGAAGTAATTGAAGAGATTTCCAAACATGGAAAAGATTCTAGAATCCTGATTCAAGTCAATATGAATGATCGAAGTGAACAAGGAGGATGTTCCCCAGAGAATGTTCCAGATTTAATTGAATTTGCACTCGAGAAAGACATAAAAGTCGAAGGTCTGATGACGATCGGAGTTGATCAAGATATCGAGGCGACTAAAAATACTTTCGCTGAATTGGCCAAGTTGTCGAAAAGTATGGGTTTGAAAGAAATGTCTATGGGTATGTCGAATGATTTTGAAATTGCAATCGATTATGGCGCAACTATTTTGCGAGTTGGTCGAAGCATTTTTGGCGAAAGAACAAAAAAGTAGAAAACTGTATATTTATACTTCAAGGTGATACTTTTTTCTTTAAGTCTAGAGTTACTATTCTTTTAGCTATAGCTTAGATATACGGAGGCGTTGATGTCATTTTGGCAAAAGACCATGCTCTGGTTGGGATTAGGACCAGATGAAATGTACGAAGGAATGTCTGATGGCGTCCAGCCTCGTAATTGGCCAAATGAATACAACCAAAACGAAATTGCACCTTCAACACCTGATAGAACTCCTCGAAAAATACGAATAAAAGAAAATGTTAATCCGGTAAAACCTACCTCAACGGAATCGACCGGTACTGTTAGACCTCTGCGTCCAGCGCGCTCTGTCAAACCAAAAACGGAAGAACCAAAAAGCTTTAATGAGGTAACTAATTTTGCTGACAGATATAACTCTGGAAATGCTGTTTTAGTGAAATTGAGTGGTGTTGAACATGCGGTCGCTCGGAGAATTATCGATTTTGCGAGCGGTTTGTGTTACGCGGAAAAAGGTAAAATGGAAAGAGTGGGGAACCAGGAATATCTACTAATTCCTAGAGATGTAACTGTCGATTCTGGGACGAGAGAAAAAATCAAAGAAGCACTTCAACGCACTTTACAGGAGTAACTAGATGGCTAGTGTCATTTGTCTCCTGTTACAAATTTATTCGTTATTAATTCTCGTTAGAGTCGTTTTTAGTTGGTTTCCGGTTTCACCCTATGGAACTGCTGCCGTAGTTTCGGGATTTTTATCTTTTGTAACTGATCCAATTCTACGTCCTTTACGTAAAGTTTTGCCGCCAATTCGTTTTGGCTCCGCTTTGATGGATTTATCACCGATTGTTGCCTTTTTTGGAATAACGTTATTGCAAAATTTTATTTGTGCTTAACAATATTCGTAGCGTCTATTTCTTCTGACTCAAGTGGGTTAATATTGAGAAATGCTACATGACAATATTCTCGAATATCTCGAAACTGTTGATTTGAAAACAAAGATGCGCGGTTACGACCAGATAGAGGTCGATGAGATTTTCGATCGAGTTACTGAGGAGATAAAAACCTTACGTGAAAATTTGAAGAATTCTGAAGAGAGAGAACGTATAGCAGTAGAACATCTCGATTCAGAAATAAAAAGACTTAACGTTAGGGAAAAAGAAGTTGAAGGACTTATTAAAGAAGCAGAGGAAGAAGCAATTAGAATTATAGAAAATTCTCGCCTAGAGGCAGATAATCTGCGATCATCCACTGAAAAAGAACTCCATTTATTGGCTTCAGAAGAACGTGAAAAATTGACAAAGCAACTTTCTTCTATCGAAAATCGCCAGAATGACATTCAAAGTAACGTTGATTTATTTGAACACCAGTTTTCTGCACATCGTGAAAGAATACTGAGAGCATTAGGTGACATGCAGAAAGCTATCAAAGAGCTTTCCTTGCTTCCTGACGCCCCTAATTTAGATTCTAATGTTATGGATTTGGCAAGTGGCGAGCAACTTCCCAATATTTAAAAACTATTTCATTTTTCGTAATGGCAGGTTTTAAAGGACATGTTGTCTGATTTGAATCCTGAGTAATGTTGTTTTTAGTATGATCCACATTTTCGGTAAAAAATCGAGGTAACCTTCACGGCTCGGAATAGGAGTTGATTTGGCTAAGAAACCTGCATCTAAGAAACCTGCAGCAAAGAAACCTGCAGCAAAGAAACCTGCAGCAAAGAAACCTGCAGCAAAGAAACCTGCAGCAAAGAAACCTGCAGCAAAGAAACCTGCAGCAAAGAAGCTTGAACGTAAACGAAAATTCGACAAGACTTTTTTACTTAAACAAAAAGAAGTACTAATTAAGGAACGCGCCAATTATTTAGGTAGTGCGGAAACTCTTGAAGCAGAAGCGGATCAGTTGTTGGAGCACAGAGACCCTGGTGATGTTCAGTTCGATGAAGAATCAGGGAGGGGAGACACTTTGGCGGTCGAACGAGACCTCGACCTAGCTTTAAGCGCCCAGGCGCGTGATGCTGTCGATGAGATCGATGCAGCACTTGAACGAATTAAAAATGGAACCTACGGAGTTTGTATGACCTCAGGTGAAGATATCCCTAAAGCGCGACTTGAAGTGATCCCATGGGCTTCTGAAAGAGTTGAGTACAAAGCTGGAGGTTTAGGTCGACGCTGAAAGGTAATTGGGGTTATGGAAATTAGAAAATCTCTAACTACAGTTCTCGTGGTAACTCTTCTATTGGACCAACTAAGTAAATGGTTGGTTTTAGAACATTTAGCAAATGGAAAAGTCATCAAGTTGTTCTGGACGCTTCAAATGCGTTTGGTTCGGAATGCAGGAATTTCTTTTGGTAAGGCTAATGAGTTAGGACAATTGGTGTCAGTTGTTGTTCTTGTCGTCATTCTTGTGTTACTGAAATTAGCGCTAAATTCAAAGGATCACCGAACTTCAGCTCTATATGGTTTAATAATTGGGGGAGCTTTGGGTAATCTTGCTGATCGAATTTTTCGTGAATCTGAGGGATTTTTGAAAGGTGAAGTAGTTGACTTTATTGACTTTCAATGGTGGCCTGTTTTCAATATTGCAGATTCCGCAGTAGTCATTGGGTGCTTGTTGCTTGTATTAAATGGATTGAGTGATGAGAGAGTTTAGTGAAGTCGTTCCAGACTCGTTGGCAGGGGAACGACTTGATCGTTTGATTGCGTTTATAGGGAATATAAGCAGGAGTGAAGCGTCAACTCTTATTCGCGATGGAAAAGTGACAGTCGATGCAAAATCGGTTATGCGCCCATCATTTAAGGTCTCAATTGAGAATCATGTCGAATTTTCTATACAGAATCATGAGGTGGATTTAGAAATCGAGGCAGATCCTTCAATAAATTTTACAGTAGTTCATTCTGATCCTGACTTCTTTGTAATCGATAAACCGGCTGGTTTAGTGGTTCATCCGGGAGCTGGAAACTCGTCTGGAACTTTAGTTAATGGACTTTTAGCAATGAGTCCGCAAATGAGAGATGTGGGGCAAAAAAATAGACCGGGAGTAATTCATCGTCTTGATAAAGGTACTTCAGGACTTTTACTTGCAGCTAATACGGATGAGTCATATCGATTTTTCATTGATCAATTCTCAGAACGTAATATAAAGAGAATGTATCAGGCCTTAGTTTGGGGAATTCCAGAAGGACCAGAGGGAATTGTTGATGCTCCGATAGGAAGATCAAATAAAAATAGAAAAAAAATGGCAATTGTTTCTAATGGTAAACCTGCCAAAACTATTTATCGGGTAAATGAAAGTTGGAATTTCTCAAAGGTCTCATTATTGGATTTGGAACTTGAGACCGGTAGAACTCATCAGATCAGAGTCCATCTTTCTTCGATTGGTAATCCGATTGTTGGTGATGAGATTTACGGCGGAAACAGAAAAAATTTTAGTCTTAGAAGACAATTCCTGCATGCTCATAAATTACGGTTCGAACATCCGCGCACTGGAACTGTCTGTGAGTTTGAATCGCCTTTGCCTGAGGATTTGAAAAATTTATTACATGACTTAAATGTTAATGAGAATCAATAATTTGATAGCAGTTTTGGCCTAGTTGAGTTATTTTTAATATCTATGGAACCCGTGTTACCCGATTATTCGGATCGCTGTGTAAGTCAGTTAATGCCGGCTTTGTTGAGTGCTTCAGACTCTCCTTCATGGTTATCAGAAGATGTCTTCCTCGCAAAGACTATTGTACTTTTGGTCCTTGATGGATTGGGGTGGGAACAATTTCAGACTAATAAGAAAATTCTTCCAACTCTATGTGAATTTTCTGGAAATCTAATAACCACTGTTGCACCCAGCACAACGGCAGCGGCTTTGACTTCCATAACCACAGGAGTGCCTCCTGGTGAGCACGGAATAGTGGGATATAGAATACCTGTTGAGGGGGGAATTTTAAATTCCTTGAGATGGTCAACTGGAAACAATGCTGCTAAGCCCAATCCTTATGAATTCCAATCAATGCCCGTTTTCGATAATCAGCAACCTAAGGTCATAACTTCCATTGCTCATGAAGGATCAGGCTTCTCTAATGCACATTTGAGAAATTCCAGATTTTCCGGCTACAAGGATCGAGCCGAATTGATCGAATTGATTCTCGATTCTGTTGATGATGTTGAACCATTTGTATACGCCTATTGGGATGGAGTGGATCGGATAGCTCACGAGTTTGGATTTACTGAAAGGTATTTTAGTGAACTTGAAGAATGCGACCTGATGATTGCTGAATTGTTGCAACGTTTACCCTCAAACGTAGCTTTGGTAGTGACTTCAGATCATGGTCAAGTGGAGGTAGGGGATAAAATGTTAGAACTCACAGAGGATCTAAATAGTCTTATTTTAAAACAAAGTGGGGAAGCAAGGTTTCGTTGGTTACACGCATTAGTTGGTGCAGAACAGGATTTAGTTCAGACGGCGAAAGAAACATTTAAAGATTTCGCTTGGATTATGTCTAGGGAAGAAATTCTGAATGCTCAATGGTTCGGACCGCTAGTAACTAAAACAATTCAGAGTCGATTGGGAGACGTGGCTCTGGTTGCTCGGGAGAAAATCGGCTTTATAGATCCCGCTGAAAAAATGCCATTTGAACTTATTACAAGACACGGTTCGTTGACTAAAGAAGAAATGCACGTCCCTCTTCTGTCGGCTGTCACATGATTAGGGTTTCTTCGCCTAAAGTCATAATTGAAGAAGGAGAAAGATGACAGAAGCATTGGAGCCCGAGGTTCTGACTGAAAACACAGAAGAAAAACAGAATGAATCTGTTGAACAGCCTGCCAAGGTTGTGCGAGTCGGCACTATGATGCGTCAACTCCTCGAAGAAGTTAAATCTTCACCGCTGGATGATCAAAGTAGGGAAAGACTAAAAGAGATATATCAGTCATCTATTACAGAGTTGGGTTCTGCTTTGTCTGATGATTTACGGGAAGAACTGAACAGATTAGCTTCTCCTTTTGCTGCAGATACTTCACCCAGTAATGATGAACTCCGTATAGCTCAAGCTCAACTAGTTGGCTGGTTGGAAGGTTTAATCCAAGGAATACAGGCGGCAATGTTTGCTCACCAATTTATTAACACTTCACAAATAGGTGACCCTCAACCTGGAATGTTGAATCCAGCTGGTGGGAGCGAGCCTGACTTAGGTGAAGATAGACCAGGAAATTATCTGTAGAACTTATGCCTGAAACCTTTACACATCTTCATGTGCATACAGAATATTCACTTCTGGATGGAGCTGCTCGCGTCGGAGAGTTAGTTAAAGCTGCATCAGATGACGGTCAGAGATCACTGGGAATTACTGATCACGGAAACATGTACGGTATTTTGGATTTTTATCGCGCTTGCAGGGCTCATGATATCAAGCCAATAATAGGTACTGAAGCCTACATGGCACACGAAACTCGCTATGAACGTTTTTCTCGCAGAGGTCGTATGGACGATTCCGGTGGAGAGACTGACACAGGACAGAAAATCATGTATCACTTAACTCTCCTGGCCGAAAATAATGCCGGTTATAAAAATATGATCCAACTGGCTAGTCGAGCGTTTCTTGAAGGTTATTACTACAAACCTCGAGTTGATTGGGAAATTCTTGACAACCATAGCGAGGGTATCATTGCCACTACTGGTTGTTTAGGTGGTCACGTTTTACAGTCTCTGATACGCGGTGATTTTGAAAGTGCAGTGGAGAAAGCGGGTCGACTTCAAGAAATATTTGGGAGAGGTAATCTATTTGTCGAATTACAAGACCATGGACTACCGGAACAGACAAGAACAAATCCTCTTCTAGTGAAGCTTGCAAAACAGATAGGCGCCCCACTCGTTGCTACAAATGATTCTCATTATGTGAAACAAGAAGACTCCCATTCACATGACGCTTTGTTGTGTGTTCAAACTGGTTGTGTGATGAGCGATCCTGATCGTTTTAAGTTTGATGGAGATCAACATTATCTTAAGTCTGCAAATGAAATGAGACGCCTTTTTAGTGAAATACCAGAAGCATGTGATAACACACTTGGAATAGCTGAAAGGTGCAACGTAGAAATTGAATTCGGAAATCCGCAACTACCTGATTTTCCGTTACCTGATGGGTTCAATTCTGCTGATTCTTATCTTTCAGATTTAACTTTGAATGGTGCTAAAGAGCGTTGGGGAGACTCATTAACAGATGAAATTTCCGATCGGATAGTTTACGAACTTAGAACAATAAGTGACATGGGTTTTTCAGCTTATTTTTTGATCACCTGGGATTTAATACGTTATGCACGTGAAAGAGGAATAAGAGTAGGCCCAGGTAGAGGGAGCGCTGCGGGGTGTGCAGTTGCGTTTTCTCTAGGTATTACTGATTTGGATCCAATCAAGTACGATTTACTTTTTGAAAGATTTCTTAATCCCGATCGAATCAGCATGCCCGATATAGATATGGATTTTGATTCTCGATACAGGGACGAATTGATACGTTACGCAGCAGATAAATACGGTCGCGACCACGTGGCTCAAATTGTTACTTTTTCCCAAATTAAAGCAAGAGCAGCGGTTCGCGATGCTGCCAGAGTATTAGGTCACCCCTATGCAATTGGTGATCGAATTGCCAAAGCAATGCCTCCTTTAGTTTTAGGCCGCGATACTCCTATATCTGCCTGTATGGAGGAAATCGAAGGATATGGCGACGGATATAAGATGGCTACCGATTTAAGACATATGTATTCGTCGGATCCTGACGTTAAGGAAATCGTCGACGTAGCGCGCGGACTTGAAGGTCTTAGACGTCAGGACGGAATTCATGCAGCGGCAGTTGTGATCACAAAGGATCCACTTACGGATTATTTGCCAATTCAGAGAAAACCAGAGTCCGGCCAAGATCCTGATGAGGCTCCGATAGTTACGCAGTATGACATGCATGGTGTCGAAGATCTAGGCCTTTTGAAAATGGATTTCTTGGGTTTGAGGAATTTGGATGTAATCACTGACACCCTCACTTTGATTAAATCCACCCAAGATTTTGACCTGGATATCGACAATGTTGAATTAGATGACAAAAAAACATTTCAGATGCTTTCTAAAGGTGATTCGATAGGGGTATTCCAATTGGAATCAGGACCTATACGTAGTTTGATGCGCTCGTTGAATCCAACTTCCTTTGATGATGTGGCTGCACTCGTTGCCCTCTATCGCCCAGGACCCATGGCTGCAAATATGCATAATGATTTTGCGGACAGAAAAAATGGTCGAAAAAGTGTTTCTTACTTCCATGAGGATGCTGAATCACTTTTAAGTGACACCTATGGATTGATGATTTATCAAGAGTCAGTTATGCGAGTGGCTCAAAAATTTGCTGGATATTCTCTTGCTCAAGCTGACAATTTAAGAAAAGCGTGTGGAAAAAAAGACCGCGCGATGATGAAGAAAGAAAGAGAAGGATTTTTAGATGGATGTAATAAAACAGGTTACGATGCTTCTTTAGCAGAAGAACTGTTTGACATTATTGAGCAATTTGCGGACTACGCATTCAATAAAAGCCATTCATATGGCTATGGATTTGTTGCTTATCAAACTGCCTTTTTGAAGGCTAATTATCCCGTGGAATATCTAGCAGCGTTACTTACAAGTCTTAAATCAAACTTTGACAAAGCAGCTACTTATTTAAATGAATGCCGCTTACTTGGTATAGAAGTGATTGTTCCAGATGTGAATTTGGCACTTAGTACGTTTGCTCCTATACCTGACTTGAGTACAGATGATAAGAAAGGGAAGATTGTTTTCGGTCTTTCTGCTGTTCGAAATGTGGGGGAAGGGTTAGTTAATCTAATTGTTGAAGAACGGGATCAAAATGGACCTTTTGAAGATTTTTATAACTTCTTAGAACGTTGCGACACTTCTGTTTTGAATAAAAGAACAGTCGAATCACTTATTAAAGCAGGAGCATTCGATAGTTTCGGGCATCAGCGAAAGGGTTTACTGGAAGTACATGAAGAACTTATAAGCCTTACAGTTTCGCGTCGACGAGAACATGATATGGGTGTACTTTCATTGTTTGGTAACGCGGATGGTGAACCAGTTTTTGATGAACGACCGGTAATACCTGAATTAGAATTCGATAAATCGCAGAAACTTACTTTCGAAAAAGAAATGCTGGGTTTATATGTATCTGATCATCCGTTGAAGGGTTATGAGAATGCTTTGGCACGTAAAACTGATTCGAAGATTTTTGAACTTCGTGAATTAGAAGATGGAGGATTTTTTACTGCTGGAGGAGTGGTTACCAATCTTTCGAAACGTTGGACACGTCGCGGTGATTTAATGGCAACGTTTGACCTTGAAGACCTAAGCTCTTCTATAGAGGTGATGGTTTTCCCCAAATCGATGGCGGAACATGGACATAAGTTGCTTGACGACTCTGTCCTTCTCGTTAAAGGACGACTCGACTCACGGGAAGACTCACCTAAGTTAATTTGCTCAGAGTTGGAAACTTTTGAAATCTCAAGTGTCGATTTAGGACAATCAATTCAAGTAGTTCTACCCTTAGAAAAAGTTGACGAGATTACAGTTTCTGAAATTAAGAAACTGTTAAGTAGTTATCCCGGGGATGTAAAAGTTTTTTTCCGTCTTGGTGATCGTCAATTACTCAGACTCTCTGATGATTTTTCTGTTGATCCAAGTAATGGACTGATTGCGGAACTGCGCATTCTACTGGGAGTTGATTCGGTTTCTTTCATTTGATGTTCAAGAGTTGTAAGAAGTATCCCTCTGGGGTTGGGATAGTGCCTTGTATCCGGCAGGATGGATGACCTGCTGATAGGAGATCTTTTCAGCAGGTTTGCTTGTTTTTAAGACTACTTAATGGAAACGGGGGCTTGGTCTCGATGACTATAGAGGTCGAAACAAAAGATTGCGGCATGCTAGGCGATGCTGAACTCGAAGAGATGACAGAACTTTGTGCTGAGGGTCCAAATTCTTTCGGAATAGGATTGATTTCGAAACAAACTGAAGAATGGGTTCTATGTACGACCGCTCGTGAAAATGGTCGTTTGAAAGGTTTCTCCTTTTTTACTCTCGAGAGGATCGGTGGAACACCAAGTGTGATCATAGGTCTTTCTTCAATAAGCAGAACAAGTAAAAGAGATACAGTCCTGAAAGCTATTGTTACCGAACATCTTCGTCGTGCAGTTTTGGCTTTTCCAGATGAAGATGTTGTCATGGGAGCGAGATTGAATGACCCTTCCGGTTTCGAAGCGTTTAAATCTTTGACTGGAGTAGCCCCTGCTCCTAATGGTAAAGAAACTGGTGAGGATCGTGCATGGGGTAAAAGGCTTGTTAAGAGATATGGAATGTCATCCCTTTCTTATGATGAACACAGGTTTATTGCCAAGGGCTCTGATGGAACGGCGTGTGTCGTGGATCACACCAGTCTCAAACCAGAAAAACTGGATCCCGATGTTGCTGACTTTTTCAAGCCACTTAATTTGAAACGTGGAGATGTTTTAATTGCGTATGGTTGGGCGATGGCTGAAGACCTCGAAAAGTTGGTCTGACAGTTCTAATAAAATTATAGAAAACTCAGTTGCAGAGGCCTTAAATAAAAGGAGATCTTGTCGCTCTTTTCTCGACCGCAAACCCCCTGAAGGTCTTATTCTCGATTTAATAGATAAGGCACGTAGAGCACCAACGGCTGGAAATTCTCAGGGTGTCGAATTTCTTGTATTAGACGAAAAGTCTCTAGTGGATGATTTTTGGGATGTTTCTTTTTCGGAGAATGATAAAAATATTTTTTCCTTTCCGGGTTTATTTAAAGCACCTGTTTTGGTAATTCCTTTTGGTGTTCCTTCGCTATATGTAGATCGATACAGAGAAGCTGATAAGAACTATACGAATCTTGGTGAAGACATAAAAGAATGGAAAATTCCTTATTGGTTAACGGACGCTGCATTCGCGACGATGGCACTTCAATTGTTAGCTGTCGAGAATCAATTAGAGACTTGTTTCATTGGTTTATTCGACAGAGAGGAACGTATAAAGGAAAATTTCTCGATTCCACAAACGCATGAAGCACTGGGCGTATTAATTTTGGGGTATCCCGATATTGAGCAAGTGGTATCGGGACGTTCACAAAAACGAAAAAGGAGACCATTGAGTGAAGTGGTTCATCTAGGTAGTTGGCGATCTCCACAGTGAAAAATTTTAGGTATCTTCGATATGATCGTAATCAATGAATGATGTAAAGGAAGGGTTCGGTGGTTTCTGAAATGAGTAAGCAAGTTCCTATTGTCGATTACTTGGTGTTGGATGGGCCTCCTTATTTGGAGGCGAATGAATGCAGTGAGTGTTCAGCTAGATTTTTTGACAGGCGAAATGCATGCGCATCGTGCGGTGGCACTAATTTTGAGAGAAATCCTATTTCTAACGAAGCTGTTTTAACATCATTTAGCATTGTTCACAGGGCGGCGCCTTCTGTTCCGGTGCCATTTGTATCGGCAATAGTGCAAACAGGCGATGGAACTACGGTCCGTTCGAATGTAGTTGGTCTAGAAGATCCAATGGATGCTGAATTGGGTATGAATTTAATTCTTACAACTTACTCCTGTGGAATTGATGATGATGGAAAAGAATGCATAGCATTCGGTTACGAGCCTGTCTAAAAAAGAAGATTGAAAAGAGGAAATGAAATGAATGATGATTCTATTTGGATAATCGGTGCGAGTATGACGAAATTTGCTCGTTATGAAAATCAGGATGCAGTTGACTTAGCATCGACAGCGAGTTTGGAAGCAATGACTGATGCCGGTGTTTCGATTCATGATATGGATGTATTAGCCGCTGGAACACTTTTCCAGGCGAGCACCAGCATGGGACAGCGAATTCAGAAACAGATTGGCCAAACTGGCATTCCTGTATATAACGTCTCAAACGCTTGCGCTACCGGAGCCACAGCAATTCGTACTGTCTATCTCTCTATAAAAGCTGGTGAGGCGGATATGGGAATCGCTATCGGTGTAGAGCAGATGGGAAAGATGGGTCTGTTGTCGGGTGCGACAAAGTCAGACCGTAAGGTATTTGAGCCCTCGGGTCGTTACGGAGCAGTTATGGGTGTAGATGGATTTCTTGGAACGGAAACAATGCCAGGTGTTTTCGCTCAGGCAGGTATGCAGTATGCGTATGAAAATGACGGAGTCGGTTTTGAACAATTTGCACGCGTCGCATACAAAAATCACAAACACTCTACTCTTAACCCTTTGGCTCAATATCAAAAAGAGTTTTCCATGGAAGAAGTTATGGCCGCACCCGTTCAGAGTTACCCAAACACACTTTTGATGTGCTGTCCTACGGGCGATGGTGCTGCTGCTGTGATACTGGTTTCAGAGGAAAAATTACGTTCCTTACCAACAGCAACTCAAAAAAGAGCCGTAAAGATTTCTGCATCCGTATTAACGTCTGACCCATACGTGGAAAGTGGACAGGTCCAACCAGATGTAAACACTCTCACAAGAAATGCAGCGGCTCAGGCTTACGAAATGGCTGGATTAGGTCCTGAAGATTTAGATTTGGTTGAGTTACATGACTGTTTTGCCACGGCTGAATTGATTCATTATGACAATCTCGGATTATGTGAACCTGGCGGAGCAGGAGACTTTATTGACTCAGGTAAACCATTTAGGGATGGGAGTATGCCGGTAAATGTTTCTGGTGGTTTAATTTCAAAGGGTCATCCTATAGGAGCCACCGGAGTGGCAAACGTTTTTGAAGTTGCTACTCATCTGAGGGGGGAAGCCGGCGACAGGCAGATTGAAGGAGCTAAAGTAGGTCTCGCTCATGTGATCGGACTCGGTTCTTCTTGTGGTATACACATTTTAGAAAAAGCTTCTTGAAAAATTAGAGAATCAATAGAAAAGAATGTCCAACAAATGGATTCTAGGGGCACGTCCTAAGACTCTGCCTGCAGCGGTAGTACCCGTTGCATTAGGAACTGCGGCCGCATATGGGGAACAATTCTCTGTTTTACCCTTAGTTCTATGTTTGATAATTGCACTTACTTTGCAAGTAGGTGTTAACTATGCGAACGATTATTCTGATGGAGTAAAGGGAAGTGATGGATCTGAGCGCGTAGGTCCAACTCGACTGGTAGGCGGAGGTCTAGCTTCAGCTACTCAAGTGCTTAAGGCAGCAATCATCATGTTCTTGATCGCCGCTTTATCGGGCTTATATTTATCGTTAATCACAACGCTTTGGCTAATACCTCTTGGTTTGTTTTGCATTTTAGGGGCATGGTTTTATACGGGTGGATCGAACCCATATGGTTACAGATCGCTTGGTGAATTATCAGTATTTATCTTCTTTGGATTAATTGCCACGAATGGAAGTTTTTTTGTGCAATTGGAAAGGCTTTCGGTTCTAGCTTTTGTTTTAAGCTGTGTTACCGGATTGTTATCGTGTGCCCTTTTGACTGTAAATAATTTGCGTGACTATGGAAATGATAGAAAAGTTGGAAAGCGAACTCTCTCTGTTTTGATGGGTGAAACAGTAAGTCGAAACTGGTTTGGAGTGATAGTGCTTGCAAGTTTTCTTTTAAGTTTTTTGGTTTGTATTTGGAATATTTGGGCCTTGATAGTTTTAGGTGCTATTCCGGTTGGGTATAGAAGTGTCAGGACTGTTTATAAAGCAAATGACATTACAAACTGGGGCAATGCGTTGAAGCAAGTAGGTATTTTGCAAATTGCGTTGGGAACTTTGCTGACTGTTGCTCTTTTGATTGGTTCCTAGTTTTTTGGTTTTTCTGCGATGAGGAGTTGAGCTATTCCACCGGTAAGTTTCACCTTCTTAACATCACTGAGTCCAGACTGCTCAATCATCTTTAGAATTTCATTTTCGTTTGGCAGATATACGACAGAACGCGGAAGATAACTGTATGCGGCCTTATCAGATAAAATTCCGCCGATGAAAGGCACGATTTTGTTGAAGTAAAAAGAATGACCTAATTTCATATAGCGATTTTTTGGTTCATCTACTTCAAGAAGTGCTACTCGGGAGCCCGGTTTTAATATTCTTGCAACTTCTTTTAGAAAAGGATTTATATCAACAAAATTTCTGAGTGCAAAACCACATGTAACTCCATCTAGAGAGGAGTCGTGTATTGGTATTTGTAGAGCGTCTCCATTAATAAGCGGAGCTTTCGAATTGAATGACTCCAACATTCCTCGTGACAAGTCCATTCCAATAGGGTTCACTCCAGCTTGGCGCAAAGAGCTACATAGGTCACCGGTACCACAGGCGACATCAAGAACGTTGCTTCCCGACGAAGCGTGTAAATGTCTGACGGTTTTTTTGCGCCATCTGGTGTCTAAACCAAAAGTAATAAGTCGATTTAAAAGGTCGTATCGTGGAGCGATTCGATCGAACATCTTTCTTACAGTCATTTCCTTTTCGGAAAACGTCGGTAGGGGAGTTTGCTGGCGTGAAAGTTTCATCTAGTTAAACCAGATTTTTTGATAGTCGCGGCTGACTGGATGCACTAGAAGTGCCAGAAGTGCGACAGGAAAAACAAGTGAAAAAATTACGTTAAATCCAATACTTTGAGAAGCCAATCGCATAACTGTGGAAAGGAGAGATGTAGTAACTCCGAGTTTCCATGCTACTTTTTTGTCATTTGCTATTCCATAGCCAGCTATGATCATTCCGACTCCAATTAACGCAAAAAATGTTCCTCTAGCAATGTTGAAAACACCCTCCATGTAGAGCAATACGTTTCCGAGAACGAGGGTTTGGGTTTGATGTCTGTTTATCCAGCGTCGAGTTTGCACGGTTTATCCTTATTCTAGAAGTTCTGTTTCATGGAAATTCACAGGTTGTTTGTTTCATGAGTTGTCTTGACGGATCACTCGTTGGTAGCAACGGTTGGTTGAAAGATGTTCAAAAGCAAGGGATTTGTAAGTTTTTAACGCCGGAAAGTTGTCGGATTCAACGTATAGAAAGACTTCTCGTATTTTTTTCTGCGATAGCCATTCCATTCCTGATAGGGCTAATTGTCGACCTAGTCCTTGACCTTGATACGAAGGATCAACAGCAATTACGAATATTTCACCTTTTGAGAGTTTTGACTTAGCACAACAACTGCATGAAGATCCGTGAACTTTCATCCAGCAGAATCCTTTAAGGTCATTATCTATTTCCAGAATTCTAAAATCCTCGTCTGTATACCAGGCTTCTGACTGTATTTCTTTCAAGCGTTTTACTGTCATGCCGTTTTGTTCTGGGTGCCAATCAAAAGCAGAGTTGTTTATTCGAATTATCTCATCACAGTCGATTTCAGTAAATCCACGAGTTTCTATTTCTGCCGGGACGGCCGGAATACTTCTCGACAATATCTTTAGATCACGAAAAGGTGAATATCCAGCCGAAACTGGCACCGAGTCACCTTCCGTAGTGGCATTTTCTATCCAGTATTCAATATTACCTCCACCGGAAAGGGACACAGTGTGGGCAGCGGCTTCCAACATTCGGCGGGAGCGTTCTTCATTGCTTTCAAGAATCTTAAGTTCAAGAAGCCAAGTGTCGGTTTGTTTTTCTATTTCCCCGACGTTCTTTTTTGTCAATGTGGCATTGTCAGTTCCGTCGGAAACAAGTAGTTGTTCCATTAACCAGAATGCTACTGGAGAGAATGAAAGACGATACGGTTTGAGGATGGGGAGACCAAGATCACCTAAGGGTAGAGCACAAGAAGCAAATAGGAGATTAAGTTTTGAATACCCTGACGCTGAATGCGAGTTAGATCATAAAAATCCATTCGAATTACTCGCGGCCACAATCTTGTCAGCTCAGTGCACTGACAAGAGGGTCAATATGGTTACTCCAAAACTTTTTGATGAATATCCGGATGCGGCGAGTTTGGCTGAAGCGAACGAAACTAGCATTCAGGAGATTGTTAGATCAACGGGATTTTATATTAATAAAACCAAGAGTCTTTTAGGTATGGCTCAAGGATTAGTAGATGACCATGATGGAGTAGTGCCCTCATCAATGGAAGAGTTAACGGCGTTACCGGGAGTAGGTAGAAAAACTGCGAATGTGGTGAGGAGTGTTGCTTTGGATCTACCTGGTTTGCCAGTAGATACACATGTTGGACGTTTATCGAGACGGATTGGAATTACTACAGAAACAGACCCTGTAAAAGTCGAGATGGAGCTAAATCCTATGGTTCCGGCATCTGAAAGAGGTTTGTTCAGCTTGAGGCTAATTTTGCATGGAAGAAGAGTCTGTTCGAGTAGAAAACCTATCTGTGAAGATTGTTCATTGAGTGATTTTTGTTTAAGTTCAGAAATTTGAAAAGTTCAATTTGGTAAAAATTTTTCAGTGCGTGTATTTTTAATTATCCGGGTACCGCAACCCGGTTTGGCGAGGGTCGGGTTCCCGCCACCCGCCTTGCTTGCTCAGCGCCCTTCATGGGCGCTGAGCTTTTTATAGGCTTTTTGTTAGATGCTCCAATTCGCGAAGAGCACCACGAAGATGACGTTCGGTCTCGAGCAGGTTCCTATTGATTGCATTTATTTGATCTTCGGAAGACGATTTATCATTTAATTCAATTAGGGCTGCAAGTAACGATTCAACTTGAGTTTTCAGTGACGACAGTTCGGCCTTTGAAATTATTTGCATGTACAAGTTTGGTTTATTTAAGAAAAATTTACAAC
>Ga0206679_10000838_pt1 | contig 25767 bp, 20 predicted proteins | sample M110012015metaG_FD_155464 | JGI IMG/M metagenome (GOLD analysis project Ga0206679, IMG submission 155464) | Ammonia-oxidizing marine archaeal communities from Monterey Bay, California, United States - M1 100m 12015 | ecosystem: Environmental > Aquatic > Marine > Intertidal zone | place: USA... | reverse complement strand
TTTTCTTCCAAAAAAGCCTGGATTTCCTACTCGCATAGCCTGTGATGTTTTCGTGAGTTTCATTGAAAATGATTTGTTTAGGTATTTACCCGAAGAGCTCCCTACGGGAAATTGCATACCAAATAATGATCCGATTTCTATCGTAGATCAAGGGTGTGTTCAATAGAGGGCGTAATAAGGATTGACGTGGCGGACTTTTTAAATTAGAACCAAGAAAGCAAAATGAGCAGATCGGCAATACTTACAATCCCATCTCCATTCAAGTCATAGTCACAAGATCCTATGTTGCCGTTTACGGTGAGGAAATCCAGAATATTATCTGTACTCACATTATTCGAGTCCAAGGGTGACGAATAAAAACATGTCTCATCACCACATGTAGCACCAAATTGCCAGTTACAAGCTTGAGGGTCAGAACATCCGAAAATTCCACTTCCACCGCACTCACCACATCCATCTTCATAAAGACAGCTATCATCTTCTACTAAAGCAAACTCATCAAAATTGCAAGCCTCGGGATCAGTGCATCCCATATTTTCAACGATAACAAGTGTAGCCCACGCAGTGTATACTTGTTCTCCGCATCCGCCTGTTCCTGAAATTTCAAACTCAATCAGGATGGTGCTCCCAAGTGGAAAATATTGTTCCAAACAGCCAGTCCAAGTCAAGGGATTTGTCCCTGATAGCGTGTAGGATCCTTCTCCAAAATAATCTTCAAAGTCGGACTCAATATTTAGCTCACCACCAACTAGGTTTTCAGCTATCACCGCAAAACATGAGAGTTGACCCTCCTCGACAAAAAGGGTATCACCTCCCACAATGTTCGCACCTTCGGTTGAGCTACTTATTAATTCCCCGTCTAAAACAATGGTACCCGTATCGCATAATCGGACGATGATAGCCATGGAATTAAGTATTGAAAATACCTCTACTCCATCGACAGTCCCTGTGATTTTTACCCCAATAGCGTACGGCGCAAGGACGTTTGGCGATACCACAGAAAGGACTCCGGTATTGGAGTCTAAAAGAATAGCCTCGATGGGTTCGCTTGCAGAATAGGGCTCAACATAAACCGCCGGAGTTGCAGTGATTGGACCATCTCCGACGAGAATTGCGTTCATTGCAAAATCAATAATTGCATCGCTTTCAGTTGAATACTCAATTTGATAATCTTCGAATTCATCCACTCGCATGTATGGAACATACTCGCCAATGATATCGAATCCTTCGACGGTTCCGAGCGAATGATTGATCGTAGTTTCAAAAAAGGCTGAAGAGCCCAAAGGAATGCTCACATTCTGAAAATCGGCCCAATCTGCTGCATTCCAAGAAAGCCTCCAATTACAAGACGAATCAAGGTAGGCTGCATTATCTCCCTGCATGACATATTCAGCACGATAGACACCGGGTAAAAAACCATCCTCACAGGTAGACTGATTAAGTTCAAGAGGCAGCAGATCCGACACTTCAACGAATGAACTTATCTCGGCTGATCCAGAAAATCCGAGACATTCGCCCGATTCAGATAGAAAAAAAATATTGGCTGTCGGTGAAGCAGGGGTCGAGCCGAAGCAATCTGTTAAGAGTGTCAATTTGATCTCGTATGTATTATCACCTATCGGATTGAAAGTTATATTTCCGCCTAAAATGTGATTCGCGGAAATGTGCCCTACTATTGCAGTCAAGAAAGTGATTGTCAATACGAAAAGGCGAAAATCAGGATTCATTAGCTTCTAAGATTCAAGGTTAATATTCTCTTAGGGACATATAGGTTTTAAAGACAGGGGCTCCTGAGCAAACGTTGTGCGCAGATGCTGTTATTTATTCCCCCAATATCGTTTCACGCAACAAAGCTCGATACGCCGAAAATAGGCGTGATTTGGACACGAAACCCAAATATTTACCCTCCTTCGTCACAGGCAGGTTCCATGCCCCACTTTCATCAAACTTATTCATTACTATTTCCATGGAATCGTCAGTGGTGATTATTTCCGGAGGTAAAGTCATCACTTCACGCACTTTAAGTTCTTCGTATTGGCTTTGATCAAACATAATTTGCCGGATGTCATCCAATACGACAATGCCGACTAACCGGTTATCTGGGCTAACCACAGGAAACAAATTACGCTTACTTCGACTCACTGCTTGTACTAATTCGCCCAGTGTTTCTTCTGCTTTGACTTGCACAAAATTAATCTCAATTTCTCGCTCGAGATTCATAAGAGTCATAACAGCTTGGTCCTTATTGTGCGTCACAAGTTCGCCACGATCTGCAAGTTCTTGAGTGTATATAGTATGTTTTGAAATACTCTTACTAGTATAATAAGCGATTGCAGATGTTAACATCAAGGGGACAAACAAATCATATCCACCGCTGATCTCTGCGATCATAAAGATTGCCGTAAGAGGTGCGTGAAGAACTCCCGCCATGAGGCCTGCCATTCCCACGAGAGTAAAATTGCTAGCACTCAAATTGCTAATTTCAAAGTATCGAAATACTCGTGTGTAAAGGAAGCCCATTGTTGCACCAGTAAAGAGTGTCGGGGCAAAAATCCCCCCCACGCCACCTGATCCTACAGTCAGGCCTGTAGCAACGACTTTAAAGAATACTAGACACGCCATAAAAATGAGCATCATGGTGATGCTATTGGTGTAATCATAGAAAAAACTACTGTTAGTTACTGTACGTAGATCATCGCTTAAAAGCGAATTAATGACATCATATCCCTCACCGTAAAGTGGAGGAAAAACAAACACAATCAAACCGAGCAGAAGACCCCCTATAACGCATCGAGTCCAAAAATTCTTGAGTCTCTCCATTCTCTTAGTGATGAAGAGATAAATGCGATAGAAGTACAAAGAGAAAACTCCAGTCATCACCCCCAATAAGACGTAGAATGGGATTGCAGAGGGATCAAACTGATCTTTTAAATTGAATCTTAAAAGCGTGTCCTCTCCAAGAAACATGTTTGCTGTCAATAAGGCGGAAACACTAGCCAACAGCAAAGGTACAAGGCTCGCTGTAGTTAGGTCAATCATGATTACCTCAACCGCAAATATAATTGCCGCGATAGGCGCTTTGAAAATAGAGGCCAGGGAGCCCGCAGCAGCGCATGCGATCAGCAACGTTTTAGTTTTATAGTCAAGATTCAGCCTAGCAGCCAAATTAGATCCAATCGCAGAAGAAGTCTGAACGGCTGGCGCCTCGAGTCCGGCACTGCCACCAAATCCTACGGTAAAAACACTCGTTACCAAGGAGGAGAAAATATTGTGCCTTAGGAGGATACTCTTCCTTTTGGAAATCGCATAAAGTACGCTTGGTATACCTGGTCCTGGATTTTTGCGAATGACCTTGTGAATGATGAGCACCGTGATCCATATTCCAAGGAAAGGGAATGCGACGTAGAGAACATTAAAATGTTCGCTAGCAAAGCCACTTGTTAGGATCTTCTGAATTCCGAAAACGCCGTTCTTCAGCAAAACAGCCACGAGACCGGAAATAAATCCAACACAAACAGCCATCACCAAAATGAGGTGTTGCTTTTTGAGAACCTGCGTTATATATGAATTAAAACGTTGTAGAATGGCCTTCACAACAGTGCTGAATTATCCAGAACAGCTCGTTCGAGAGATCGACTAAAGCTAGGCCTGAAATGGTCTAAAAAAATAAACCCGAAAGTAGATCGTCAACTACTTCCGGTTAATTTTTTGTCTTCCTGTGAGGTGTAATCTTCTGACGGAGAAGAATTTCAATTAAACGAATTTAAATACCTGATATTTCTGTTAATCTTAACCGTGACAAAGCTAATTTCCGCGATCGTATTAAGCCGTAAGAAAGGCCCCATCCGGCATAGAGGAATATTACTGAACAAGAATTTGGACAAAAAGAAGAGGCTCGCCAATGACGAGCCTCAGTCCATGCAGATTCGCAGACTTTTAAGTGCTAAAAATGAAAGGTGCGATAGTTGGATGTTTTCAATATTTACCAGATCTGCTTGGAGTTTCTTGCGAAAACACAATCCCCCATAATCAAAACTAATTGAGTTTGCGAGATCATAAGTAAGAATAAGTGCGACACATACCGTCAGACGTTTCCTACACTTATTAAAAACTTTTCATGATAAAGTGCTGATAATGTGTGTTTTACAACTCCAGAAACAAGGCTCAAACTTCAGCTATCCCCCGTCAACCGTACTTTTCGTTTCTCAATTTTTAAAACAACTAATCTTCAAACGTTGTATACAAGTTGCCATTTCTCAAATCATATATTTGCATCAATCTGATATTCACAACAAGCAAAGAATGAAGACACGCATACTGGTACCGACGGATTTTAGCAAAGTAGGAGACACTGCTCTTAACCACGCAGCTATCATGGCAACAGCAATTAACGCTGAAGTTCATGTGTTGCACATCATTGGGGATAAGCGCGAAATCAGCGAAGCAAGATTGCAACTGGAGTCACTTCAAGACCGCTGTAAAAAAGAACGGAATCTAGAAGTCGAAACGATCGTTCGTATTGGTAGCATCTTCGAAGACATTGACAAAGTAGCCACCGAGATTGACGCGGAGTTGATTATCATGGGCACACACGGTTTGAAGGGCATGCAATTCCTCACAGGAAGTCGCGCCTTGAAAATCGTTACTGAGTCTTCTGTCCCTTTCATTATTGTTCAAGAAAGAGAGATCAGAGAAACTGGGTATGATAGAATCGTCATTCCGCTAGACCTTCACAAAGAGACTAAGCAAAAGCTAAAGCTGGCTGCTGACATGGCTCTTTATTTCGATTCTAAGGTGTTCTTAGTATCACCAGGCGAAACGGATGAATTCCTTAAAAATCAACTCGATAGAAACATCAACTACGCTAAAAGTTTCTTGAACGAGAGAGACATCGAGTATGAAGTAGAGATCACAGATACTAAGTCTGGCAATTTTGTCAAAGGCATGTTGAAGTATGGCGCAGCAGTTGATGCTGACCTTATTTGCATCATGAACTTTTACGAAAACAGTTTGATGGGAATCATGGGCGGAAGCTATGAGCAGACAGTTATCACTAACGATGCACAGATCCCAGTTCTTTGTGTAAACCCAGTTGAGACTCACGTGATGAGCGAGTCGGTATTCCAGGCCTAAACCCGGATACCCATGACGAGAATATCGTCAACTTGTTCTTGAGCACCTTTCCAATCCACAAAAGCAGAATTAAGCCTTTCCTTTTGTTCGTGCATATGCAATGGGCTGATTTCGATTAGTAACTCCTTCATTTTCTTGCGCATAAACTTCTTGTCTTTCGGACCCCCGAATTGATCAGCATATCCGTCTGACGTTACATATACGCAATCGCCTTGCTGGAGTTGAATAACGTGATTGGTAAACTCCTTTTCGCCATACTTAAACGCTCCAATTGACAGCTTGTCGGCTTTGATCTCTTGTAGCTCGTCCTGACGAATCAAGTACAGTGGATTCTGCGCCCCTGCATATTCAAGTTCCAGTGTCTTTGGATCATAAGTGCAGAAAGCCAAATCCATTCCGTCCTGCACGCCAGAATCGCTGTTCTGTAGAACCTCTATCGCTATTCGATTTAAGTTATTGAGAACCTGCGCCGGACGTGTAAACACCTTAGTCACCTGATTCAATACGTTGTGTCCTACGAGACTCATGAAAGCTCCTGGAACACCGTGACCTGTGCAATCGATAGCTGAAAACATACGCTTCGAACCGCTAGACTTAAACCAATAGAAATCACCCGAAACGATATCCTTAGGCTTGTACAGAATGAAGCTCTCTGGAAAAAGGCTGTGAACCACTTCGTTGGTTGGAAGAATCGATTGCTGTAATCTCTTTGCATAGTTGATGCTATCCGTCAAGTCTTTGTACAGCTCCGTTACTTTCTCCCTTTGTCTTTCGACCTCTTCCTTTTGCTGAACTACCTCGTTCGTTCGCTCAACTACTTTTTGCTCCAGCAAACGCTCGTTGGCCGCGAGATCATCACGCATCTTTAGTAGGGCGAATCCAAGTTCATCCTCATCAGAAAGAGGCTCGTACTTGGCGTCGAAGTTTCCAGTTCCCACTTGCGTCGAGAATTCTTTTGTCTTCCTCAATCCGTCTACGAGGCGGTTAACGGCAAATGCCATCTCCCCTATTTCATCACGCGATACTTTGATGGGAGCTGCAGGGTAAATCCCTTTGCCCATATACAACAGGGTTTTGCGCAGCAAATTCACTGAACTCACAATGGTCTTCGTCATCACAATCGCGATAGCAATTCCGGCTAAAGCTGTGAAAAGTGCAAACCACTTGGCGCTGCTGTAAAATGCTGAGAAACTTGAATCTTCAGTTCTGGCTGCGACATTCAACAACTCGTCTTGTCGATCTGACAACACTTGAAGATCTTCTTTAATCTGGCCGTAGGTGTCTGGTATCGCTCTCCCGGGGTAAAAACTTTGTTCGACCATCATCATGATCATGAGATCGTTGTACTTGTCGAATCCATCGAGTTGGTTCATGATCTCCTGATACGCCACAGTCAACCTGCGGGTATTGTTGACGACTCGTTCCTTGATGATTCTCTCGTCTTCATCCCAAGCTTGAGAAAGCGAATCGATTTTCGTCATTTGCATGGGGAGATCGCGGCTCAAAATTTTCCGTAACTCGGCTTTCTGACCGTCATCATCTCTGGACTGCACGTAAGTCCAGTACATGATCAAGTTTCGGGAATGAGTGATGAGAATATCCAAATCCTTCACCTCTTGAAGAGATGGGGTGTAGATTTCTGTCATCTTTTGATTGACTTCTCGGCTTTCATCGAGAGCTTGACGAGCAAACAGCATAATGCCAATGACCACCATGATGAACAAGCCAAAGCCAAGGGAAATTTTTCTGGATATGGTTAAATCCCAGTTTCGCACGTCTAATTCCTCTTCTTATCAGGAGAATCGGGATGCACGCCGCCACTGCGAATCAACTCAGCAAGAGCATCCTTGTAGCCATCGGACTTCTCGTATTCGTTCATCGCTCGATAAATCGCCATGAGTCCTTTGAGCGTTTCTTTCCGCTTTGGCTTTTGTTTATGCGCTTTCAGCATATACGGAAGGGACTGTTTGAAGAGTATTAAGCACTCTTCTTGAATCAAGAGCAATTCAAGTATTTCCGTTTGATGATCAATCTGCTTGATACGGTTTACCGCTTGATTGTAATAATTGATTGCCGTGTTGTAATTGGCGTGGTAATTTTCGGGAGAAAACTCCATCGCCATCTTGTAATATCGAATAGACAAGTCAATATACTGCCCATCCTGACTACGCATTTTGTAGACTTTCTCGTACGACTTTGCCAAGCCATTGTAGTAATCTACGCTGTAGTTGATAAGGCCCCTCATTGGATCCGCCAGCTCATATGTCTCTCGAAATTCGGTGTAATAGGCCTCACTTCCGGCCATCATTTCAGGGTCGAGTGTTTCGTGTTGATCGACGGCGTGGTTGAAATAGGTCTTGGCTAGAAATTCCAGCGCATTGAAAATGTCCTTGTCGTAAATATTACTCTTGTCAAGAGCTTTTGCTTCGACAATTGCCTCTACTGCAATCTCACGATGTTTTGAGTTGATGTTGCCTTTGTCTATCTCGACAAAGATCTCTTTGTGGATGAACCCTTTGACGTACCAAGTCCAAGCATCGTCAGCTTCTTCGGTGCTTAGAGCTTTTTCGATCACATTCTCCGCTCCGATCAAATCTCCGGAATCAGCAAGTTTTGCCGCCTTGATTGCCAAGGGGCCAGGCTGCGCGTGTGCCACCATGCTAAGGCAAAGTACCACGAGTGTCGCTATGTATGATTTCCCGCTCATTTTTCAGCAGATTGTATCAGAATCGATCCGAAGGTGATGTCCTTGCTTTCGGCCCTCTCCTGATTAAGTTCATAACGCAATAGGTTTTCTTTCACGATAAAATTCACATCGGCACCTAGTTCGAGTCCATTATCGGCATGGGCGACGATTAGCGTGGCCGTGCCATTGAATGTCCTAACCAGTTCTGGCAATAACTCAGCGCTGGTGCGGCTCAAGAAAACAATGTGAGCTCCTTTCGCTTGAGCAATTGAGTCCGCATCGATCATCTCGACGTGTTGTTCTCCAACCGGAACATCAGAACAACGCGCTACTAATTCTCGAAACGTGGACGAACTACCCAACACTGCGATTTTAAAGTTTCCCGTCTTCCTCGATTCAGGCCAGTCACTGTGTCTAGCGAAATAAAATGTGTACGTCGCATTGTAAATTGAATTTGGGTCGGCCTCCTCAATTTGAGTCACCTCAATATCGGTCTGCGCCTGCATGGAGGCACAGAAACAAGCTGTAAATACGAAAAGAAGAATTCGATTCATCTACCGAGGATTGACTCCTTACCCTATTAAACAAAGTTAGTTGCGTGTCAAGCGGGGCGGGAGTTGCACATCATTATTATCAACTCGGACGTGTGCACAGCGAGAACCGTGCCACAGGAAGGATTCGATGTTAAAGCCAAGAACACAATGCGCAGCGTGCACACTTAATCTATCGAAAAACAAACTGTGGTGAAGAAAATGGCAAGTAAAGACCCTAAGCTCCTTTTGCCATCTCGCCCTCACCGGGCATGTTCTCGAGATCACGATCGAAGAGGTATAGACCGCCTTTGTCGGAGCCAATCATGTTCAATTTATCAAGAATAGTGCGTGCTAGCGCTTCTTCTTCTATCTGCTCAGAGACATACCACTGCATGAAGTTGTGTGTCGTGTAATCCTTCTCCTGAAGACATACATCGACTACTTTATTGATCATCTCGCTAACCATAACTTCGTGGTCTAGAAGAGTCTGGAAAATACTGTTGAGATCATTAAATTCTGTTGGTGGCTGAGGCAAAGCTGGTACAACTGCGTGGCCACCTCTCTCATTTACAAACTTCACCAGTTTGAGCATATGCATGCGCTCCTCATCTGAGTGGAGATAAAGAAACTGAGCTGTACCGTTTAAGCCTTTCGTCTCTGCCCAACTAGCCATAGCTAGATAGAACTGAGATGATTCGGCTTCGATTTTTATTTGCGCGTTTAGCGCTGCTTCGATTTTCTCTTTGAGCATGTGCTTAAATTTAGGTCAAAATTAGTGTTCTTAGTTGGTTTTTGAGTGATTCAAATCACCTTTAGTCAACGTCGTTTTATGGGTGAGTGAGCATTCGCGCTTCATGTTTGTTGTCCAACGCAGCTTTCTGGCTTTTGACCACAACAGGATTCCAGATACAGGCCGTAACTCCTGTAGAATACTGACACAATGCGGGACCTACTTTCCCATCCAAACCGTAGTCGGGATAATGAACGTTCAAATGCTTGACATAAAGATCAAATGTTGGCCACGTATCGTGGTTGATCTCCTGCCACATAAGTCGATTTCTCTTCATTCTGAACAATCCATATCTTTCTGTTAGCCAGATACTTAAATCGGTTTTCTCCTGCTTCGACCCCACTTCATACTCACAATCAAATCGCTGGGGATAAGCCCAGCTTTTGAACTCCCCTTTCTTCCTCAGCATGTCCGTAAAACGATACGGCATTCCACTGGCCTTTCGAGATAACCAACTGGCAAATTTCTTACCCGCCTGAATGCTCAAGAAGTAAACCCCTCGGTGCTTTCCATCGGTGACATAGGTTCTTACGTTTATTTCATCAAACATGGAAACAGCCTGAGGTACAGGCAGAAACTTGTGGACCACATTATCCATAGAAAATGCTACGATAGAGATCCATGCTTTTCCGTTTAAAATATCTGGTTTTAAAGCCTTCGGAGTAAGATTATCTACTACCTCTGGGTCAACTGGCCAATGCAAGAACAGAGCATCACTCCAATCTTGTAGCCAAGTCGCACTTTTGGCTGGCACCGGCCAACTTCTGAAGGCGCTTGTCGATGTTTGAATGTAAGCCATAACGAGAGTTTTAAAGATTCGACTAATTCAGGTTATTGAGAAAGTGTCCTCTCTTGCGCGCAAAATAAAATTTAAAAAGCCATATCAGCTTCAAAATAATTTTCATCGCACAAGGTCTTTTAGTGCAGAAGTGACATAGGGAAATTGGAATTTGAACCCCGCTGCCAACATTTTCTTTGGAACGACATTTCGGCTCTTTAGCAGTAACTCTGCTTCAGTCCCCATGATGAACGCACCGACATCCAACATCCATTCCTTGAGGGGAATCGCGATGGGAAAATGCGCCGCTTCACGAATTGCTCTCATGAAATATCCGTTTCGAACTGGATGAGGAGATGTGCAGTTGTAAGTGCCTTCAATCTGTTCATTATTGAGAGCAAACAGCATCATATTCAAGAAATCCGTTTCATGAACCCAGCTAACCTGTTGGCTACCTCGACCACATGTCCCGGCTAGTCCGAATCGTCCGATCTGCAAGAGACGCTGAAGCACACCACCATTTTTTCCTAGGATTAAAGCAAATCGGAAAAGGACTTTCCTAGTCTCTGGAACAGGTGTTTCATTAAAAGCCCCTTCCCACATCTTACAGACATCAACGCTGAATCCATGTCCAATGAGACCGTCATCCTCTGTCATCTGGCGTTGTTCTGCATGTTCATATATAGTAGCACTTCCTGCGTTTATCCAAACCTTTGGAGGATTGATAGCCATGATCGCTGCTGCTCCGAGAGCGAGTGTACTCTCCACGCGGCTTTTGACAATCGCATCTTTATTTTCATCAGTATATCGGCAATCAACAGAGCGACCGCATAGATTGGCAATCAGATCTGCACCTTCCATTTCATTGCTCCATCGACCAACCTTCTTGGCGTCCCAGTGCAAAAACTTGACTTTCCCCTCACGTTTCGCCTCGCCTCTTGTGAGAACAACGATCTGTCTGAAGTGATCTTTGAGGCTTTCGATAAGCGCTTGGCCCATGAATCCCGTTCCTCCTGCTATGATTGCTTTTTTATACATGAATATATATTCTGTATTTTCAATATTTTCTGAAACTTTTTAGTCAAAAAAACAGCTACTTGACCAGCTTCATTAAAGTTCCGGTAAACCAATGTTGGTCAGCCCTTGTGAGCTTATCAAACATGCCGTCTACTTTTTGGCTAAACCCTTCTAAATCCTTCATCACATTTTTAAACTCCTTAAGCTCCTCAGGACTTGCCTTTGGGTCATCAACCTCTTTCACCTGACTCAGTACTTTTAATACCGGCGCCAACTCACGCTTTCTTCTTTCGCTCGCAATCTTTGTTGCCACTTTCCAGATGTCCTTTTCAGCCACAAAAAACTCCTTTCTTTCTCCTGGAACGAAACTCTTTTCGACAATTCCCCAATCGATCAATGCACGGGTGTTAGTGTTCACATTCCCTCGACTGATCAACAGAGTCTCCATCATCTCATCTGCACTCAACGGACACTCGCTAATCATCAGCAACGCATGTATCTGCGCCATCGTCTTGTTGATGCCCCACTGGCTTCCAAGTGCGCCCCAACTTTGGATGAATTGCTGTTTTGCTTCCGCTAGTTTCATAACGCTAAGATAATAGTATTTTCGAATCTTTCAATACTTTCTGAAAGTTTATCCAATTCTGTTAACGTCGATCTCTCGATTTAATTCACCGCCTTCTAATAAATAATCGGCCAATTGCACCGCACACCAAGGCCCGATCATCACACCCCTTGTCCCAAGGCCATTAAGAATGGAAAAGTGCTTTTCATGCGAATGCGTGCCCACAAGCGGTCTTCTGTCTTTTACCGTTGGACGAATACCTGCAACGTGTTCTACTACCTCAACAGGCGCAGGATGAAGTTCTGCAAACTTGGACAGAATCTCCTCCTTGCCAGATTCGGTCGGAATTTCATCGAGTTGATCCCATGTGTATGTGGACCCTGTTCTAAATTGGGAGTCTCCAATTGGCAGAACGAACTTGCCGTTGTTATGCACCGTATCTTGAGATAGTTCCGGCGCCTTGATCACAAGAACCTCCCCTTTTGCAGGCTTGAGCGGTATATGATTCCAAAAAGGTGATTGAACATCACGTACGCCACGGCAAAATATGAGATGATTGGCAGTGTATTGTCCAGCTCTTACGCCTCTCGATGTCGCTTCAATTTCGTGATCTTCGATTGTTTCTTCGGCAAACCATCCTTTGGATTCTAACCAGCTGCGAAAGCCTGGCAACATGACTTTCAAATCCACGTAGCCACCACGATGTACTATCCCTGAACCATGTTCATTACGATCATCAGTTTCACCTAGAATTGGCTCGTAAAGGGGTAAATCTTGCTTAATCAAGAAAGCTTCGTGGCTCTCATCATCTGGAAAATACCTTCGGATTGGGATATTGAAATAGCATGTCTTGCCGATGTTTTCTTCAATCCGTCCATAGGCCGTTTTCATTAAAGGCAAAGCATCTACGGCATTCCAGGCAAAATTCAATCGCTTGAATGTTAGTGGATTAAATAGTCCCGCAGCTACTCTTGAAGCGCTATTTGGGTTGGCACTGTCTATCACCAAGACCGTTTTGCCCCGGTCGATCAATTCAGAAGCGATCAGAGTTCCGGCCAATCCCTGACCAAGGACGATGTAATCTAAATGTGCTTGTGTCAAGTCGATACTGGGATCACGCCTAGCTCCTTACCAACTTTTTCAAACGCGGCAATAGCCTTGTCTAAGTGCCCCTTATCGTGAGCAGCAGAAAGTTGAACTCGAATTCTCGCTTGTTCTTTCGGAACCACGGGATAAAAGAACCCAATTACGTAGATACCTTCTTCCAAAAGCCTGTCCGCGAATTTTTGAGAAAGCGCCGCATCGTAAAGCATGATCGGAACAATCGCTGAATCGCCGTCCTTCATGTCAAGTCCAACCTTTCGAATTCCTTCTTTAAAATAGTCGACATTCCATTCAAGTTTATCGCGCAGTTCGGTACTGCCCGATAGAAGATCAAAGACAGCTATCGATGCCCCCACGATAGAAGGTGCGAGTGAATTTGAGAACAAATATGGGCGAGAACGTTGTCTCAGCATGTCCACAATTTCCTTTCTGCCAGCGGTGAAACCGCCCATAGCACCTCCAAGAGCTTTTCCTAAAGTTCCGGTGATAATGTCAACTCGGCCGAGGACATTCTTTAGTTCGACCGTGCCCTTTCCTGTCTTTCCGATAAAACCCGTAGCGTGACATTCGTCTACCATAACTAGAGCATCATATTTGTCTGCGAGATCACAAATCTTGTCGAGCTGAGCTACATAACCATCCATAGAGAATACGCCATCGGTTACAATGATTCGGAAACGCTGAGCCTGCGCTTCCTTGAGCTTTTCCTCAAGATCTACCATGTCATTGTTATTGTAACGGTATCGAGCTGCCTTACAAAGCCGAACACCATCAATGATCGAAGCGTGATTCAGTGAGTCAGAAATGATCGCATCATCTTTAGTCAACAAAGGCTCGAAAACTCCACCGTTGGCATCAAAAGCCGCAGCGTAAAGGATTGTGTCCTCGCAATGAAGGAAGTCAGAAATCTTCTTCTCCAGAGTCTTGTGAATATCCTGTGTGCCACAAATGAAACGCACTGATGACATTCCAAAACCATGAGTATCAAGCGCATCTTTCGCCGCCTTGACCACTTTTGGGTGAGATGACAAACCGAGGTAATTGTTCGCGCAGAAATTGACTACTTCTTCTCCCGTGCTCACTTTAATCACCGCATCCTGTGGCGTGGTGATTATTCTCTCCTTCTTATAAAGCCCGGCTTGTTCGATATTTTCGAGCTCCTCAGCGAGATGATCTTTTATTGGTCCAAACATGTACTTGGTTTTGGGGCGAATTTATAAAACCTCTTCGTCTGCTTTAGCTAAAGTAACACCTCCCATTTTTTACCAATAACGCATAAGCTATTCCTACCAAGATGATGAAAATGATTCCCAGCAATTGTGAGCAAAACAATGTCCCCGAACCCCTTTTGAGAAATCGGGGAGCTTTGATACGACTGCAAGCAGCGGGCTATGAAAATCTCATTACCAATCTAGCGTCGGCCATTTTCACATTCAATGAGGCGTTAAAAACCAACGCTCGATTGTCGTTCTGGTGGCCTACTGGCACATCAAAACAAACCGGAACGTTCTCCGGCACATAGGGCATGATAATCTCCTTTATCGAATAACCGAAAGGATTATCGAAATCAAATCCAAACTTCACTGTGTTGTCACGCATTTGAGTCATCCCGCCCACGATGAGCCCTGCGATTCCCTCAAACATTCCTGCCCTCTTCAAGCCTTGAATCATCCGATCAACGTGATACAGATGCTCATCTACATCTTCGAGAAAGAGGATTTTCCCTTGAGTGTGTATTTGGGATTTAGATCCTAGCTGGCTGTATACCACGCTTAAATTTCCTCCAGTGATTTCTCCCGTCGTGGACCCTTCTTGCTCCACATCAGCAGGGTATTCCAAAGTCTTGTTCCCTTTTAGGAGATCGAAAAGACTATCCACAGCTTCGGATGTATTCACACCGAAACTCACCGGCATTGATGAATGTAATGCAGCCACCCCAAGATTTTCACCGAGGTGATTCAGCAGTACGGTAACATCACTATATCCACATATCCATTTTGGATTTTTATTAAAAGTAGTCCAATCTATCAAATCTATCATGCGAACTGTTCCGTAGCCCCCACGCACACATAAAATAGCCTTGATCTGAGGGTCGTCTAGCATCTTCTGAAACTCAGCGGCTCTGGTCTCGTCTGTCCCGGCAAACTGCGAATCCCTTTCAAATAAGTTTGAAGCCTTTTCAACTCTCAACCCCTTATCTTCAATAAATTCTATGCCCTTAGCCAAAGATTCTGGGTCGATATGCCGTGCCGTGGCGACAAGTCCAATAGTGTCGCCTTTATGGAGAAATGGAGGTATTCGGTTGCCCTTCATGAAGCCCCAAATTGAGAGGAAATACGCCTATCTTAGCCCGTCGAAACTCAAAAGTTCCCAACCCTTTTTTAACGACTGATGTCTGACACTCCAAAACGATACATGATTACCAGCGCATTGCCGTATGCCAATGGCCCGCTGCACGTTGGGCATATCGCTGGCGCATACCTCCCAGCCGATATTTATGCTCGTTACTTGAGAATGCAAGGACGCGATGTCGCTTTCATTTGCGGTTCGGACGAACACGGAGCTGCAATCACACTGCGTGCTAAGAAGGAGGGTGTTACGCCTCAAAAAATCGTAGACAAGTACAACGGCATGTTAAAGGAATCATTTAACGATTTTGGGATTTCATTCGATTACTACCACCGTACGTCGGCTCCTGAACACCATAAGATCGCTCAAGACTTCTTTAAGAAATTGAATGATCAAGGTTCGTTTGAAGTGAAAACTTCAGAGCAGTACTACGACGAAGATCAAAACCAATTTTTGGCCGATCGTTACATCTCTGGCACCTGTCCTAACTGCAGTCACAATGCAGCCTTTGGCGATCAATGCGAAAAATGCGGGTCAGATCTAAGCCCGAGAGATCTCATCAATCCGAAGTCGACGATCAGCGGAAACACGCCCATTCTAAAAGAAACTTCTCTATGGTATCTGCCAATGGGAGATCATGAAGATTGGATAAGAGATTATATCGAAAAGGGTGAATTCAACGGTGCGGATCACCACGATCCGAAAGAATGGAAAAACCACGTGATCGGTCAGTGTAAATCCTGGATCGACGCTGGGCTCCACAGTCGAGCGATGACGCGAGATTTAGATTGGGGGATCCCTGTTCCGGTTGAAGGTGCTGATGGAAAAGTTCTCTACGTGTGGCTCGACGCACCTATTGGTTATATAACTGCCACTCAAGAATGGGCTAAAGAACAAGGCAAGGACTGGGCGCCATATTGGAAAGACGATGACACCAAGCTGGTTCACTTTATCGGTAAGGACAACATCGTATTCCACTGTATCATTTTCCCTATACTACTCAAAGCACACGGAGACTACATTTTGCCACACAATGTGCCGGCAAACGAGTTTATGAATTTGGAGGGCGATAAGATTTCGACATCTAGAAATTGGGCCGTCTGGCTGCACGAATACCTAGAAGATTTCCCAGGAAAACAAGATGAACTGCGCTATGCGCTGTGCGGACTTTTGCCCGAACAAAAAGATAGCGAGTTTACCTGGAGCGAATACCAAGATCGTGTTAACAACGAGCTCGCTGACATTCTCGGAAACTTTGTGAACCGAGTCATTGTTTTAACTCAGAAATACTACGAAGGAATTGCACCTGAATCTGGAGATTTGAGAGATGACGATTCTGCGGTTCTCGCGGAAATTCCGAAGGCACAAGAAAAAGTAGCAGATCTCATCGAGCGTTATCGTTTTAGAGAAGCTCTATTGGAGGCTATGAACTTAGCTCGAGCAGGGAACAAGTATCTGGCGGATCAAGAGCCTTGGAAATTGGCAAAAATAGATCCTGAGCGTGTGAAGACAATCATGAACGTAGCTCTCCAAATAACGGGCGCTTGTTCTGTAATCCTAGAACCCTTTATCCCTTTCAGTTGTGAAAAACTCAGAGGTGCTTTGGGTATTTCAGAAAGCAATTGGAGCGATGTCCGAGGAGATTTAATCGTGGCAGGCTCTTCTATTGCGAAACTCGGAATTCTCTTCGCTAAAGTGGATGATGAAATCATTGCGGAGCAGGTCGCCAAGCTTGGACCGCCTAAAGTGGAATTTACAGTGACTCCCGCAAAAGACAACATTCAATTCGAAGATTTTCAATCGCTCGATTTACGTGTGGCTAAAGTACTCGAGGCCGAGCGAGTGCCAAAGACCGATAAGCTGATGAAGCTTACGGTGGACACTGGTATCGACACGAGAACAGTAATTTCAGGCATCGCCGATCATTACGCTCCTGAAGACATTATTGGTCAAAACGTGACTATGGTGATCAATTTGGCTCCAAAAAAGATTCGCGGGGTCGAGAGCCAGGGCATGATTTTGATGGCTGAAAATGAAGAAGGTGACCTTGCTTTTGTCGAACCGAGTATGGATTTAAGTCCGGGAGATGTGGTTCGTTAGGACTTGGAATTCGTGTTTTTATGTAACTATAGGTTAATCGCTAGGCAGAAATTTCTTGCGGAAGAAGCCCGGCCTTGATCATATACTCAGCAATTTGAACCGTATTTGTCGCCGCTCCTTTTCTAAGATTATCTGAGACTACCCACATGTTGAGGGTATTTGGTTGGCTTTCATCACGACGAATTCTCCCTACAAAAACTTCATCACTCTCGTGCGCTTCTAGTGGCATTGGGTAAACGTTTTCACCCGGTTGATCCCTGACCGAAACACCAGGAAAACTATTGAGTATGATTTTGACATCGTCAACGTCGAAATCTGAATTCATTTCAATATTTACCGATTCCGAATGCCCGCCGACAACTGGAATTCTAACCGATGTGACCGTAACCGCGATCGACTGATCGCCCAAGATCTTACGCGTTTCATGTACCATCTTCATCTCTTCCTTGGTGTAATCATTCTCGAGAAAAATGTCACAGTGCGGAATGCAATTGCGGTCAATTTTGTGCGGGTAGCACATATCGACATCACCTCCCGCTCGCTCGTCTTCCATCTGCTTCACAGCCGCTACCCCAGTTCCCGTGATCGATTGATATGTCGAAATCACAAGTCTCTTTAAACCGTATTTATCGTGCAAGGGCTTCAAAGCCATAACCAACTGAATAGTTGAACAATTTGGATTCGCTATAATCAAATCATCACTTGTCAATTCGTCACCATTGATCTCAGGAACGATCAATTTGTGACCGGGCGACATGCGCCAAGCCGAACTGTTGTCGATCACTCGACATCCGGCCTCGGCAAATTTTGGAGCCCACTCTTGGCTAGTTTTACCACCAGCCGAAAAAAGGGCAACATCAGGCCGCATTCCGATTGCATCTTCCATCGAAACCACTTTGAAAGTATTGCCCCCATATGAGATGTCCTTCCCAACCGATCTAGCTGAAGCCACTGGAATCAGCTCCGTCACGGGATAATTCCTTTCTTCTAAAATCTGAGTTATTTTGGTACCTACCAACCCTGTAGCACCTACTACTGCAACTTTCATTTTTGTTGTCCTTTACCATTTCGACGTGGAAGCAAATCTACTATCTTTCGACGCGGTGAAAATGCCCTTTCATAAAGTATTCAAATGCACCCTTTTGGTCGTTGCCGCGCTTCTTGGAGTTGGCGTTGCTGTTGGTCAAGTAATCGATGACTTCTCTGATGGGAATTTCAACGCCAATCCCTTGTGGCAAGGTTTGGAGGCCCATTTTACCGTTAATGGTGACGCACAGCTCCAGCTCAATGACACCTACGCAGGACAATCCTATCTATCCACTTCATTCTCTGAAACATCGATTAACGACAAGGAGTGGCAGTTTTGGATTAAGCAATCTTTCTCTGGGTCAGACAACAATCATGGACGAGTTTATCTAGCGATGAACGGCTCAGATTTGAGTTATTCCTCCGGAAATGGCGCGGCGGGAACAGGCTACTTCCTATTGTTTGGAGAGGGGGGGGCAGACGACGCGATTACGCTATATAGAAACGACGGGGCTGACACCACCCCCACCGAAATCTGTGCTGGAACTCCCGGCTTGATCAGTTCTTCCTTTGAAGTCAGGATTCTTGTTCGACGTGACAACGCGGGCAATTGGGAGATCCATGTAGACCCAGCTGGCGGAATAACTTTCGTAATTGATTCATCTGGATATGACGCTAGCTACCTGTCGTTTACAGACATGGGAGTGGTGTGTAATTACACCATTTCCAATGCCGACAATTTTTACTTCGACGACTTCTATTTGGGACAATGGCAGATCGACGAAGAAGGGCCTTTGATGGAGTCGGCGCTAGCAACAGGTAATCAATCTCTGAGCCTAACTGTGAATGAGGCAGTGACGCTTGCAACGGCTGAAAATTTAGCCAATTACAATGTCGCCAATCTGGGGAATCCAATCAGTGCTACGCTAATTGGAAACGAAATTCAGCTTGAATTTGATGCTCCCTTTGACGATGGAATCGAAATGATGATCAATGTGAGCGGACTTGAAGATCTTGTAGGAAATATGATGACCCCACAGGACTTGAGCTTCACATGGGTGATCGTCAACTACCCTCAATCTGGCGACTTGATCATCAACGAGATCATGCCAGATCCAGACGAGAGCATGCCATCACCCAATGCCGAATACGTGGAGCTCCTGAATCTCTCGGAAACAACGCTCGACATAACCGGGATTACCTTAAACAACGGTTCTTTTACTAGCACGACAACCATTGGTCCCGGAGAATATCTAGTGGTGACCGATGACGATGACCTAATCTACTTCTTGGCCTTTCCAGGAGCGGTTGGGATGGCTGGATTTCCGGGGCTTACGAACTCGGGGCTAGAGCTTATTATTTCTAACGAGGAAGGAGATCAATTGGATCGTGTCGAATATGACGATACTTGGTACCAAAACACAAGCAAAGACGAAGGCGGCTGGTCTTTGGAACTTATCAACCCGCTCGACCCGTGCAGTGATGCCAGTAATTGGCGGGCTTGCGAAGATTTTTCAGGCGCCACGGTAGGGGAAGAAAATTCGGTCCATGACACCTCAGCAGATGCGACCCCGCCGAACGTTGGACTGGCAATCAACCAAGGGGCAAATCAGTTACTCGTTGAGTTTAGCGAGCCCCTGCACCTTTTGAATACGGCTAGTTCTGCCGAGTTTATTTCTGTTGACGGGAACACGAATGAAATATTTGACCTAAGCCGGTCGAATGCTAATCCTAATTGGTTGGAGATTAATTTTACCGAGAGCGGAACTGGTGTTTACCATTTGAGCATAGCCGGAGTTAGGGACTGCTGGGGCAATCTAGACGATGTGGAAATTTGCACCGGCTTCCCTACCGACCCCGAATACAACGATGTCATTATCAACGAAGTACTATTTGATCCTGAAACCGGCGGCTCTGACTACGTTGAATTGCTAAACATTTCATCTGATGTGTCGGGTATGGAAAGGTGGCGCATAGCGAGCATGAAAGACGGCGAAATTGACGCCGAGACAATTTTCACAGAAACGAATTACACCCTCTGTCCGGGCGAGTACATTGTGCTTACCGACAATCCAATCGCTCAACTGAGCCAATATCCAAACGCAAGATCTGAGCGCCTGCTGACGGTCGGCAATCTGCCAAATTTCACCAACGAAAGCGCCGGAGTCATGCTGTTCGATTCTTTAACCACAATGGATTGGATGACCTACGATCAAAACCAACATTTCGATCTCATCGACGACACAGACGGCGTGAGTTTAGAGAGAATTGATCCGTATTGGGCCAGCGATGAAAACACGATTGATCAAAACTGGCACAGCGCGGCGGCATCTGATAATTATGGCACTCCAGGTTACATCAACACGCAGTATTTAGTTGGTGAGAATCTGAGCGAATCACTAAGTGTGGATCCTCAAATTTTCTCACCTGACCAAGATGGATTTGAAGACATCTGCCGGATCCATTATTCATTTGACGAGCCAGGTCGATTGGCCAACATCACAATCTACAATCAGGGCGGTGTGCCCATTCGCCAATTGGCTCACAACGAGCTCTTGGGCACTACAGGTAGTGTAAAATGGGATGGCCTGAAAGATGATTTAAGCGTGGCTCTGGTTGGCAAGTATGTCATCTATTTTGAGACTTTCAATCTATCAGGAGAAGTCGAAGCAGCAAAACTCGTCGCGGTCGTGGCTAAGAAATTTTAATGATGACATTTCTTGAAATTGGTCAGAACGGCACTCTAAAGACGTCAATTACTCTTTTTGAGCCCTGGATGATCGGGATATTCCTAGCGATTCTTGTTGTGTTAGCTTGGATTCGTGTGGCATCGCCAGAGAGCTTTTCTCAACTAGGTAAAGGGCTATTCAACATTCGGATTCTCAGACAACTTATACGGGAAGAAGGCACGATCGCTGCTCTTGTGAGCCGACTTCTTGGTCTTTGTTTTTTCCTGATCATCGGTCTGGGGCTTTACCTCGGAATCCAAGTTTTTGGAGTAACGACTTTTGGGCTTTCTGGATTTGGACTTTATAGCGTCTTGTTCGCAGGCCTTATGGCAATGTATGCCGTCAAAATGGTTGGCATATTCGCAATTCGGTTTATTCTCGGTGGGGATTTCGGTTTAAATGAGCTGATATTCAACTTGTTAGCCCACAACAATGTGGTCGGACTGTTATCATTCCCTTTAATCCTGCTCGTAGTTGTTGTGCCTGCTGACGTGTACAGTGAAAACCTAGGTATAAGCCAATCTTTATGGCCTAAAACCTTGCTCATATTGGCGGCTAGTATCGTTATTATAGCCTATGTAAGTAGACTCAGCAGAGCCCTGATCAATTCTGTGCAGTTAAGACTCTCGTCAGTCTATATTATTTTTTACCTTTGCACCCTTGAATTTTTACCCCTTGCCTTACTAGCTCAAGCCCTGAAAGGCTGATTCTATAAGGCCTAGGGAATTTTTAGTTAAAGCACTCGACTTAAAATTCACCGAATTTATGGCTATCAACAAGGTCAAGAGTATTCTGATTTCCCAGCCTGAACCTCAATCAGAGAAATCACCATATTTTGATCTGGCCAAGAAGTACGGCATCAAGATCGATTTCCGACCATTCATTCATGTTGAGCCTGTGGGTGCTCAAGATTTTCGTCAAGAACGGATCTCTATTATGGAGCACACGGCTGTGATTTTGACATCGAAACACGCTGTAGATCACTTCTTCAGAATGTGTGAAGAAATGAGAGTTGTGGTTTCCGATTCAATGAAATACTTCTGTATTTCTGAAGCTGTTGCTTTTTATCTGCAGCATCACATTGTCTACCGAAAGCGCAAAATATTTGTGGGCAAAGTTCGATTCGCGGATCTCATGGATACGATCAAGAAGCATCGTCAAGAGCGATTTCTTCTTCCATGTAGTGATCTGTTGAAGGCGACTATTCCTGAATTGTTGCAGACGGAAAAAATCAATTTCACAAAAGCTGTCATGTACAAGACCGTTTGCAGTGATCTCAGTGATTTGGCCGAAGTTAAGTACGACGTATTGGTATTCTTTAGCCCTTCTGGAATTGAATCTCTTCTCAAGAATTTCCCAGATTTCACACAAGATAAAACGCGAATTGCAGCCTTTGGGCCAACGACAATGAAAGCGGTAGAAGGTGCTGGTTTCCAGGTCAACGTGAGTGCTCCTCACCCAAAAGCACCATCGATGTCGATGGCGATTGAGCAGTACATCCAAGGCAAGTAGGTCAATTAGGCGCCAACACTGCGCACAGTTCATCACAGATTAAAATGTATTCAGGAGTTTTTCAATTATCCAACCTGCGATAAAACTGCATCTTTGTTCTATGTCAGGCTTTTCATTTCCAAGAGAGCAAAAACTGAAGTCACGAAAGTTGATCGACTCGCTCTTTCAGGATGGTCAATCGATCAAATCGTTTCCGGTGATTGGCATTTGGAAAAGAATCGAGTCTGAAGAATCCTTGTGCCAAGTCGGTTTCTCAGTCAGCAAGCGCAATTTCAAAAGGGCAGTTGACCGCAATGCGATTAAGCGTAAAATGCGCGAGGCGTTCCGCTTAAATCAAGCCATTCTCAAGCCCGCTGAAAAGCCTGATTCCAAGCTTGTCTTTATGATCATTTTCGTGGGGAAAGCTTTACCTGACTATGTTCTTGTCGAGGGAAAAATAATCACACTTTTAAAGCGTTTATCAGAGATAGACTAACATCTTATTCCGCACGCATGAAAACCCTCTACTCTTCCAAACGGCTTCTGGTAATCCCAGCACTTGTCGTGATCTTCATCACCGGCAGTGCCTTTGCAGACAATTATTTCGAGATCAGCAAGAACTTGGAAATTTTCACTTCGATTTACAAGGAACTCAACATTTACTACGTCGATGAAACCAAGCCTGGATCTCTGATGAAGACAGGAATCGACGCCATGTTGAAGTCTCTAGACCCATACACGGTCTACTATCCCGAGTCCAAGATTGAGGACTACCGTTTTATGACCACGGGTCAGTACGGCGGTATTGGTGCTATGGTGGAAAAAATGGGTGGCGACATGGTAATCTCAGAGCCTCATGAGGGCTTTGCAGCATACAAAGCTGGACTTAAAGCCGGCGATGTGATCAAGAAAATTGATGGCAAAACGATCGGCAATCTCGAGTACGAGGAGCTGAGCGAATTGCTCAAAGGACAATCTGGAACGAATTTGCTGATCACGATTGCGCGACCTGGCACAGAAGACTTCATGGATTTCCAAGTTGCTCGAGAAGAAGTAAAAGTCCCAAATGTGCCCTTCCATTCAATGGTCGATGATAAAACTGGGTACATCAAATTGACTGGCTTTACGCGCACCGCTAGTAATGAATTGCGCTCTGCATTCAAAGATTTGAAAGACAACGAGGGAATGTCACAGTGCATCCTCGACCTGCGTGGAAATGGTGGTGGATTGCTTCGAGAAGCGGTTAACATCGTTAACTTTTTCGTTCCGAAAGGAAAGGAAATCGTGAGTACACGAGGCAAACTCGAAGACTGGAACAAGACTCACATGGCCCTCAACGAGCCATTGGATAAGGACATGCCTTTGGTCGTATTAATCGACGGTTCATCTGCCTCTGCAAGTGAAATCGTAAGTGGAGCTCTACAAGATTTTGATAGAGCTGTGATCGTTGGCAATCGCTCTTTTGGGAAAGGCCTTGTGCAGCAGACAAAAGACGTCAGCTACAACACAAAGCTCAAGCTGACAGTGGCTAAGTACTACATTCCAAGCGGTCGGTGTATTCAAAAGTTGGATTATAGCCATCGCGATCAAGACGGTGATGTAGAAAAAGTGCCCGATTCTTTGATTACACCGTTTACAACCCTAGGCGGTCGAACCGTTTTTGATGGTCGAGGAATATCTCCTGACGTCACAGTCGAACTTGACCCGTTGAGCCACATTCTGCAAGGCTTGGTCAGAAGCCATGTCGATTTCCATTATGCGACCGACTTCGCATTGGGGGTAGATTCTATCGAAAATCCTGTCACTTTCCGCCTTTCTGATGGTGACTACAAAGCGTTTGTGAAGTTTGCAACAGATAAGGACTTTGAATACTCGACCAATACGGAGCGACTTTACGAAAAGCTCAAGACTGCAGCCGAAGCAGAAATGTACATGACAGGAAACGAAGAACAATTTGACGCACTTTATTCTCAGATCAAGCCGGAAAAGGAAACCGACTTGATCAAGTTTAAGCCTCAGATAAAGGCGCATCTCGAGCAAGAAATTGTCTCTCGCTATGCATATCAGACTGGCAGAATCCAGAATTTCTTGGATTCAGACCGAGTGATGGACAGGGCCATTGATGTGTTCGCGTCTGACTACAAAAATATTTTGACCAACAACTAAATTTTCGAATTGAGCTTTTTCGGAATCGAATGGCGAAAACTGATTGACACTCTGTATATCACAGGGCTGTGCATGCTTCTTATTTCCCTCCCGATCTTCAATGTGGGAATGAGTGTGTCCTTATTCTGGGTCTCTGGCGTTTGGTTGATCGACTTTCTTAATGACATAGTGGTTGAGAAAGATCCTTGGAGAAAGTTCCGACGATTTTGGTCTCACAAATGGGCGGTGTTGCTAACCTCAATCTTATTGCTTCACGCCGTCGGTATGATCCACACCGAAGATGTCACTTATGGCATGCGAGATTTGAGAATCAAATCCCCTCTCTTCATCATTCCCTTTGTTCTGTCATCATTCCCGCTAATCAGCGACCGAGCGCATAAGATTCTGATCGGTTTTTTCATGGCTGCGGTTACCTTTTCAGCTTTCACCAACTTGATGGTTTATTGGGGGTGGGTGGATCGTGAGCTCACCGATATAAGGCTAATCTCAAAATCATTTATTTCAAGAATTTCCCATATCCGGCTATCGTTGATGTGCGCTTTGGCGATTTCCATTTGCGGTTATCAAATAAGGCATCGAAGAAAAATCCTGATCTATTTGGCTTGCGCTGCAATCAATCTGTACTTCATTTGGGTGATCGAATCCATCACCGGATTCGGCGTGCTAATATTTGCATTGGTGGTCTATTTCATTACTTGGTCTATCAAAAACTGTAAGCACCGATTGGCGAAATTCTCTCTCTTGGGAAGCTTTGCAATCATCGCAGTGGGCATCACATTTCTTGTGGTTTCGTACAATCAGTATCACGAAACTGCTTCTCAATTGGATCTCAATAATCTACCAACGCATACAACTGGAGGTGAAGCATACGATCACAACCTAGGCAACAGCCAAATTGAAAACGGGCACTATGTATGGCTGTTTGTAGCGTGGGATGAATTGCGTGTTACATGGGATACCCGCAGTGAAATTGGTCTGGACAAAATTGACGGTCGCGGTCAGCCCATTTACGGCACCTTAATCCGATACATGACGTCACTTGGCTTAAACAAAGACGCACAGGGAGTCGCCGCCTTGTCGGATGCAGATGTGGCATTAATTGAGTCCGGTGTAAGTTCCATTTTGGAAGGAAAGCGTCACGGAATTCGAGGTCGATTGGACAAGATATTCTTAGAAATTGACTTGTATTCCAATAGTGGAGATCCTTCAGGCCACAGCCTTACGCAAAGGCTTGAGTTTTGGCGAGCTGGTATTCACACGTTTAAAAAGAACTGGGCCGTAGGTGTAGGCACAGGAGATA
>Ga0206679_10000833_pt1 | contig 25869 bp, 28 predicted proteins | sample M110012015metaG_FD_155464 | JGI IMG/M metagenome (GOLD analysis project Ga0206679, IMG submission 155464) | Ammonia-oxidizing marine archaeal communities from Monterey Bay, California, United States - M1 100m 12015 | ecosystem: Environmental > Aquatic > Marine > Intertidal zone | place: USA... | reverse complement strand
GACCAGATGGATGAATACCACTATGACTAAAATTAATCAGAGCAAACTCACCAAAGATTTGACCTCTCTTGAGGATGGCACCTCTGTACAGGATACTTTCCGGCTAGCTAACGCTAGGAATAAAGCCCTTAGAGGGCAGCGATCACGATCCAATACATGGTCTTGGCTCGTTCTCGGATCGTCATGTGCAGCACTTGCCATAATCATGCTAACGCCCCTGTCGATGGAGACCTCCCCCTACGTTGATACAACCTTAGCTATTAATGGTCCTGAACAGTTTGCCGCCGCCGATCAAGACGAAGGTCTCGCTTTTTATTATTGGCTCGACGTATACGATGCTTACGAATAATAGATTACTCACAAAAAAGGCCCCTAATAGGGGCCTTTTTTGTTATTAAGTGTACTTACAAATTTCAGAGCGTCGCATCCAACTCAGGAAGAGCAACAAACAAATCAGCCACTAATCCATAGTCCGCTACCGAGAAAATAGGCGCGTCTTCATCCTTATTAATAGCAACAATGACTTTGCTGTCCTTCATCCCTGCCAAATGTTGGATCGCGCCTGAAATGCCTACTGCAATATACAGATCAGGAGCAACGATCTTGCCCGTTTGACCAACCTGCATATCATTAGGAACAAACCCTGCATCGACTGCCGCACGAGATGCCCCGATAGCCGCGCCTAACTTATCCGCAATACCATTTAATAACTCAAAGTTTTCTCCGCTACCCATACCACGACCGCCTGAAATCACAATTTCAGCTGCCGTAAGTTCCGGTCGGTCAGACTTAACAACCTCTTCAGAGACGAAACTAGACTTACCCGCATCGTGGGATCCTGACACTGCCTCAATCGAAGCAGAACCATCGCCTACAGCAGCTGCATCAAAAGCAGTGCCACGGACAATCAACACCTTAATCGCGTCGCTACTTTTAACCGTTGCAATAACATTGCCAGCATAAATAGGCCGCTTAAACGTATCTGTATCAATCACTTCTATAATATCAGAGATAGCCTGTACATCTAGCAAGGCCGCGGCCCTAGGTAAAATATTTTTAGCATTACTTGTCGAAGTTGCCAATATGTGGCTATAAGTAGCACCCAGTTCAGCGATCAATAGTGATACATTTTCTGCAAGCGCATGAGTGTAGGCCGCAGAATCAGCGAGCAACACCTTACTAACACCGCTAACTTGCGAGGCTTCATCGGCAACAGCAGAGCATGATTCCCCTGCAACTAACAGATGAATATCACCACCAATAGCAACACCAGCCGTCACTGAATTCAGTGTAGCTAGGTTCAAACTAGCGTTATCATGTTCGGCAACAATTAAAATACTCATGAGATCACCTTCGCTTCATTCCTTAATTTATCGACTAATTGAGCAACATCCTCGACTTTTATTCCTGCCTGACGTTCAGCCGGACGCTCTACGCCTAATAGTGTCACTCGAGGAGATGTGTCGACGCCCAAATCCGCTGGCGTTGTCGTATCAAGCGGCTTCTTTTTGGCCTTCATGATGTTGGGCAAAGATGCATACCGTGGTTCATTTAAACGCAGATCAGAGGTAACAATCGCAGGTAGCGATACCGATATTGTTTGTAGCCCGCCGTCGACTTCACGAATCACGCTGGCATTATCGCCGTCGATAGTTATTTCAGATGCAAAAGTCGCTTGGCCATAGCCGGTTAAAGCGCCTAACATCTGGCCTGTTTGGTTGTTGTCCCCGTCTATCGCTTGCTTGCCCATGAGCACAATGTCTGGAGTCTCTGAATCGCAAACCGCCTTTAAGCACTTGGCGATAGCTAGGGGCTCCATTACATCGTCTGTAAGAACTAAGATAGCTCGATCGGCACCAAGCGCCAACGCTGTTCGGAGCTGTTCTTGTGATTGTTGTGCGCCAATAGATACGGCAACAACCTCAGCCGCAACACCCTTTTCTTTCAGTCGAACTGCTTCTTCGACAGCGATTTCGCAGAAAGGGTTAATGGACATTTTAACGTTAGCCAAATCGACGCCAGTACCGTCCGCTTTTGGCCTTACTTTCACGTTGTAGTCCACAACGCGTTTTACGGCTACCAAAACTTTCATTGGTCATCCTTTTAAATTAGTGGTCAGAAATACAAATCAGCGTTGGGGTAGCGCTGGGCTCAAATTTTAAGCCGAGTATAGTGCCTAAATAACACCAAAAAATCAACCAACCATAGTTCCGGTTACGACCCATTGGTCAGCTTTAACGTCAGCTATAATCCCAAAATTAGGGCTATTTATATTCATTATAGTTAGGCAGTTATGATAAATGAAATGTTATAATCTGGATAACAGTCACTGTCTGGAGTTAGAGTTTTGGAAAGAGAATCAATGGAATACGATGTTGTTATCGTTGGTGCAGGGCCGTCAGGCCTTTCCGCTGCATGCCGGCTCAAGCAATTGAATTCCGAAATTACGGTGTGCGTGGTTGAAAAAGGCTCTGAAGTAGGCGCCCATATCCTATCCGGCGCCGTTCTCGAACCTCGTGCCCTGAATGAACTTTTCCCCGACTGGAAACAGCGCGGCGCTCCACTCAATGTAGAAGTAAAGAAAGACACGTTCTTGTTCTATACTGGCGCCAATAGCGCAATAAAACTACCTAACTTTTTCATCCCAAAACCCACGCACAATGACGGCAATTATATCGTTTCAATGGGTAATGTCTGTCGCTGGCTATCGGAGCAAGCTGAAGCGATGGATGTTGATATCTATCCGGGTTTTGCAGCTGCTGAGGTTGTATACAACGAAGATGGGTCCGTCAAAGGTATTGCTACTGGAGATATGGGTGTTGGGCATAATGGCGATCACAAACCAAGCTACGCACAAGGCATGGAATTACACGCTAAATACACACTGTTTGCTGAAGGCTGCAGAGGGCATCTTGGTAAACAGCTGATAAAGAAGTTTGATTTAGATAAAAACAGTGATCCCCAGCATTATGGACTTGGCATTAAAGAAATTTGGCAGGTTCCGCCTGAACAACACGAAGAAGGCTTAGTAGTACATGGTCTTGGCTGGCCACTGCACGAAAGCGGTACTGGTGGCGGTGCATTTCTTTATCATGCGGAGAATAACCAAGTATTTATAGGGCTTATCGCCGATTTAAATTACAGCAATCCCCATATGAGTCCGTTTGAGGAATTTCAGCGCTGGAAGCATCACCCTGAAACACTTAAGTATCTTAAAGGCGGCTCTCGGCTGACTTATGGCGCTAGAGCGATCGTCAAGGGGGGGCTTAACTCATTACCCACGATGCATTTCCCAGGCGGCTTGTTAATCGGCTGTGACGCCGGCACGCTCAATAGTGTAAAAATTAAAGGAAACCACACGGCCATGAAAAGTGGCATGATCGCGGCTGAAACCATTGTCGAGGCGATGAAAAAGGGTGAGGCAGCACCATCTAATCTAGAGAGCTTTGATGGCGCCTTGAGAGATTCTTGGCTACATAAAGAGCTTCATAGTTCCAGAAACTTTTCCGGCTGGATGCATAAATTCCCCTTGCTTATGGGTTTAGCTTTCGTGTGGATTGAGCAGAACATCTTTAGAGGGCGGCTACCTTTAACTCTGCATGACAAAATACCTGACTATGCAACAATGAAGCCAGCCTCAGAATCCAAGAAAATCGAGTACAGGAAACCAGATAACATTGTTAGCTTTGACAAAACTTCTTCTGTGTTTATGTCTAATACAAACCATGAAGAAGATCAGCCTTGTCACTTGACGCTAACTGATCCGGAGTTGCCCATCACGTTTACCCTTGGCGAGTATGATGAGCCTGCACAAAGATATTGTCCTGCCGGAGTCTACGAGGTAATTGGAAATGAAGATGGCAGCGATCGCTTCCAAATCAATGCCCAGAACTGCGTTCACTGTAAAACATGCGATATCAAAGAACCAAGCCAAAATATCAACTGGGTAGTCCCAGAGGGTGCGGGTGGGCCTAATTACCCAAATATGTAGTGATAGGATGTTAATAAAAGGGGTGATTTATCTTCGCCCTTTTTTTATTGTCAATCAAACTAAGCTGATTTTCCCAGCAGAAACCGACACCCCATGCTACTTAGGTAGACGGCCTGATCTCCATTAGTCGCGGAACTCTCGCCCCAAGCTACTAACTGATAAAAGGCAGACCGACTCACTAAAGCACTAAGCTCACCGCGCACCTTTACCAACGGAATCGGCTGATCAGATTCAGGTTTGTACTGAACGCTCAAAGGGTGGTCGTCACTGAGAATAATAATTTCGCCATTTAAAGTTAGACAGCTAATAGCTTGCTGATCATGACGAACGTCCCGGCTCACTTCCGGGATAAAAAATGGGGCTACCTCAACGTTAATCCTCCACTTTTCAACCGGAGTGACCAAAAAATACTGTCCATTTTCAAACTTTAAGATACTTGAAAAAAGCTTAACCAGAGCTGGTCGTTTAATCTCTCCACCCTCATGAATCCAGCGCCCTTCCCTGTCTACGCAGATATCCATGTCACCAGATACTTTAGGATCCCAGAGATCCACAGGTGGTAATTTCGTGCTGGAATCGCTTTGCTGAGCAATGAGGTCGGCAAAAAGGGTATCGAGACTATTAGAAGATCTCATTTTCCAGGCTTGGTTTTTTTATCGCCAGCCTGGTGATACTGTCCGCGATTGCCCATTGTTACACCAATGCTAGTGATGAAGCCCAACAGCTTACTCATATCCTCAACTTGGCTCCAGCTCTTGCTAAAGCATAGCTCTACGGCCCCCTGAGCAAGAGCCCAACAGGTAAGATAATGATAATGAGGAGGAACATCTTCAAGGATACCTTCACCAATCAACCTTGTAATAACCATTCCCAAAGCATCTTCATGAGAGCGCCTTATCTGAGAGCATTCTTCTAACTGAGCACTCACATCGTCAGCATCGGTCAAACGGTCTTCTAGCTGCTGCACCAAGCGGTCACGCTCTGGGCGAGCTAACCGAGAATCAAAATATGCCTTTGAAACGGCCCCGGGGTCACCTTCCTCAGCCTTGTCTAAGCCTTCAGATAGGCGTTTTGATATACCACGTTCGTAATCAAGCATGATGCGAACCAAGATTTCATTTTTAGTCAAAAAATGCTTGTAGACTGTACCCTTGCCAATCCCAGCCTTGGTCGCTATTTTCGATACGGTGACGCGATCAATATTTTCTTTGATCAGTAATTCAAGTGCAGCATCCACGATCTTCTGTTCACGAGCTAAAAAGAGTTTCTTTTTCTCTCGAATTCGATCACTACTCGATGTTTTTACCGGCATTCTATTTCTGCCCTCCGCAGGGCTCTATTCTAACAGCGTACCCCGTACAAAATACACCATACTAGATTTTAATGTCCCTATTACTCGCGCGAATAAATTCTCTCTTTAGATCATCATAAGTCTGTACCGCCGGAAATTGCGGAAATTCGTCAATCACATTTTGAGGCGCATGAAATAGGATTCCTGCATCAGCCTCTGCTAGCATGGTTGTATCGTTATACGAATCTCCAGCGGCAATAGTTCTATAATATAAGCTCTTAAGTGCAACAATTGACTGACGTTTTGGGTTGGATTGCCGCAGATGATAGTTAACAACAGTGCCACTCTCATCACACTCTAACTGATGGCATAACAACGTTGGGTAGCCAAGAGGCTTCATTAATGGATTGGCAAATTCATAAAAGGTATCAGAAAGAATAATCACTTGAAATCTCTCTCGCAACCAATTAACAAATTCCACGGCGCCATCCAGAGGCTCTAATGTCGCGATTACTTCTTGAATTTCATTGAGCCCTAACCCGTTATCTCGAAGTAGATCTAGTCGATATTTCATCAGGACATCATAATCAGGCTCATCCCGTGTTGTCCTCTCGAACGCATCTATACCCGTTTTTTCAGCAAAGGCGATCCAAATTTCGGGAATCAACACTCCCTCTAAATCTAAGCATGCAATTTCCACAAAGTATCCTTAACAACAGTAAACATGGCACTCTACTGAAAACAATGCAAGGGTGCAATAACTGGAAGAATCTAACTAATTTCTTAGTGAAACGCTGGATCCCCATGATGAACGATCTATACGTTTAGCGATGATATTTATGCGATGGTTGATACCCTTGGTTATCGGTATCTGTAAAATAATTCTTTTGCGCCTCTGCGTTAGACAGCGACATAACCTCATCAACAACGTCCCGCGTAAGATGTGGCGCAAAAAACTCAATAAACTCATACATATAACCAGGTATATAACTGCCATTCCGGATAGCTATAGATATCTGGTAAGACTCATCAAGCCCAGGCACGCTAATAGCGACCAAATCCGAATCTTCAATATCGCTATAAGCTAAATCAGCCATGACACCTACACCAAGTCCAGCACGCACATAACTTTTGATAACGTCGGCATTGCCTGTCGCGAGAGAAACCTTAGGATTTAATAATTTTCGCTTAAATGCTTTACCAAGCGTAGTGGTATCAAGCGCATTATAACCGTAGCCGAACACGTGTGTAACAAGAGGGTAACTTGCAACATCCTCTAAGGAAACTTCGGCTAACTGGGTTAGTGGATGATCCTTAAGCACCAAAACGTGGGTGCTATACTTAAAGCAAGGCATTATCACCAAGTTACCACTATGTTCGAGATCTTCTGAGAGCAACACAAAGTTGACATTGCCCTTTTCTACTAACTCTGCATTCTCCTTAGTCGTACCCTCAACCACAGTAAGGTCAACTTTTGGATACTTAGTGGCAAAAGTCTTAATCACAGGTGGTAACATATATTGCGCTAGCGTATGTGTTGTGGCTATTGACAGGATACCTTGAGTCGGGGATTTATAATCCTGAGAGAGCCGCTTAATCCCTTCGACTTTGAGGAGAATCTCACCCGCAACCGCAAGAATCTCTTTACCAACGGGCGTAACCTTACTTAAATGCTTACCACTGCGCTTAAAAATCTCCACGCCCAGCTCCTCTTCAAGAAGTCTGATTTGCTTACTGATTCCAGGTTGGGACGTATATAATGCTAAAGCCGTCGCGGATATATTAAGATCGTGGCGATGCACTTCCCATACATAACGTAACTGTTGTAATTTCATCTGCACTCCAACTGATCAAACAATTCCAAAATACAGTGGCTTAAACCTTTAGATGTATAGCTTTTGTCGTGAGCCTTACATGATATACCAAAAGGCCGGTAAAAAAAAATTTTTAATAGCCTTTAGTTATTATTTATAGCTGAAAATTGCCATTAGGATGCTTTTTATAACAGGAATACGCCCTATAACTGCGATAAGATCAATCACCTATTGTTTCACTGCAGGCCGCTGAAAAACCGCCCGGCAAAAAGCGCAAACAAAAAAGCATAAAGTAGGTAGTACCAGAGAGAGTGTTTAGATCGTTTCGTTTCTGATAAACGAGAATCAGCTTCTCTTTTAAGCTGTCGAATATCAACTTCTATTTCTAAAAAGTACTTTTCTTCACCGCCTAAATTATTCATGTATAGACTAAGTATCTTGTCGTCGGACATGCCTTGGTATTTATTTGACCTAAGCAATTGAGGTTTAGACATTCTATGCTCTCGCAACCCTTAGGCTAAATTTCACGACGTCTCCGCCCATCTCACTCATTAGATACACCGTGCGGCACATGACCCGTAGCGACGTATTCTCTAGCAGAACTGCAATGGTTCTGCTGGTCATCAAAGAAGACATCCGCCCCAAATGAATTCAGAAAATCACCCTTACTTAAGCCACCTAAGAATAAGCTTTCATCAATACGAACATTCCAATCTCTAAGCGTACGCACTACCCTCTCGTGAGATGGCGCTGCTCTCGCGGTCACCAAAGCAGTGCGGATTGGGCAATTGTCAGCGCTAAACTCGGACTGGAGCCCATGCAGAGCTTGCAAGAACCCCTTAAAAGGTCCAGCATCAAGAGGTGTATGCGCCGCAGCTTTCTCATTTTCGGTAAAGGCTTCTAGGCCTCGTTCTTTAAAGATTCGCTCCGAAGCATCAGAAAAAAGGACTGCGTCACCATCAAATGCAAAGCGCAAATCATCGTTATCAGTAGAGCCCCGTTTCGACGGAAGTAAAGTCGCCGCAGCCACCCCGTTATCAAGAGCGCTTCGAACATCGTCGGGGTTGGTTGACAGGAATAGGTCGCAAGCGAAAGCAGAGACATAACGATACGGCGAAGTACCACCCGAAAATGCTGCGCGTGAGATATCCAATCCATGATGTGCAATCGAATTGAACACCCGCAACCCTGTGTCTGCCGAATTGCGTGACAGCAAAATTATTTCCACTCTTGGATCACCATCGAGTTTATCGTTGATCCTCAGTAATTTAGCCGCCAGTGGAAACGCTTCGCCAGGTTCCAAGACATCATCTTCATGTTGACGCTGATACTCAGCATAGGCCGCCACGCCTTCTTTTTCGTAGATGCTATGACTCTTCTTCATATCAAATAAAGCAGTGGATGAGATTGCGATAACCAATTTAGGTTTTTTACTCGGACTCATAAGTTTACTGGCCTTGGGCAGAATTATCCTGAGCAGTTTGCTCACTTTTCTCCTGATCAAAGTACTCCTTAGTCAGCTTAAACACAATTGGTGAGAGCAGTATTAAAGCAATAAGATTCGGGATCGCCATCAAGCCGTTTAATGCATCGGTCATTTTCCAAACCAATTCAAGACTCATCTGTGTACCAACAAAAATACCGATTACCCAAAGAATGCGAAATGGGGTTATTACTCTAGGTCCCAATAAAAACTCAGCGCAGCGCTCACCGTAGTAACTCCAGCCTAACATCGTAGTGAAGGCAAACAATGCCACACACAGCGACAGAACGATGTCGCCATAGGGAAGAGCTCCGGTGAATGCGGCAAGAGTCATTGCGGCGCCTTGAGGCTCCCCGCTCCAAACCCCTGTCACGATCAAAACTAAACCCGTCATCGTGCAAATAATCAAGGTATCTATGAAGGTGCCTAACATCGCAATTGTGCCCTGCCGTACAGGACTATTGGTCTCGGCTGCCGCATGCGCGATGGGCGCCGAACCTAAACCTGCCTCGTTGGAAAAAATACCACGCGCAATACCCATACGCAGAGCCAGCATAAGAGTAGCACCCGCAAAACCGCCAGTTGCCGCTGCACCATTAAAGGCACTATCCACGACTAAAGCCACTGCCGTAGGGATTTGTGATGCATGTGTTACTAGTATTATCAGTGTGGCTGTGATGTAGAGCAAAGCCATAAAGGGAACAAGCTTCCCCGCTACGGTGGCTATACGCTTAATGCCGCCTAACAGCACCACGCCGACTAGCACGGCCATAATGACACCGCTAACCGCCGTTGGGACACTAAAATTGGTTTCTAGAACTTGAGACACAGCATTAGATTGAACTGTATTAGCCAAGCCAAATCCAGCCAAAGAGCCGAACAAAGCAAAGGCCATTCCTAGCCACTTCCACTTTTTACCCAAACCATTTTTAATGTAGTACATAGGGCCGCCCACTTTGCGACCCAAGTCATCAGTCTCGCGATAATTCACCGCCAAAACGGCTTCTGCATACTTAGTAGCCATACCAACAAAAGCGGCGCACCACATCCAAAAAAGCGCTCCCGGACCACCAAGGCCAATAGCAGTCGCAACGCCTGCAATATTGCCCATACCTATCGTAGATGAGAGGGAGGTCATCAAGGCGTTAAAAGGCGTAATTTCGCCCTCTCCGGTCCCCGTCCTACCCTTGAACAGCTGGCGGAACGCATAAGGTATCCGACTAATTGTCATTCCTTTAAGACCAATTGTCAGGTAAATACCCGTACCCAGTAATAGGACCAGCATCACTGGACCCCAAACAAAGTTATTTACAATATCAACAATTTCCTCAAACATGCCTGCACCTTATTATTCTTTACGCGGTCAGTGTCTAGACTAAACGAACAGCACCAATCCCAGTTAGGCGCACAACCGCCCAACAAATGAAAGCATACTGGCCGCCGGGAACTACTGAGCCTGTGTGTGCCTTCAAACATGACTAAATAACCATCTGGAAGGCTCCTTTGTAAATCACATAGAAACCTAGCCAGAATGACCAATGACCTTAGATAGCCCTGATAGTGCCTTTGGGCAACACTGCGTGAACAGCAACCTTCTGAAATTTAAGCTCTAAATTGTTACTAACTTCAAGAACAACATAATCACCCTCTAATTTGGTGATTTTCCCCAGCATCCCGCTCGTTGTTACAACCTCGTCTCCCTTACCTAAGGCGCCAACAAGGTCGTTATGCTCTTTTTGACGTTTACGCTGAGGTCGAATAATTAAAAAATACATGAAGCCAAAAAGGCCTGCGAACATTAATATAGTAATCATTGGATTTGGTTCGCCGGCACTAGCGGCCTGAGCGTAAGCATTTGATACAAATAACATCTTTTATTTCCTTTATTTAATCTGGTCTTTTTAAGAACAGCGTTTAGTGGGAATTATCCTAGGTTTTGCTTAATCCAGTCTAACGTATCATCATGATGGCTTTTGGTCTTCACCTTAGCCATTACATGGACAATCTTGCCCTGTTTATCAACAATGAATGTAGAGCGTAAAACGCCCATATATTCACGTCCCATAAATTTCTTCAGATCCCAGGCTCCGTAACTTTCAATAACGCTGTGATCTTCATCCGACAACAAGATGAAATTAAGCTCTTGCTTATCCTCAAATTTAACCAAACGAGTCACAGAATCAGGGCTTACCCCAAGTACAACCGTGTCTAAGTCATTAAATTCACTGTAGCTATCCCTAATGCCACATGCCTGAACGGTGCATCCCGGAGTCATTGCCTTAGGATAGAAATACACTACAACATTTTTTTTACCCTGGAAATCGCTCAGTGAGACTATCTCACCCCGCTGGTTTGACAGAGAAAATGATGGAGCTTGATCACCGACGATTGAAAATGCCACAAGGTCACCTTTAGAGTGGATATAAATGAGTGGGTGACTGTAGCAAACTTTGCCCATTGAATGTGACAAAACCAGCGTGAGTTGTCGTTATATGCCAAGTATTTATAGCTTTATGTAAAAACGCCACTGAGCATCACCTCAATGGCGTTTACAATCAACTACAATCCTTTAGGGCTATGGTAGTAAGTGCTGAACGGCATCGCGTTCTTCCGTCAATTCTTTCTCCGTCGCAATCATTTTTCCGCGGGAGAAGTCATTAATGTCCAGATCTTGGACGATCGCCCAATCGCCGCCTTTACAGGTGCATGGAAATGAGTAAATTAGGCCTTCGGCAATACCATAACTTCCGTCACTATATACGCCCATGCTGACCCAATCACCTTCAGTTGTACCCAATGCCCAACTACGCATATGAGCAATCGCCGCATTAGCTGCGGATGCTGCGCTTGAAGCACCACGAGCAGCAATGATTGCGGCTCCTCGCTGCTGGACCGTAGGAATAAACTCGCTTTCATACCAAGCCTGATCCACCATATCGATGGCTGGCTGACCGCTGACTTTAGCTTCGTGTAGATCAGGGTACTGAGTCGCCGAGTGATTACCCCAAATGGTCATCCGGGTTACATCGTTGATAGTAGTGCCAGTCTTGTCTGCAATTTGGCTCATCGCTCGATTGTGATCTAGACGGGTCATCGCTGTAAATTGGCGAGGGTTGATATCCGGCGCGTTGCGCTGGGCAATTAATGAATTGGTATTAGCAGGGTTACCCACTACCAGCACCTTAATCTCTTTAGAGGCATTATCATTCAGCGCTTTGCCTTGTGCCGAGAATATCGCGGCATTGGCTTCTAACAGGTCTTTACGCTCCATGCCGGGTCCACGAGGACGTGCGCCAACCAACAAAGCATAATCCGAATCTTTAAATGCAACTGCAGCATCGTCAGTGCAAATCATGCCTGCAAGAAGCGGAAACGCGCAATCATCCAGCTCCATTGCGACACCTTTTAAAGCCTCCAGGGCCGGTGTGATTTCGAGCATTTGTAAAATAATAGGCTGATTAGGGCCAAGCATCTCGCCAGCGGCGATGCGGAATAAAAGGGAATAACTAATCTGGCCTGCTGCGCCGGTAACAGTAACACGAACGGGTGAAGTCACAGTTTGTCTCCGAAAATAATAGTTGAGTGTTAAAAATTTGAACGGCATTATAAGTCGCCATCCGTAAAAAGCATAACTAGGGATGGCTATTAAGACTATTAGCTATCTTAATAGAGGGATCTTGGCCATCAGCCGTGTAGTTCTTTGTAACGTGCTTCCATGCGCTTATAGAGTTCATCTTTAAAATCCCCTGCAGACGTATCTAGCTGTGCCACAATATCGACGAGATGCTCATTGTCTTCAACACCGCCCCACTGCTTCTGGTAACTTCCATCTTGATACCCATGATCCTGGCGAAAAAAATTAAGTACGTTTTTCCCCACATAGCCAACATAGAGTGTCTCAAAGTCCATATTAATACCGACCATTAACCGCGCAAATCCAGACACATCAAAATCTTTGGTGGATAAGGTTCTCTCGGTGAAGTGTTCTAGGTCAATCGCAAAATCGCCGCCGGATTTAGGGTTAGAAAATTCGTCCTCAACGATCGCTGTTATATCCTCAACAGAATACCCTTTCAGCAACAGCAAACTCAAACCAAAGTGCCATATGTCAACAAGCTCAAGCGCTATTTGATCAACATCAGGTGTCTGTTTCTTCCACCACTTCCAACCGTAATGATCCAACAACTCTGCACACTCGACCCATATAGCTCGATACCATTCAAATTTTTGCTCACGCCAGTCAGCATGCACCTTAGTATTCATGCCATTTTGCAGTTCAAGCATCGTAGCCAATTGGTGCTTCATTCGTTATACCTCGTATTTGTTTTATTATGAATCTATCAGTACTACGCCCTAACGAAACTGTTACTCACTTTCTCGCGACCCAAAACCGTATTGGGCCCATGACCGGTAACCACCACTGCCTCGTCATCTAGGCAATATATTCGATCTTTAATCGACGTTACAATTTGATCGTAATTTCCACCAGGAAGGTCTGTCCGGCCGATGCTACCCTGGAATAGAGTATCTCCGGCAATTAGAGTTTTGTACTCTTCAAACCAAAAACTGATCGACCCCGGGGTGTGGCCAGGCGTGTGGATTGCGACGCCACCGCAGCAATTAAGCGCCTGGTCATCTTTAAGATGCCCATCTGGAGCTGGGAGTTTAACCTCTGGCACGCCGAACATGGCACATTGCTGTTCAACCATGTCCCATAAGAATTGATCACCTTCATGCAGGTAAATGGGTGCTCCGGTTGCAGCTTTAATCTCTCCGGACGCTAAAATATGATCAAGATGAGCATGCGTATGAATAATGGCCACGACGGTGAGATTAAGTTCTGCCAATAATCTAAGAATTTGTTCTGCGTCACCACCTGGATCAACTACTAGCGCCTTACCCGATATTTTGTCACCAATAATAGAGCAATTGCATTGCAGAGGCCCAACGGGAAATGTTCTGATAATGAATGGCGACATCTGGATTTGTTCAGTACTCATTGATAACTCTCTAATTTATTACGGTTTACCCATTGATGATCGCCAGTTTAAACAGTCAACAAAAATTTTGCGCCATTATTTCTACTATTAATGACTGATGGCGTTGGACGATTGAGCCCAATCCATGAATAATCCTTCTAACAATAATTGCTGGTTAACATTGGATTGAGAAAGTAGTAACTGTCTGGCAGAAATTAGTCGGTCTTGAAACTGAAACAACCGTCGATCACCACCTCCCTGCCCCTCATTAACAGCCAGCCTGTGAACGTAGCTCATATACCACTCAACAATATTATTACCATTTAATTTAACACACTTTTGGGCAGCCTCCACTGATGACAGGCTGCCATTAGAGACACCTTCAACAATAGCTTCAAAATCTTGCCTCATCGCCAATGTTCCGGACTCGATATTGTGCAGCGCGAGCAGCGGACGCCCGTTTGATACTTCTATAGCCTTTGCTACGTCTGAACTATTTCCCGACACTTCCTTAAGCCAATGCGTCGCCACTTTATTGCTGGGAGTCGGAAGATATTGTTTTTGGCATCGACTTCTTATGGTCGGCAACAAAGCATGTAATCGATCGCTAACTAAGATAAGCAAGGTCTTCCCCTGAGGCTCCTCAAGGCTTTTAAGCAACGCATTAGACGAATTGATATTCATAGCGTCAGCAACCAAAATGAGCCCAATCTTCCAACCACCTTGCTGGGCCGTGGTATTTAATTTTGTACACAATCTCCGGACATCGTCCACTAGGATTTTTTTACCGTCTTCCTCTGGTTCCAGAATAGTTAAATCAGGATGCGAGCCGGCCAGTAATAATTTGCAGGATTTACAACTTCCACAGGCATATTGATTACCCTCAGCACCACAGAGCATCCTCTGAGCCAGAGTAGTCCCTAATCGCTTTTTCCCAACCCCATTGGAGCCGTGAAGCAATAATGCATGTGGCATCCGACCAATATCAACGGCCCGATTAAATCCCTCCCAAACGCCCTTATGCCATGGAAGCGGGAGCGCTAAAGTGGTATTTTCATACGCCATCAAACAGGCACCTTAGTGGTTGCTAAAAAAGTCTCCATAGCCGCCTTTATATCGAACTGAACCCCATCAAGTGATTGCGAAGCATCGATCACCGCATAGCGCTGAGGATCTTTTCCCGCAGTATTGAGATATCCCTGTCGCACTCTCTCAAAGAACTCGACTTGCTCTTGCTCGAAACGATCAGGGGCACTCCGATCGCTAGCTCGCTTGAGACCAATTTCTACAGGTATATCCAAAATTAAGGTTAAGTCAGGTCGTAATTCACCTTGGACTAGATGCTCTAGATGTTCGATCAGGGAACTGTCCATTCCTCTACCTGCACCTTGATAAGCGTAAGTCGCATCAGTAAATCGATCACAAACAACCCACTTACCTGCCTCCAGACTAGGCACGATCACCTGATCTAAATGCTGCGCTCGGCCAGCGAACATAAGTAGGAGTTCCGCGGCATCACTAATCTTCTCATCACCCGGGGTTAATAATAACTGACGGATCTGCTCGGCTAGCGGAGTACCGCCAGGTTCTCTAGTAGCGAGAAATTCGATATTTTGTTCCAATAGCCAAGCTTGGATAAAGTCGATATTGGTCGTTTTGCCGACCCCCTCGGTGCCTTCAATCGTTATAAACTTGCCGTGCATTTAAAACCTACTTTGAACTTTCCAATTAGTTTGGTGCAGACTGGTAATTTTCCGCACGTTGCTCCAGCTGATATTTTTTCACTGCGTCTGTATGCTCTTGTAACGTACTAGAAAAATAATGCCCCCCGTCACCCCGTGCCACGAAGTATAGGCTAGAACCCGCCTTAGGATGAAGCGCCGCAGAAATCGAGGCCCCACCTGGCATCGCAATCGGCGTCGGGGGCAACCCCTTTATCATATAGGTATTATAAGGCGTCAGTTGGCGTAAATCTCGGCGCCTAATGTCTCCATCATACCGATCACCCATACCATAGATCACTGTAGGATCAGTTTGCAGCCTCATCCCCTTTAATAAACGCCTCACAAATACACCCGCTATCGCTTCTCTTTCTTCGGCTAAGCCAGTTTCTTTTTCAATAATCGACGCCAGGATTAATGCCTCATAAGGCGTCTCATAGGGTAATCCCGGCGCTCGTTGGACCCACTCTTGCTCTAACACCCTCTTCATTTTTCGATGTGCGCGGCCCATTATATCGAGTACTGTATCTGAGCCTAGATAATTATAAGTATCTGGGAAAAACCAACCTTCCATATTTTCATTTTCCCCAGCGATACCCGAAAGCTTTAACCTCTTTAATAGTGCCTCCTTATTCGTCTCCTCAAACTGTTCAATTGAGGACAGGTGACGTACCCACTGATTAAAGGACCAACCTTCAACAAACGTGATCTGATATTGTATGACCTCTCCCCTATTAAACTTTTCTAGCAGCGATAGAGCTGTATCGGTCGACTCAACACTATAGGTGCCGGCCTTGAGCTTAGTAAGCCCTGCTGTTTTGGCATGAAGATCAATGGCCCAAGGATCAGAGATAATTTCACGATAGAAAAGCGCTTCAGTCACGTCCTTTACTCTAGCGCCCTTCTTAATGGTGAATTCAGAACTATCGCCATCCAAGACCATCGAGTTAACCGGCGTGTTAACTTTGATATCGATCATAACAACGAGCGAAACACCACAAAGAAAAGCACCTAGAGCTATAATCGCTTGAAAGAGCGGCTTCTTCATTGAAAACAAGGGTAGTTATTAGACAACATGGACTGTAATTCTCTCGTGACTTTACCTATCGCCCGTTTCTCGGTTGATTGATTATCAGGCTTACGAATACCTACAATGGGCACAATACCGCGAACCGAATTACAAATAAATAGTTCATCATAATCATCAAGATCACTTTCTCCAACAGCACCTATTTCCGGGCAAATACCCATCAGAGGAAATATCTCTTCAATCAGCAGCGAGCGCATGACTCCTGAAACACCACAGGCATCTAGATCAGGTGTAATCCAACGACCTGAAGTACCTCTAAAAAATATATTAGCTCGCGTGGTCTCAATAACTAAACCGCCATCATTCATCATTAAACCATCATCGCAGTCACTAGAGTGTCGCTCGCTAGCCGCCAAAACCTGTTCCAGCCTATTCAGATGTTTAATGCCTGCCAACTGAGTATTTGTCGACAATCGCTGGCCGCAACGCCAAAGGCTAATCCCCGTGTTTCGATAATCTTGGAGATTGACGGGGGCAACACTGTGACGAAGGATAATTCGTGGAATAGAGGCTTCGGAGCTCTGATAGCCACGACCACCACTGCCTGCTGTAACTATGATTTTAACAATACCATCTACAATAGATTGTTTGAGGAGTATCTCTTTAAAGGACAACAATGCTGAGGACATATGAGGCAGGTTAACCCTTATTCCCAAACGACCGGCATCGTTTTGAATCCTGGCTAAATGCCTATTTTTCAGCAGAAAATCTCCGTCGAAATAACGGATGGACTCAAATAATCCATGGCCGTAAGCAAGTCCACGATCCGACAATAGCTCCGCTGAGCTAATATCGAGAAGCTCATCTTGCCCGTCAATGGTGTAAATAAAGTCTGTAGTTGTCATAGTCCTATTAAACAAAACTTTCGGGCAAAAAAAAACCGCCCCAATAGGAGCGGCTTTGAGACGCGCTAGGCTTAGCTATTCGCGTTTATGTAGGTAATTGCATCTGTTACCGTCGCAATTTTCTCTGCTTCCTCATCGGGAATCTCAGCGTCAAATTCTTCTTCAAGGGCCATAATCAGTTCTACCGTGTCTAGCGAATCTGCGCCTAGGTCTTCGACAAAAGACGAAGTCACCTTAACATCTTCTTCTTTAACACCAAGTTGCTCAGCAACCATTTTAATAACGCGTTCTTCAATATTACTCATCGTGTTTCCACTCCTTATAAGGGGTCTGGTGCTTCTTCAAATCTGCGCTGTTAAGCCTCAGACTCTATATTCTTTATCGCTAGGGGCGGCATTTTACCTCACATGGGTCAAAATGCTACCCTCATGTGAAAAAAAATGTGCATTAAGCAAAAATACCCGCGATTTAGCCGATACTGGTATTTCTATATAATCGATCGAATGACAATTCATATCTGCATGAACTGTCGTCACGACATAAACATTCCGCCATTAACATGGATGGTTTCACCGGTAATATAACCAGCAGCATCACTGACCAAAAACCTAACTACAGAGGCTATCTCACACGGCAAGCCCAACCTAGCAAGTGGGATCTGTGACAAAAGGGCCTCTTTATTTGTCTCAGGTAAATTTCTAGTCATATCCGTATCAATAAAACCTGGCGCCACCGTATTCACGGTTATACTTCTTGATCCAATTTCTTTCGCAAGCGCTCTGCCAAAACCTTCCACTCCAGCTTTGCTCGCCGAATAATTACTTTGCCCGCTATTACCCATAGACCCCACAACTGAGCTAATGTTCACAATACGACCCCAGCGAGCCTTAGTCATCGGCCTGACACATGCTTTACAAAGACGAAAAACAGCAGTCAAATTAGTATTAACTACGTCCAGCCATTCATCCTCTTTCATACGCATTAAAATATTATCTTTAGTGATTCCAGCATTATTGACCAATATAGTCGGCGCACCAAACTGCTCAATCACCGACTTAAGCAGCTGCTCAATAGATTCTATTTGCGTAACATCAAGAACCATGCCCGCACCAACACTTTTACCATCCGCCAATCTCTGGCTGATTTTATCAGCACCCGATTGGCTAGTAGCCGTTCCAACGACTATGTAGCCAGCAGCACCCAGCTCATCTGCTATCGCTGCTCCAATGCCGCGACTTGCGCCGGTAACGAGTGCTATTTTAGATTCATCAGTCATAAATATTCCTTAAGTAATTAAACAGACAGCAATGCGTTCTCAAAGTTCTCAACACCATCTGTGGCAAACGAAATTAACTCTCGATCAATTCTTTTAGACAAACCATTTAAAACCTTACCAGGCCCGCACTCTACTAGCGTATCAGCCCCGCCACTCTTCAACCTAAGCACGCAATCAACCCATCTCACGGGCTGAGATATTTGCTCTAGCATTAGCATTTTAATTCTTTCAGGGTCGTTCTCAGATTCGGCATGAACATTGTGAATGACCGGAATAGTTGGCTCGACAAAGGGCGTATCTGTGACCAGCCCTCTAAGTCGGTCCGCAGCGGGCTCCATCAATGACGTGTGAAAGGGAGCGCTGACGGGCAATGGCAATGCTCTTTTAGCGCCGGCCGCCTTACAGCAACCTATAGCTCTTTCCACTGCTGTCGCACTACCGGCGATCACGACCTGTCCTGGCGCATTAAAATTAACGGCGTCCACCACCTCATTATTTCTAGCGTCAGTGCAGGCTTGCAGAACAGCATCATCAGCCAAACCAATAATGGCAGCCATTGCACCCACTCCGACAGGAACTGCCTCTTGCATATACATGCCGCGAGCACGCACAATTTTGAGGGCATCGGAAAATGTAACAGCATCCGCACACACTAAGGCAGACCATTCTCCTAAGCTGTGCCCTGCTACCTGTGATGGCAACGCACCTTTTCTATCCTGCCAAAGGCGCCATATCGCAACACTGGAGGCTAAAAGTATCGGCTGGGTGCGCTCAGTGAGGTTAATCTCATCTTGAGACCCAGATTGCACTAACTGCCAGAGGTCATATCCCAAAGCATCTGATGCCTCTGAAAAAGTATCCTCGATCGTTGCGTGAACCGACGCCAGCTGACTCAACATACCAATCTTCTGAGATCCCTGCCCAGGAAAAACAAACGCTAAGTTATTGCTCATAGATAATCACTCACTAACTATATTTTTCATTAATTTAGTCTTTAGTAAAGGCGCTAGCGCCTTTGGCAGATTATGTTCTGCAGCTTCGATAGCGACGTCAAGGGCATGACCAAAGGCTTTTTTAGAGGCACTGCCATGGCTTTTAACAACCACACCATTTAACCCCAACAGATAGGCGCCATTATAAAAAGCGGGATCAAGCTTATCAATAAGCTGTTTAAACGAACGATTAGCAAGCCCAACGGTCATCCTAGCTAACCAGCTTTTACTCAACAAATCGCTCAACATAGCTGTGACCATGTTCGCGAGACCTTCACTGGTCTTCAGCGCAATATTTCCACTGAACCCATCACAGACAACCACATGTGCTGCACCCTTAAAAATTTCATCACCCTCTAAAAAGCCACCGTAGTTAATAGAATCGTCATTCTCAAGTAGCGACGCCGCAGATTTTAAATCATCACTACCCTTGGTCTCTTCTTTCCCGACATTTAACAATCCCACGGTAGGGTCATCGACGCCGTCTAAAAGACTAGCGGTTAAACTTCCCAGCATCGCAAACTGGTGTAATTGTTCAGACGAACAATCAATGTTAGCGCCAAGATCGAGTACATAGGTACGACCCGACATAGTTGGGAATGTGGTGCAGATTGCAGGTCGGGATATTCCAGGAAGGGTCTTAAGATTAATTAGCCCAAGAGCCATAAGAGCTCCTGTGTTACCTGCACTGATACATGCGTCAGCTTCTTGTTCCGACACAGCCTTAACGGCTAAGCCCATCGAAGAAGACTGTTTGGTACGTATTACCGCAGAAGGTTTGTCATGATCACTCACTGATATATCGGAGTGCCTGACATCAATTCGGGACCGCAAGTCAGAATCCGCACAGGCTGCAAGCTCCGCTTCAAGCGATAATTGATCACCAAATACTAGGGCGGTAACGTTTGAATGGCGGGCTAAGCATGCGAGTAAGGCTGAAACCGTAACCCGAGGACCAAACTCACCACCCATTGCATCAACTGCAATTCGAATTGAACAGGTCAAGGAGACACCTAGTCGGCACTTATCTCTAATGCTTTCTTACCACGATAGAATCCATCAGCGGTAACATGGTGACGCAGATGCTTTTCTCCACTCACTGTATCTGTCGATACAGTAGCAGCAGTCAATGCATCATGAGCACGGCGCATGCCACGCTTTGAACGGGTTTTACGACTTTTTTGAACGGCCATTAGATACTCCTAATTGAATTGCATCACAGTCTCTACTTACGTTTTAACTGTTTTAATATATTAAATGGGCTATCAGCTACAGCCTCATCATCACTAGATTCTGTCTCTTGTATAAAGCTATCACCTGTACAGCTACCCATTGTATGATAGTTAACTGCCGGCAGGGCCAATAGGATCTCATCTTCCAATAGTTCACTGAGATTAGCCATTCTATCTTCAACCAGCCAAGGCTCGTAGTTACTAGCAACCCGATTGAGATGATCTTCCGACCAAATAACCTGTACTGCGAAATCCGCTTTAAGATCAACCTTAACGGCATCTAAACACCGCTGACAAATCGCTTGGACAGTAACACTAGCAGTACCTCGAGCTACTTTTGCCCTTGATTCATCTAATTCGAACTGAACTGACGCCTCAAACGAACCACAAATACTTGAAACCGATGAGGCCAGCCTTGTCAGGCTATCGCTCTTAACCTCACCCTCCAAAAGATATCCCTGGAGCGCTAGTTTTCGTGGATCAATGTGAGTCGGCAGTGCCATATAATAAGGTCGATCTCAGTTAGGCGCGCATCATAGGCACAACTCCATGATCTGTCAAAGAAATTTGCGTTAAAACGAGACTTATCTGGCTTGTTACACCACATTATAACTTATACTGTAATTCAAGACCCAAGCACGCGGACGCTAGCGCCCAACAACACGGCCAAAGGATATATTCATATGAGTCATCTTATCCTCGCATCCAGCTCTATCTACAAAAAAGAATTGCTGAGCCGGCTGCAAATTAGCTTTCGGTGCGAATCACCACACATCGACGAGTCTCCGCAATCTTTGGAGACACCACCCATGGCCGCAGAAAGACTAGCTCTCGCAAAAGCCTCGAAAATCGCGGCGCTATATGCAGACTCTCTGGTGATTGGCGCCGATCAAATCGCCGACCAAAATGGTATTTTCATCAACAAGCCTAAAAGTCATGAACAGGCTATCAAGCAACTACAGCAGCAATCTGGCCAAACGATACTGTTTCATAGCGGTCTAGCACTCGCGCGATTCGGTCCAAATGGAACCCTGGAGTGCCAATCGATGGTAAATTCCACGCAGGTAACCTTTAAAAAGTTAACTAACGAAACAATAGAGAAATACCTTTTGATAGAGAAACCCTATGACTGCGCGGGAAGCTTTAAGGCTGAGGGTCTTGGGATAAGCCTCTTTAGCGAAATTAAGAGTACAGACCCCAGCTCTTTAATAGGGCTTCCTTTGATTGATCTTTGTACACTTCTAGATAATTTTAACTATAAAATAATCTAGATATAACTTTACTTATTTTATATAAATCATTGATTTTTATAGATATAAATATATATCAGAGAGCGAATCAAGACAAGCTATTGGGTCATGCCTAAGAAGCCTATCCAGCTCGTGAGCACCATAAGTAACCCCGATGGCTGGCATTCTTGCGGACTTAGCCATGGCCAGGTCAAACTCAGTATCACCAACCATGATCGCATCATTGGCTTTGACTCCAAATTGACTTAAAAGCTCTTCGAGCATTAACGGGTGGGGTTTTGAAAGGGTTTCATCTGCGCAACGTGACCCATCAAAAAAATCCACTAACCCAGTTGCTGCCAGCACTCTATCAAGCCCCGCCCTGCTTTTGCCTGTTGCCACCGCTAAGATATACCCACCTGCACGCAAATCCTTTAACGTTTCCAGCACGCCGGGGAAAAAAGCGCAGGGATTTTGATCTTGACGTCTAAAATGGGCCGAATATGATGCCGCAAAGCGATCCGCATCTGGTTGCACTACACTAGGAAAAAGCTCGTTGATACACTCTTTTAGCCCTAGACCAATGATATTAGAGGCCGCAGCATAACTTGGTATCTCCAGGTTATTATCGGCGGCAGCAAGTCTAATGCAGGTCGCAATACGGTCCACTGAATCACAAAGGGTCCCGTCCCAATCAAATATTAGTAGTTTTGGAGTGGTAATAACTGAAAGCCTCTATTCTGGGATTTTCTCAAGTACAGCTGAAAGATCGTTGGGTACTGGCGCATCAACTTGCACCCAGTCTCCTGAAAGCGGATGCTTAAAGCGTAAGCGGCAGGCATGCAAAAATAAGCGCCTCAACCCTAGTTCCCGCAAACGGTCGTTAAATGCTTTGTCGCCGTACTTATCGTCACCCGCTACGGGTGTCCCTGAGAATTGGCAATGCACCCTTATTTGATGCGTTCTACCAGTCTCTAGAGTCACATCTAGCAAGGTCGCCTCTTTGAACCGACGGTTAACCTTGAAATGGGTCACCGAAGCCTTCCCTTCAGCATCGACTCGCACAATTCGCTCACCGGAGGAGATTTGATTTTTGCGCAAAGGCGCATTAACTGTTGATTTCCCTTTCGGCCAAACACCCTTCACTAAGGTCAAATAATTCTTTTGTATCTGATTACGTTGCATCGCCTGCTGTATTTCTACAAGCACAGCTCGTTTTTTAGCGAACATCAAGCACCCCGAGGTTTCTCTATCAAGCCGATGAACCAACTCCAAAAAGCGTAGTTCTGGTCGTTCTAGCCTCATCGCCTCGATGGCTCCCAACGAAATCCCGCTACCACCGTGAACCGCTAGGCCACTGGGCTTGTTGATGATCAGTAACCCATCATCCTCAAATAGGATGTTTTCTGACAAATACCGCTTTAGTTGACTACCAACCACCGCTGGCGCTCCTCGCTCAGCAATTCGAATAGGCGCTATACGAACAATATCATTTGCCTTTAATCGAGTATCTGCCTTTACGCGTCCTTTATTAACCCGTATCTCCCCTTTCCGTAGCAGATTATAAATACGAGATTTAGGAACGCCTTTTAAATGTCTAATCAAGAAGTTATCGAGCCTTTGACCCGCATATTCAGGATCAACGTCAACAAAAGACACTTTATCAAATTGATTTTCTTGCACAGCTCGTTTGCCTAGGTAAGTGGAAAGTCGCACATTGTACTCACCTGCCATCGGTTAAGATAACTAAATGATTGATTACAATTGTAGATATCGCCGTTTGTTGTTATATTGCGCACGTTCTTAGATCATGTGTCTAAGAAAAACAGAGCCTAAAAAATTGATTAGGCTAAGAATCCAAGGGGTTGTGCTCAAAGAGTTGACCGCAAACCCAAAGACTGCTGAGTGAGCTCAGCCAGTGAATGAACCAAAAAGATAACGGTTTAAAGTTGACCACACAATTGAGGCGCCAGTTCCAAGGCGGTAAGCATCGTCCCCAACTGTTGTAAATAAAACTGGTCAGCTGGATGAAAATACGAAAGACAAAGTATTGTTTTCTAAGTTTAGCTAGAGGTACTTGATATCACCGCAACAACTGCTGTGATATCTAGGGTAGATAATAAACAGCCCATCTCGCAACCGATGAAACCAATACGCAAAGAGGTAATTTAGTACATCTAGTGCTAAATGCCGACGAGGCCTAGATTGCAAGGGCTTTGACCTGATTGGTGGGGCGCGCAACAAGACTTTTTGCGCCTGTGCCATGGGTTTTGATCAATGTCTTGGCCTAACGGTCTTTGTATTTCCGTATTTCTCTTTTTTCTGTCCTTTCACTGCTGCTCATTCCTAATAACGAGTAAAGGTGAATTATGAAACGTATGTTAATTAACGCATCGCACACAGAAGAAGTGCGTGTAGCAATGGTAGATGGTCAACGGTTGTATGACTTAGATATCGAAAACAGAACTAGAGAACAAAAAAAATCAAACATCTACAAAGGTAAAATTACCCGAGTAGAACCAAGCTTAGAAGCCGCCTTTGTAGACTACGGAGCAGGGCGTCACGGCTTTCTGCCATTAAAAGAAGTCTCCAGAGAGTATTTCAAAAAAGGCGCCTCTGAAGGTGGTCGAGTAACCATAAAAGACGCCCTAAGAGAGGGACAAGAAGTCGTTGTTCAGGTCGAGAAAGAGGAGCGAAGCAATAAGGGCGCGGCACTCACTACGTTTATCAGCTTGGCAGGTCGCTATCTTGTTTTGATGCCGAACAACCCTCGTGCGGGTGGTATTTCACGCCGAATTGAAGGCGATGAGCGTGCAGACTTGCGCGAAGCCATGCGAGGATTAGACATTCCCGACGGAATGGGCGCCATCGTTAGAACAGCCGGCATCGGCCGAGCGACAGAAGAATTGCAATGGGACTTTAACTACCTCCTTCAGCTGTGGAACACAATCACTGATGAATCTAGCAAGGCAAAAGCACCCCACTTTTTATTCCAAGAAAGCAACGTTATTGTGCGCGCCATTCGCGACTACCTCCGGCATGATGTTGGTGAAGTAATCGTCGATGGGGAAGAAGCTTATGCTCTCGCCGCTGCGTTTATCGGCACGGTAATGCCTGACTTTACCAGCAAGGTAAAGTACTACCAAGACGAGATACCGCTGTTTAATCGCTACCAAATTGGGAATCAAATCGAGACTGCTTTCTGTCGCGAAGTAACACTCCCATCTGGCGGGTCTATCGTGATCGATATTACCGAAGCCATGGTTTCAATTGATATTAACTCCGCCCGAGCGACTAAAGGTGGTGACATTGAAGAGACCGCGTTTAACACAAATAAAGAAGCCGCTGAGGAAATTGGCCGCCAACTACGGTTGCGTGATGTTGGTGGGCTTATTGTCATTGACTTTATCGACATGCTGAGCAGCCGCCATCAGAAAGAAGTTGAAAACAAGATGCGTGACGCCTTAGAGGTTGATCGGGCCAGAGTTCAAGTAGGTCGTATTTCACGCTTCGGATTGTTAGAAATGTCACGACAGCGTCTACGCCCATCACTAGAAGAAACAATGTCTAGGACCTGCCCTCGCTGTAAAGGCCAAGGGACTATCAGAGGAACACGATCACTAGCGCTTTCAATATTGCGCCTTGTGGAAGAAGAAGCTCAAAAAGAATTTACCCGAGAAATTCGCGCTATCGTTCCAGTCCCAGTCGCGACGTTCTTGCTTAACGAAAAACGTAAAGAAATATTAGATATCGAGGCTCGCAATAAATTGCAGGTCACGGTGTTGCCTAATACCGAAATGGAGACGCCACACTTTGACGTCGTGCGAATCCGCAACCAAGATGAAGACTCGTCGGACTTCAGCTACCGCCTGGCTAATGAATTAAGCAAAGCAGAAGAGGAAGTGGTCTCTGATACTACAGCACCA
>Ga0206679_10000828_pt1 | contig 25960 bp, 21 predicted proteins | sample M110012015metaG_FD_155464 | JGI IMG/M metagenome (GOLD analysis project Ga0206679, IMG submission 155464) | Ammonia-oxidizing marine archaeal communities from Monterey Bay, California, United States - M1 100m 12015 | ecosystem: Environmental > Aquatic > Marine > Intertidal zone | place: USA... | reverse complement strand
GATGATCAAAGTCAGCGGTAACTGGCGATTGACCTTCGCTTTTGAAGACGGCGATGCCTACATTGTTAACTACGAGGATTATCAGAGATGAGACAGTTCAATCCACCCCACCCAGGTGAATTTATTCGATCCGTTTACCTGGATCCTTATGCCGACAAGATTTCGCGAAGTGAAATCGCGAGAAGACCAGGTGTTGCACGCCCAACCTTCAACAGATTGGTAAAAGAACAAAGCAATACTAGCCCGGAAATGGCCATCCGACTTTCTAAGGTTTTAGGCGGTTCGGCTCAGGGTTGGCTATACATGCAGACACAGTATGATCTTTATCATGCCAAAAAAGCTGCGAGGCTGAATAAGCTCAAAAAATTAGATTTTGACAGCTTATCTGCTTAACGCTTAAGCATTTTAAACGGCGGTAGCGGACGCAAACTAGGTTCAATGCCTTTCTCATGCAACACCAGTAACTCCGACTGGACCCACGGAGAATGATCGCCACCGTATACTTCAACTTTCATACGAGAGTATCCTATGGCCTGATCAGAAAGCTCAGATTCTGAACCAGTGATGCCAACAGGATCAACACCAGCAAAGTATTGCGTAACCTCAGTGATCAACCCCGCCGCCTGTATGACAGTAGATTATTGGCTATTCAGACATTGACCATCCTCTACAGAAAAACTACCCCACGAACTGCTTTTCGCAAAAAAAACCAATCAAGATACTTTTGAAATCCGGGATAAATGCGGTTGAAACTTCCTATCCTTCAATATTCTTTAGTACCTTCTTCAGCGCTTTCAGGCGGTGTGCGGTGACGCTATCCGGATGACTTTTTGGCAGTTTCTTTGCCAAGGCTCCCAATGTTTTCTTCTTTACTTCGCTGGTTAATGCGCTGCTTAGATCAGAAGCCAGTTCTGCGGACAGAGTGTTACTACGGGCCAATTGATCAACGTATGCTTGAGCCACGATGGGGTCATTTGGCCAGCTGACTTTCATCTGCTGTTGCGGGTTGAAGATGTCGCCGTCGGCTGTCAGCGCTGCTGCGGCAATTTCCGCTTCGCTGATATGCTCGCTCGGTAGCAGTTCAAATACGTCAATTCCCCTGATAATTTCAGTGCCGTAAATGCGACCGTGATAGTAATACGAAGACCAGTATCCACCCGTAACAAGGTGCTCATCGTTGATAGGCCCGCGATCAAAGAAAGCAATCTCGAACGGGTTGGCAGTATCCGTAAAGTCTATAATAGAAATGCCACCCTGGTACCAGGACTGAACAAAGATATCGCGGCCCGGTACAGGCACGATGGAACCATTGTGCGCCACACAGTTTTCTTCTTCCACCTGCGGGGCGGGTATCTTGAAATGGCTGCGAAATTCCAGTTTGTTATCGACGATGTCATACAGTGCATCAGCGCCCCAATCCAGTGGATCATAAGCTCGGCAGCGCGGGCGACCACCGCCACCCCATTCGTCAGTGAACAATACCTTGGTACCGTCATTGTTGAAGGTGGCGGAGTGCCAGTACGCGAAGCCCTTGTCTAGGACCACATCCAGTCGCTTCGGGTCCAGAGGATCTGAAATATCGAACAGTATCCCGTTACCTGAGCACGCACCGGCCGCCAGGTTTTTGTCCGGGTAAACGGTGATGTCATGACATTGGTCCGTGATGTAGGTGTCTTGAGTCTGTTCTTCTTCGTCTCCGTGATCACCGCCGCGCCACAATCCCGCAAGGGTGTCGCGTTCAGGGTCAGCAAATACGGTAGGACTGTGCACGATGCGTGATGCGGCCGGATTCTTGACCGGTATTTCAACGACATCAATGCGGAACAATGCAGTCTGGATGTCGCCAGATATGTCCGTACATCCTGCCATTTCTTCTTCATCACGGACGGAAGACGTTCCAGAGTTGTAGACGACAATTTTCTTATCATCAGCTGCAACAACCGAGTGTGTGTGTGAGCCGCGACAGGTCTGCACAGCGCCCACTTGTTTAGGCTTGGTGACGTCAGAAATGTCAAAGATCCTTAGACCCCTGAAACGTTCTTCGGAGACATCTTCGGCGTTACCTTCAAGACCGCAGTCGAGGCGACCTCGAGTTTGTTCCACTGACATAATCAGTAAATCGCCGACGATTGAAACGTCACCTTGACCACCTGGGCAGACCACAGAGGCCGTGAGTTCTGGTAGAGCTTCCTGATCAAGTTTGTAGACGTTAAAACCATGGTAGCTACCAGCGAATAGTACATCGCCAGAAAATGCCATCTCAGTATTCGAGAAGCTTAAGAGAGGGTAGCGATCATATTCTTCGTCTTCTTCCTCCTCCTCTTCATCCGTTGTTTCATTGTCAGCTTTATCGTCAGCTTTATCGCTCTCATGATCATCATGTGCTGCGTGATCTTTTGTTGCGTCCGTCGATGTGTCTCCTTCGTCAGAAGATTCCTCTTCGCTATTTTCTTCATCTTCCGGCATTTCGGGCGGCAGTTCAGCAGGGTTTTCCGGGTCGAAAAAACCGTCGGGTTTTCCGAGTGAACCAACAAGGCGCAAGTTATGAATCGCTTCACCCGCGTCTTCGAATCCAGCTGAGAGCCCGGCACGGGGATCATCAGATAAGGTGATCAGCAAGGCATGCATGCGTTCAATTTCTGATTCTTGATCGTTAGTCACATCGTTCGTGAACTCATACAGCACCGGGTCGTAGGCTGCGCCAGGTTGGTCGAGTAGTTCATCGACCATCGTCAGTGCACCATTGTGATGAGTGATCATCAGCTTTAGAAACAATCGATCAAAGTCAGTAGCGGATAAGCTCGCAAGCTTTGCCATGTCTTCAGGCGAAGCCATGCCAGCCATGTGGTGCGCAGTATGCATGCCGAGATAATCCGAACGAGCTGGCGTTGCCTGGCCGCGATCGATCAACCAGTCCTGCATGAATTTAATTTCATCTTCCTGTGAAGCGGTGATGCGGCCAGCCACATCGACGATCTCCGGCGTATTGGTTCGTTCCCTGACCAGTGCTGCCATTTCAACGGCTTGCTGGTGGTGGGGAATCATATCCTGCAAAAATTTCACGTCATCGGCAGAGAAACTGGTGTTTGCAATTCTAATTGCCTCAGCGGCTGTTAAAGCCTTCGACGCTTCTCCTGGTGAACCGGGTTGAACAATCGGTGCCGCGACCGACTGAATGGTAAACATTACCGCCAAAGCACCATATAAAAAATGACTGCGAGTAGGCATGGGAAATCCTTGAATCATTTACGTTTAACCTAAAGGGTTGGATGGAATATGGCTGGTTTTCAGGGCGAAAACCATTAAAACCGTTTTATTGTACCGTGCTTGTCCAAATGCCACAGAAGATCGTCGATGCGATCCTGGCCAAAATATATTTCGCCATCATGAACAAATAGAGACGCCCTCCAGTGGCCAGATGTTAATTGTTCCTGCCTGTTCTGATGCACTTGCGCGTCAAGCTCCTCACCTTCAGATTCGATGATGGCCCGCATCTCTGTATGGCTGAAACCAGCATGAGTTAATGTGTCTTCCCGATAGCAATCAACTTTGCGCGCAACAAAAACCTTTTCAGTGATCAACCCGGCCGCCTGTATGACAGTAAATTATTGGCTATTCAGACATTGACCATCCTCTACAGAAAAACTACCCCACGAACTTCTTTTCGCAAAAAAACCCAATCAAGATACTTTTGAAATCCGGGATAAATGCGGTTGAAACTTCCTATCCTCAACACGACCCCGATGAGACACCCGGGTTTGTTCCCGGTGCGTGCTAGACTGTCTCTTAAATAGTTGAGACATCAATATGGCGTTGTGGCAAAAAAGCGCGGTTGAACTTTCCGCAGGGCTTCGCTCCAAACAATTTTCCGCAACGGAGATCATGGAGAGCACGCTGGCGAGAATTTCTGAAGTTAACCCGGGTTTGAATGCACTGGTTGAAATCTTCCCAGAGCAAGCCCTGGCTCAAGCGCGAGAGGTTGACCAAAAGGTTGCCAGTGGTCAGGAACTGAAACCCCTTGATGGAATCCCGACGTCAATCAAAGTCAATGTCGATGTGGAAGGGATGTCGAACAATAACGGCATACCAGCACTGAAAGACAATATCGCCCCAGGCGATTCGCCTGTGGTCGCCAACCTCAAAAAAGCAGGCGCTGTCATCATAGGGAGAACCAACACACCAGAGTTCTCGATGCGCGGCACGACCGACAACCCTCTCTATGGGCTGACCAAGAGCCCCTGGGATGATCGGGCATCTCCGGGTGGGTCTTCTGGCGGTGCCGGTTCGGCTTGCGCGGCTGGTTTTGGGCCTGTCCATCATGGCAATGATATCGCGGGTTCACTGCGTTTCCCTGCTTCTGCTTGTGGCTGTGCAACGGTTAAGTCGGGGCTCGGTCGAATAGCGGCGTTCAACCCTTCCGCGAAAGCGGAACGCGGACTGCTCTCGCAATTGATGTCAGTTCAAGGCGCGATATGCCGGGAGGTCAAAGATGTCAGGCTTGCAACAGAAATTATGGCAGGCGCCGACCCACGCGATCCCTGGTGGATGCCGGTACCGTTCCAGGGACCAGCTCTGGATAACCGCAAAATCGCCTTTACCAAAGAGAACCACGGCTATCCTATCCATCCCGACATTCTTTCCGGGCTTGATAACGCAGCCGATATGCTGCGAGACGCTGGTTACGATGTTATTGAAACAGAGGTTCCGTCAGTACTACCAGCAGCCAAAGCTTGGTTTAGTGTCGCTATCCGTGAGATCAAAGACGGCCTGGATCCGATCGCACGGCAATTTGGTAGCAAGACGATCCAGAGGATATTCGACTATTACTATGAAATTTCTGAAATGGTCGACCACCAGGGGTATATGTTAGGCGTTGGTGAGCGGACTGGCCTTGTTCGAGATTGGAACATTTTCCTTGATGAGTATCCTCTTATTCTTACCCCGTTTCTCATGCGCCCTACATACGATTATGACTATGACGAAACCTTCGCAGGCGCTAAAGACATATTCGATTCAGCCATCTATAGCTATGGGATCAACTACATGGGTTTGCCTGCGGGAAGCGTCCCTTTGGGCCTTGTGGAAAACAGGCCGGCGGGTTTACAGATCGTCGGACGTCGCTTTCGAGAAGACCTGATTCTTGACGCGCTGGAGGCCATCGAAACGCGTACCGGGGTACTCACACATACTCGTTGGTAATCCCCTAAGTGCACGTCAAGCGAGTATGGGATCTAACAATGAAACGCTTGGCGATGGCAGGTCATTGACTATTCAGACATTGACCATCCTCTACAGAAAAACTACCCCACGAACTTCTTTTCGCAAAAAAAAACCAATCAAGATGCTTTTGAAATCCGGACTAAATGCGCTTTAAACTTCCTATCCTCTGTAACTACCACGAAAAATCGACAATTACTCTACATCTTTCGATTTATGACTAAATGGTTGGTCGTACCTTTTCAGCACCCTGAAACAAAATATCTCGCATCACTTGCGTGGCCCTTTCATGATACGCCATGGTGATTGGATCAAAATCTGTAGTTGGAGCAGGGGTATGTTCGAAGTTTTTGAATTCATCAGAACCTCGCACGAGAGCGGCACAATCCCATTCTGACTTAAGCTGTTTGGTAACTGTGGGCATATAGTGGAAGGATAGTCCAATGCGACGATCAGATGTTTGATTCGGAGCGGATGCGTGGGCAATACTAATATTGTGAAAGGACATTTCACCGGTTTTTAGCGGCATTGAAACCGCTTGGGATTCATCAATTGTGAGAATTTCCTGGCCACGAGTTAGTAGGTTATCGTCGTGATACAGATCAACGTGTTCCAATGGTTCACCAAGGTGCGATCCTGGCAGAACGCGCATGCAGCCACTTTCCTCGCTTGCCGGAGACAACGCTATCCAGGCAGTAACTAGATGACTAGTATCCAACCCCCAATATTGACTATCCTGATGCCAGGAAACGTAACTTGGTGTGTTACCTTCTTTAATCCAAAACCAGCTATTCCAGCAAAGAATATCCGGTCCAATCAGGTCCTCAATGCAATCTAGCACTGTAGAATTCCTCATTAGCTGGTCTACCCACGTGAACATCAAATGAGGTTTGGTTCGAAGTGGTCCCTGTACCGGGTGGCCTAGTTCACGTTCATACTGCTCAAGACTGTTACGATAGTCTTGAGCTTGTTGCTGCCCAATGATAGGAACCGGGGATACGTGACCCTGGGTTTTAAAACAATTGACTTGCTCATCGCTTAGAAGTCTTGGCATAACATTCTCTGCTGGGTTATCGTCGGACTAGTCGCTTAATTTTACTAATCAATCGCCAGGTGCACTATACGTGTGATTGCCGACATTACTGATCCAGCCCTCATTGAGAAAATTCTAGATCATATTGCAGCACAACCACCACCCACTAAACGTGCAACAGCTAGCCAACCCTAAAACATTCGCGGATAAACAGCCAAATCAACTTTGCGCGAAACAAAAACCTTTTCAGTGATCAACCCGGCCCCCTGTAAGACAGCAGATCATTGGCTATTCAGACATTGACCATCCTCTACCGAAAAACTACCCCACGGACTTCTTTTCGCCATGGCCCTTAGTGTGCGGGTCGTGTGAGATAGACGAACTCCGTCGCGCCCTCACCCTGGTTACCCGTAGTCACATCCAGCGAACCAATGTCAGGTAGCGTTTCTTCGATATGCCGAACCCTTGTCTCCACCGGAGCCACCGTACTCATCAGTTTCATCGGGCCCACGGCGACCGCCCGGTGGGTGCTGCACGGGCCACCGGCTGGTGGAAATCGACTGACCCACTGGGTACGCCCGGTGCGCAGCAGGCATCCGGTGGGCATGCCATGGTAAATCTGGCGATGAATTCCAACCTCGCTATCTTCTGGGCTGCCAACACGGCTGAAACTGAACAACTGCAGATGAAGCACTTCATTGCTGCACAGGAGCGTGGTGCCAGGCTGATCACCATCGACCCGATATTGACGACAACAGCCGCGATGCCGGATCAGTGGATACCGGCGAAAGTGGGCGCCGATGGCCTTTGATCCGCTTCGCTTCAGGCCTATAAACCTTTTATTGGCACTCTTTTTATCGCCTCAATACCCGAATGACGAGACACCTTCCTTATTTCACGCAAATAGTGCTACATTCTCAACAGAAGCACTGCTTTATTCATGAAGTGTGCATTCTACGCCTGAGGTGAATCAATATGGATCAAACCACTCCAGTGGTTACGTTCAGAAGTTATGGGTTTTTAGGCTTTCTTACATTGCTTAATGTAATGAACTTTGTTGATCGGCAGTTGCTGGCCAGTTTTTCAAACTTTATCGTTCCAGATCTTGGTCTGAGTAATACGCAGTTCGGGCTTCTAACGGGACTGATTTTTCTCACCTTTTATTCTGTCGCTGGGCTTTTTATGGGTACCCTGGCTGATCGGATCCATCGAACCCGTTTTATTGCGGTGGGGCTTGGACTTTGGAGCCTTTTAACCGCCGCTTCTGGTTTGGCAAAAGGATTTTTATCTCTGGCGGCGCCGCGGATGTTGATTGGTGTGGGCGAGTCAATTCTAACGCCAACATCGATGTCGCTGCTTGCGGACCGATTCCCATCCCATCGTCTCGGTTTTGCGTCAGGTTTTTATTATATGGGCGTCCCCATTGGGGTTGGGGTTAGCCTGCTCATCGTTGGCTATCTGGGACCGGCCATTGGTTGGCGTAATTGTTTTTATTTACTGGGTGCCATTGGTCTTGCCCTTGCCGTTGTGATGTACTTTTTGAAAGATCCCGAGCGAACTATTGAGGCCGACAAAGCAGGACCGGCCATCGTCAGCCCAGGGTTCCTGGAGCTACTAAAAGTGCTGATGGTCGCGCTGAAAACGTCACCAGCGCTAATGATGACCATCGGCGGCGGGGTCACCTTTCATTTTATTCTGGGTGCCGCCACATTTGACCAATTGTGGTATGTCCAGGAACGAGGTTTTGATAAAGCCGAAATTGCCCAGATTACCGGATGGGTCGGGATCACAGCCGGCATCGCTGGCAATCTCTTCGGCGGGCTGGGGGGCGACTATTTCCTAAAAAAGACCGGGGTGGGTCGCCCGATGTTCTTATTTTTCGTGATGCTTGCTTTAGCGCCCATTAATATTGCCTACCGTCTGGTCGAACCAGATCACTGGGTGTTTTGGTTAGGCGTGGCTGCAGGCTTTTTTCAACTCGGCTGCTTTTATGGACCCACCTTTGCGACTGTTCAAGAACTGGTTCCAGAAAAAATTAGAGCAACCGTGGTGGCCTTTTATATCCTGCTCTTGAATATGGCCGGTGTGGCAATTGGAGTCAGTCTCGCTGGGATCTATATCGATTACCTGATCGACATCAAAAACCCAGAGCCTTACACCCAGACATTACTTTGGTTTACGGTCATCTCACTGACAGCAATTCCGCTCTTTTTCTTCGCGGGTCGACGCTATGAAGCAGATAAGGCTCGGCTTAATCCCCTTGCGCAGACTAATCTCAAAGGATGAAAGTAAAGCGGGCTGAGTTGGACTGGATCACATCGAAGCGCAACCCTATCGGCACACCCTTTCGGTATTCGATTCATTGGTGGCTGTTCCACCGGTAACCCATGCCATAAACAGTTTCGATACAGTCAAACTTCTGGTCGAGCACCTGGAATTTCCGTCGGATTCGTTTGATATGCGAAGTAATCGTACTTTCATCAACGACCATCTGAGCTTCCTGCATGAGTTGCTCTCGATTCTTCACGTGCCCAACCCGCTTGGCCAGCGCGTAGATCATCCAGAACTCTGTCAACGTCAGCTCTACCACCACTTCGTTCCAGCGACAGGTGAGCCGCTGCACATCCATATGGAGAAGACCCTCCGAGATCGTCGTAGTGCTTGAATCTTCATCAGAGGCAAGCGCTTCGATGCGGCGAAACAGTGCAGCCACTCGAGCAACCAGGTGCGGCAAGCTGACATCCTTGGTCAGGTAATCATCTGCGCCCATCCTGAGGCCACTAACGATGTCGATGTCGTCATCCCTGGCACTCAGGAATATGATGGGCAAGGTGCGCGACTTTGTCCTTAACCACTGACACAAGGCAAAGCCACCATCAACCTCGTCACCAAGCCCGATATCAATGATCGCCAGATCGGGTAGTCTGGACTGGAAGACTTCCTGAGCCTGCATCCGGTTTGCGTAGGCATCCACGCGATAACCCTGCCTGCCGAAAACGTCTATATAGTTTTCCCTCAGCAGGTTGTCGTCTTCAACAATAGCCAGTCGATAGTTCATGAACAATTTTCCTTAACAGCGGTATTAAGTTTGTAACCGCCCTATTACTGACACAATTGATCAGTAGTACAACACAAACAGCTCTCTACGATGCCGCATTTCCAATGCTTAATAAAGCTTACACACACTCCAATGGTGGAACTGTGTTTTTGTTTAATAACCTGAGGAAACAAGATGAAACCAAAATCACTCGCAGTGGCCATGGCATTAGCCGGGCTGACTGTCGCAGGATCCTTCACCCCAGCATTGGCTGATTCATCAAAAGAGCAGACAAAATCCGCGGCTACTGGACTCGTCATCGGTGCTGTGGCCGGAGGTCCGATTGGTGCTTTCACCGGCGCGGTACTTGGCGGCGAAATATTCGGCAGACTGTTTGAACATCGACGGATTAACAATGAGCTAACTATCCATGTCGCGGATCTGACCGGTAAGCTGAATGCGTCCCAAACCAGCCATGCACAAAAAGACCAGGTGATCACCGCCCTTAACCAGGATCTGGACAAAGTATTGTCTATACAGTCATCAACGGCCAAATCACAGCAGCTGCCCGTACAATTTCGAACGGCATCTGATGTGCTGGAGCCACAATACGAAGCAGAACTTAAACAGATTGCCCATGTACTTCGCAGGAACCAGGATGCCACCGTCACGCTATCTGGATTCGCAGATCGTCGCGGCGATGACCAATTTAACCAGGCACTGTCTGAGAAACGAGTCCGCAGAGTCAAACGATTCCTGGTCGGCAGTGGCGTGAATTCAACCCAGGTCATTGGCACAGCTTTTGGGGAAACCAGACCACTGGATTCAACAGAGTCACTAGAGAGCAACTTCTTCGACAGACGCGTGGTCGTTGAGCTTAAGTTAGACATAGATCGAAACCTCGCTACCCGTTAGAACCATAAAGGGTCTGCATCCCGCAGGCCCTTTCTTTAACTTCCTTCACTTTCCCCCGGAGGAATCCTCCCCAAAACAACAGGAATATCTGGCCTAGTCTTAACCTAACAGCGACCAAAACGCCTAGCAGCCGTCCGTACACTGAATGAAAAAGCAACGGACAGGTCGGCTAAAATTCCTAATCAATGTGGTCAGACTATTAAAACCACCGTACACGGCGAATCTATGACCGGATCAGGTCAATGTAGTGATCTAAAGTGGAGGTAAGCTGAACAGCCTAAATAAACGCTGCAATCCTTAACCACGGTTCCCATGATCGTGAACCCGTCGGTTTATAACCTGCGCCATAGGCTCGTGAACGTCCTTGCTGACGACCCAAAAATAGGGTGAATTAGCCATACAACCGCTTTCAATTGCATCATTGAGCCCAAAAAAGCGAACTTGCGTGTTACTCATATGCAAATCCCTTGACTAACTGAGCAGCAAGGAAAGAATTCTCGCAGCACTGGCAAATCCCCATGACACGTGGTTTAGTGCTGTTTTTAAATTCAATGTCGGAGAGAAAATGATCAGTTCAGGCCCACTGGAAGATAGACTAGCTATTCGGGAATTGGTTGATTCCTACAACGATGCTGTCATGCGAAAAGACGGCGATGCCTGGGCAGAAAATTGGCGCGACGACGCCACCTGGGAACTGCCCGGCGCAGGCCCGATCACAGGTAAGGAGAACTTCTTTCCCATGTGGCAGCAAGCCATGAGCGCTTTTTCATTCGTAGGTTTTTTCGCCTCAGCCGGACCGATGACTATTAATGGCGATACGGCGCACGCGACCTGGTACCAGCAGGAATTCCTGCACCAGACAGATGGCGTGAAACGAAATGTCACTGGCCAATACGAAGACGACTACATCAAAGTTGATGGCCGGTGGTATTTTCAAAAGCGTGTCTACCTTGTGCTAAATGCTGAGGAGATCAGCGGATAGCTTGAAGCCGACTCACGAACCCGGGAAAGTTATTAAGGAATCCCGGCAACTTTTTCATCTGGCTTTTCCGCTCATGGGCGCTCAATTAGCCCAGATGGGAATGGGCGTGGCCGACACCATTATGGCGGGCCGGTATTCATCCGCCGACCTCGCCGGTGTCGCACTTGGAACGAGTATTCTCTGGCCCAGCATGATACTGGTGTTCGGCGTCGTACAAGCCGTAACACCCACTATATCGCAACTCAATGGCGCCAGGGCCTATGCCGATATCGGCGCCGTTCTCAGACAAGGACTATGGCTCGCTCTGGCAGCAAGCCTGATCGTCATTGCCATCCTTAACAACGTCGAGCCAGTTTATACACTGATGGACGTCGACCCTATTGCGACCGCAATATCAGTACCCTATTTGCAGATGTGCTCTTTCGGTATGCCTGCACTGCTGTGTTTTTTCTGCCTCAGGTTTCTTGCCGATGGCACAGGCTATACACGCCCGGCCATGTATATCGCCATCACAGCACTCGTACTCAAGATTCCGCTCAACTACGTACTTATCTATGGCAAATTCGGGTTACCCGAAATGGGTGGCGTTGGTTGCGGGGTGGCCCAGGCCATCGTCATGTGGTTTCAGTTAATCCTGGTACTGATTGTGGTTACCCGGAAACGATTCGACTACACAGGCTGGCGTTCTACGTTCTCGTGGCCGGACTGGAAAATCATCAAGTCACTGCTTGTTATCGGCATACCCATCGGTACCACCATGTTTGCGGAGATGGGTCTGTTTTCCTTCACAACTCTGCTGCTGGGTCAATTCGGTGCAGCCGTTGTCGCCTCGCATAATATCGCCATGAACCTAAATGCAATATTCTTTATGCCGCCAATGGCACTCGGCATGGCAGCAACCATCAGAATAGGATTTAGGGTTGGCGCGAACGAAATAGCTGGCGCCAGGACAACCGCATTACTCGCGTTTCTTACCACTGGCTTTGTGGCAATCAGTGGTGCGATCCTGATATACCTGTTCAAGGAAGTGCTGGTCAGCTTTTATACAACCGAGCAGGCCGTGATGAAACTTTCGATAACATTGCTGCTGTTTGTCGTGTTTTTCCTGTTTTTTGACGCCACCCAGTCTGTCTGCATCGGCGCACTTCGAGGTTATAAAGACACGACGGTACCCATGTGGCTGGCGATATTCAGCTACTGGGGAATAGGTTTGCCAATACAAATCCTGTTGGGCTTCGGTTACATTGGCGAACCCATGGGGGTCTATGGCTTCTGGCTGGGACTAGCAGGAGGGGTTGGAACAGCCGCCATCCTGTTAGGGGCCCGCCTCTGGTATGTCAGCGGCAACCTTGAGCTGATTAACCGGTTAGCATTCCAGTCAAGCCGGCAGAGCGTCACTATAACTAGCGGCGAGAATCAGTCGTAGGTTCGTATTTCAATCAAATGACTGTTCGTTCCAGTAATGTCTTGCGTATCAATTTTATAGTGGCCGATGAATTTTCGCAGCGTATTCAATCGCAATCTCGTTATAGCGGCGCTGCTCTTTGGTGATTTCTAGCTGTGACATAACATTGATTCCCCTACATTAGTAATAAAACACCGATACCCTTCCGGGTCAAACCCGCCTCAGCCAAAAGCACCCGAACGCTTCAGGTCGTCCACTTCTGAGTCGCTGTAGCCCAGTGATAATGCTACTTCCCTATTGTGTTCACCGAGTCCAGGGGCAGCAAAATTAACGCCACCAGGTTCATTCTGAAACTTGATCGGAATACCAATGTGCTCGTTACCCTCACCATCTACGATAATCATTTCCCGAAACCGGGTCTGCGGATCATCCATCCCCTGCCGTAAATCGTTGACCGGCGCAAAGGCCGCATCTACATCATCGAACCACTTCACCCAGTACGACTGATTCTGACAAACAAACTGTTCCCGGAAAAATTCACGGACCGGTTCCTGATTCTTACCAGGAGGGGGTTCACACAATGGGATCAGGTCTTCCCTTCCAAATTTTTTCAGGACAGATTCCGCAAAGTGGATTTCTGAAGCGCCCAGAACAACAAATTTCTTGTCCTTCGTTTCATAAATGTTGTACATGGCATAACCACCCCAAATTCTTTCATCTTTAATGACTGGTGGTTTTTTATCCGCGAAAACACTGCCCATTGAATTGGGCAGACAGGCAATCAGCGAATCCATCATGGCAAGGTCAATGTAGTCTCCCTGGCCGGTATCTTTCTTACGAAGCAGCGCCATCAGGACCGCAGACAGGCCAATGGTCGCAGCCAGCATGTCGGCTGCCGGCAGCGCCGGTATTGTCGGTTTACCATCAAAACCCAGGTTCGTGCTTAGCACCCCAGCATAAGCCTCTGTTGCCAGGTCATGTGCTGGTTTCTTTACATAGGGACCCGTCTGCCCAAAGGCTGAAAGTGAAGCGTAAACAACTCCCGGATTAACGGCCTTGATCTGTTCACAACTCATCCCCAGCCTCTCCACTACACCTGGGCGAAATGCCTCGATGACAACATCCGCTGACGCAGCGAGCTTTAGCGCCAGCGCCTTACCCTCTGCATTCTTCAGGTCGAGCTGAACGCTTCGCTTGCCCCTGTGGGTGTTTGAAAAATAGACGGACACGCCGTTTCGTGTCTGCCCGATTGAACGATTAGGTTCGCCGGCACCCCTCGGCTCCAGTTTGATCACATCGGCGCCATGATCCGCCATCATCTGCGTAAGAAGTGGTCCTGGCAGGAACAACGACAGGTCCAGGACCCTAATACCTTCTAGTTTCATTTTTATTTCCTTAAACGAGCTGCATTCGCAGGCAATTTAACTGGTTATACGGGCTCTTTCTGGCCTTCCGGGTGATGCTCTCCTAGATGTGCTCGAAGATCCAAACCAACTTTCAGCGCCATCATTAAGACCAAAAAAAGCAGTCTATTATCCATCGACATGACAAGTAAACTTCCGAAGATAATCGTGAGGTGCATGATAATAATTCTGTGATAAGGCGCATTTATCTGTTCTGACAAACTCGTTGTCTGGTATTCCTTTTCACCCAGAAAGTTAAACAAGAATGAAACCCCGTGACTGATAAATAGTGCAATCAACGCCGGGGATAGTAACAGTAGGTAATCAAGCATGCTGCTCACTGACATCGAAACGTCACTATCGGATATCACCAGTGCATAAATAAAGAACAGGTGACCCGCCATAAAACCGCTGTAATGAATCAGGAAAAAAGGCCCCAAAACCAAAATTTTCCAACGCCCAATCACCCACATTCGAGCCAGATTGTAGATTCCTATGATTGCACTTTCTGCCCAGTAGAGCAGCAACACATCCTCGATAGTCCAGGAAAGAAACACAACACCAGCCACAGGAGCCAGGTTAGCGGCAATCAACGCAACCGATGAAACTGAACTAAGTGAGACTCGTGTTTTATGCAAATGCGGCATTCGCTAGTCGCCTGTAGTTGAATTAACCATCGCGCTTGCACGAAATTATGGCCCGAAGCTGGACCATCGCAGCTTATATCAGGAACGAACAAGCCTTCCTGGTCTTGCGCCGGTATCTTCGTCGTGACGACGAGTGACGACGCCATCAATCAAGGTGGCAAGGTACCCCCTGGCGCCCTGCATCAACCGTCCGCCACCAGCCGGCAGGTCATTCTGGATTGCCAGTTCACCAAGTCCAAGGTTTTCATAGTCGATAACATTGATATCTGCTCGCATTCCAGGCGCAATCAAACCGCGATCGTGAAAGCCAAACAATTCCGCATTTCGGCGAGTTGCGCGGTGAATAACGTGCGCGAGCGGTAGCGTCTGCCCCCGGGTCCGATCCCGAGTCCAGTAACTCAATTGGTAGGTCGGGCTTACTGCGTCAAAGATTAGCGAAACATGTGCGCCCGCATCTGATAAGCCAGTGACCGTGGCACTATCCAGTTGCATCTCCCTAACCGCATCCAGATTGAATTCTGAATAGTTCGTAAAAAACAGAATGGCCATTCGACCAGGTTCAGCCACAAGGTAATCATACAAAACTGACTCTGGCGACAGGTTAGACTCAGCCGCCAGTGAGGCAATGCTTTCGTCCTGCAGCGGTTCGTAGGTACTGTCACTGTGCAATGGGAACAGGTTATCGAAGGTCGGTTCGATGTGGGCTATACCAAACTCCATTGAGCCCACCGGCACCCCATCTATTTCGTTAGTTTCCATCAAAATCGCCTGCTTAACTTCAGGCTTCCTGAGTTCAGCGAGAAGTTCACCAAGCGGCAGGTCACGTAACTTTCGAAAAGTCGGTTTCAGCATCCACAGGTGGTAAGTTTGCATACCGAACACCAGTCCGGTGGGTCTGCTGCCAACCTGCGGATAGACATTTGCCCCATTCCGGTTGGCTTGCTTGACCTGGGCGATCGCTTCGCGCCATTTATCTGCCCAGTCATCGATCTGGAACAGCGTAAAAGTTGCCGGCCTGCCACTTTCACGGCTGACATTTGCAATCAGGTCTATCTCTTGCTCAAGCGACGCATGTTCCGTAAAACCTTCACGGCCGGGACCAAGGGTACTTGAAGGAATAATCTGAAACACACCCTTGCCCGCTCGTTTAAGCGCCTGGGCAATCACCATCACTTCGGTATCATTGGCAAAGGTGCCCGGTACCGGTTCACCTTGAATCGAGCGGTGCCCAAGGATTCTGGACGTTGAAAAACCGACGGCGCCCGCTTTCAGCGCCTCCTCTACGATCCGGCCCATCTCCGCCAGATCACCTTCAGTCGCCGCCTGGTTGGTTCGACCCCGGTCGCCCATGACATAATTACGGACAGCACCGTGTGGTACCAGTGAGCTGATGTTAACGGCGTATTCACGACCAGACAGAAAGTCCAGATACTCGGGGTAAGTTTCCCATGAACCCCAGGGCATTCCCTCATAGAGCGCAGTTCCCGGAATATCCTCTACACCTTCCATCAGGTCGATCAGGTCTTTTTCAGCACCGGGAGCAACTGGCGCGAATCCAACACCACAATTTCCCATCACAATGGTACCAACACCATGGCTGGCAGAAGGATTTATCTCGTCATCCCAGGTAACCTGGCCATCATAGTGAGTATGGATATCGACCCAGGCGGGCGTAACGATCGCACCCTGCGCATCGATGGTCTGCGCTGCAACACCGACTTCACCAACTTCAACAATCCTTCCGTTTTTTATAGCGATGTCAGCCTGGACCGGCTCGGCGCCGGAACCATCAAACACCTGGCCACCGGTAATAATCATGTCATGCATATTATTCTCGATAAATTGTATTCTCGCTGTACATTTATGCTGCTAACAGTCGAGTCACATTATCAGAAGCATGCTAGGAAAACCGCAACCTACCCGCATTGAATACCACCGTGACAGAAGACAGCGCCATCGCCAGGCCTGCGAACGCTGGATTGATAAGCAGCCCAAAAAAGGGATATAGCACACCCGCTGCGACAGGAATCAGAAGGATATTGTATCCAAAGGCAGCGACCAGGTTCTGGCGGACGTTGGAGAGCACTTTGCGTGAAAGTCGGATCATCTGCTCAATGCCCTGTAGAGAACCGTTCCTTAGCGTCACATCAGCACTTTCCAGCGCGACATCGGAACCCAACCCCATGGCAAAACCGACATCCGCCGCTGACAATGCAGCAGCGTCGTTAATGCCGTCACCGACCATTGCCACTTTATGCCCAGCTGCCTGAAATGCCTGAATCAACGCCAGTTTCTGCTCAGGGGACACTTCTGCGTGAATCTCAGTAATGCCGACCTGCTCTGCCACCACTTCTGCAATCGCGCGACGATCTCCCGTGAGCATTACCGGGGTGGCCCCCAGAGCAAGCAAAGATTGGATTGTTTCCCTCGCGCCCTCCCTGACTTTATCGCTAAGCACAAAATGGCCGACGTAAGCTGAGCCCACCGCCAACGCGACTACGGTTCCGATCTGCTCGACCTCTGGCACGCCGGAAATCCGTCGCTGTTTCAGGAAATTCAAACTCCCCAGCACCAGCTCGTCTCCAAGAAATTCTGCTACAACACCACCACCCGGGTATTCAGTGATTGACGACGCTTCTGCGGGGGTGATATGACGATCGAGACAGACACTCACTATCGATTTGGCAACGGGGTGGGCTGACTGTTGCTCCAGGCCCATTACGATAGAGAGAGCCTGGGCATTCAACCCATCAATGGTATTCACCTCAGGTTCGCCCATGGTTAGCGTGCCTGTCTTGTCCAGCACGACAATATCCAATGTCGATGCTACCTGCAGAACTTCACTGTTTCTAATCAGCAGACCGTTGGTCGCCGCCCGCCCGATCCCGACCATGATCGACATTGGAACAGCCAGACCGAGCGCACAGGGGCACGCAATAATCAGCACACTCATCGCCGTCACAAACGCGAAGGACAACTGAGGTTCTGGTCCTACTAGCCACCAGGTCATGAACGTCAAACCAGCAACCAGAATAATCACCGGCACAAAAACAGCAGTGATCTGGTCGACTAATCGGGCAACCGGTGGCTTGGAGTTTTGCGCCTCATTGACCAGCCGTCTGATGGCCGCAAGCCGAGTCTCCTCACCCACACTCGCCGCTTCAACCAGTAGTGAACCATCGATATTCACAGTACCCGCTGATACCCCGCTCCCCTTTACCAGAGGAATTGCCAGTGATTCACCGGTGAGCAGGGATTCATCTGCAGAGCTCTTGCCGTCAACGACAAAGCCATCAACCGGAAAGTTTTCTCCTGGTCGAATTCTAAGCTGCTGTCCCGGTTCCACCTCGGCAACAGGCACCAGACGCTCTTCATCACGATCTATTAGCGTGACGAACTGGGGTGTCAGGTCGAATAGCTTCTGTATCGCGAGGGACGCCCTGGAGCGAGCATTCATCTCCAGCGCTTTACCCAGATTGACGAAGCCAATAACGAACAAGGCTGCCTCAAAAAACTGATGTCGGCTGCCTATTGGTAAGAGTTCAGGGTAAAGAATAACCACCATCGAATAAATCCAGGCAGAACCCGTACCAAGCACAATCAAAGTGTCCATCGTGGTGGAAAGATGTCTGGCGGCACTCAGGGCGCCGCGGAAGAAATGCGCTCCAGCAATCCACATGCAGGCCAGGGTCGCGATACCAATAGCCAACCAGACGATTGTCGCATCGAAAGATGGCAGCAACCCGAACCACATATCGGCCATTAACAGCGAACCACCCGCCAGCGCCAAAGAGGATCGAAATAGCGACCTTCTCAGCAGGTCAACGGCTTCATTTTCCTGCGACTCAATCGAATTTTGGCGTAATAACCTGGCGTCATATCCGGCATCGTTCACTGCACGGATCAACGACGATGCAAGTGTCTCCCCTGTGACTGCAGCTGTTTGACCGGCAAAGTTAACTGAGGCTATTTGCACGCCGGGCACATCCTTAAGGGCAGCCTCCACCGTCCTGACACAGCCAGCGCATGACATGCCGTTGACCGACAGAAGGATGGTTTCCTGAGTATCTGGATTAATCATACCAACACTATAAACGTTGGAGTGGCTTCAGAGTCCAGTCTGTATTTACACCCCTGATGACACAACTCTAATCGTTACTGAACGGCGTGGCGCATAGGCGTGGCGCATAGGCGTGGCGCATAGATTGTCACCACGCCACGCCACTGAAGTGGTCAGACAGGATCGGCAATTTTGAGCAATTGCTTGCCGAGGTTCTTGCCAGTAAATAAACGATTCAATGTGTCGGGGATGTTTTCAAACCCTTCCTGTAAATCAATCTGGAACTTGAGTTCACCGGACCCTACCCAACCGAGGAGTTCCTCAACTGCGATACCCGCCCGATCCATATAATCGATAACAATGAACCCTTCCATACGAGCGCGCATAATGACGAGGTTCATCAGATTAACGGGCCCAGGAACCGGCTCGGTTGCATTGTAGGCTGAGATACCGCCGCAAAGCACAACCCGCGCTTTCATGTTGATGTGATTGAGTGCTGCCTCAAGAATGTCACCGCCAACATTGTCGAAGAAGACATCAACCTTGTTTGGACAGGTTTCACCAATCCTCTCATCAACATTTTCATTCTTGTAATCGATGACGTCATCGAACCCTAGCTCATCTTTCAGCCACTGGCATTTTTCAGCCCCGCCCGCGATGCCGACGACTCGACAACCTTTGATCTTGGCGATCTGGCCAGCAACGGAACCGGTTGCTCCAGCCGCACCGGAAACAAGCACGGTCTCACCTGCTTTAGGCTCACCCAGGTCGAGTAATCCCCAGTATGCAGTCAACCCGGTAACACCCAGAACGGACATCATCATTTCAGGAGAAATGCCATCAGGCACCTTCGACAAGCCCATCGGACCCTGTCCGGGTGCAGCAACTACAAAATCCTGCCAACCTCCAGTCGTCTGTACCAGATCACCCTTAGCGAAATCCGGGTGATTGGTTTCCAGCACCTGGCCGACGGAACCTGCTCGCATCGGCTCACCTAACTGGACTGGCGGAAGATAACTCTCACGGTCTTCCATCCAGCCACGCTGGGTCGGGTCAAAGGACAGAAACAGGTTTCTGACAAGGACCTCACCTTCGCCCGGCTCCGGTATTGGGTTCTCGGCATATTCAAAGTTTTCCTTACTAACCGCACCGTGTGGGCGTTTCGCGAGTAACCACTGGCGATTTGTATTCATAACTGATCCTGATTCGTTAATTTAGGCGGGCAGTATACCCATGATCCAAAAAATTCCACGCTGCGCCATAGAAAACGGTTCGTGCATCGGGATACTGAAACAACTCCGGTCCCCCGCCAGGACACAACGAGTTTCTTGCTCGACGGGAGTACTCCTGCCTGGCCCTTCCTATGAAACGCCAGATGGAAGCGACATCCGATCATCTTGCGCCACCTAATATCCGAGAAAAGATAACTGCATAACCCGTTAGGTTTAACACGACAGCTTTGCGAAAAGAAAACCGAACATCATGCAGAAATTTTACAACTAAAACCCTGGCACGAAGTTGCATAGTTGGCCAAGGACACTTTTTTGACAATTTTCGTAACAATCGTTGCTAATTTCACAAATCTTTCGCTAAGGTGGGGCAACATGCCATCAGGACGAGTGCCATTCATCCGTCACCCCGAAGGAGCCTAATATGAAAAAAGCATCAGATCTCTTTATCGAATGTCTCGAAGCTGAAGGATGTGAATACGTTTTCGGTATTCCCGGCGAAGAGAACCTCGATTTCCTCGACAGCCTCAGCCGATCGAAAAAAATAAAACTGGTACTTACTCGCCACGAGCAAGGCGCAGGTTTTATGGCCTCTGTCTACGGCCGCCTGACCGGCAAGACCGGTGTCTGTGTTTCTACGCTTGGACCTGGCGCGACAAATTTTACCACTGCAGCGGCTTATGCACAGCTGGGTGGCATGCCTATGATGATGATCACCGGTCAGAAGCCCGTAAAGAAATCGAAACAGGGTCGGTTCCAAATTCTCGACGTTGTCGAGATGATGAAGCCAATCACAAAATACGCTATCACGCTGGTTGCCGGCGACAACATTCCCTCGCGTATCCGCGAAGCTTACCGGCTTGCTGAGGAAGAAAAGCCTGGCGCCGTTCATATCGAACTGCCGGAAGATATCGCTGACGAACAAACAGATGCGCGCCCCATCCCAAAATCGGCTGTGCGTCGCCCTGTGCCGGAAGTAAAGTCCATCACCATGGCCCTGGAAAAGCTGCACGCCGCAAAATCTCCAATCATCATTATCGGCGCTGGCGGCAATCGTAAAATGACCTCGAGGATGTTGACCCAGTTTATCGACAAGACAGGAATCCCGTTCGTGACCACTCAGCTTGGTAAAGGCGTGGTTGATGAGCGTCATCCGTTGTTCATGGGTTGCGCTGCCCTATCGGCAGGCGACTATGTTCACCGCGCGATCGAAGCCGCCGACCTGATCCTGAATATCGGCCATGACGTGATCGAAAAACCGCCATTTTTCATGAAGCCGGGCGGGGCCGAAGTAATACACATTTCATACAACACTGCAGAAGTTGACCCTGTCTACTTCCCGCAAATTGAAGTGATAGGTGACATCGGAAACGCGATTTGGGAACTGAATAACGGCGCTAAGAAAGGCTCCGAAGCGAGCTGGGACTTTACCCGCATGATGGCCGTTCGCGAACATCACGACGCCAACATCCTTGAAGGGTCTGATGACGCGCGCTTCCCTTGCTATCCGCAACATGTCGTCAAAAAGGTCCGCGAAGCACTGCCAGACGACGGCATGATCTGCCTCGACAACGGCGTCTATAAAATCTGGTTCGCCCGAAATTATCGCGCCCATCAGCCCAACACCGTGCTGCTGGATAATGCGCTGGCGACAATGGGCGCAGGCCTGCCATCCGCGATGGCGGCGCATATGGTCTATCCGGACCGCAAGGTTCTGGCGATTTGTGGCGATGGAGGGTTCATGATGAACTCGCAAGAACTGGAAACAGCCGTCCGCGAGAAGATGAACGTCGCTGTGCTGGTCCTGAACGATAATTCATACGGTATGATCCGCTGGAAACAGGCCAATATGGGCTTCGATGATTGGGGCCTTCAATACGGCAACCCGGATTTCGTCAAGTATGTAGAATCCTATGGCGGTATCGGCCATCGAGTGGAATCGGCCGAGGCGCTGCCCGGGATTCTGAACACCGCGCTTTCCACGCCAGGTGTTCACCTAATCGATTGCCCCGTGGATTATGTAGACAACGACCAGATCCTGAATATCGACATCAAGAAACACTCAGCCTCCATCTAGTCCGCTGATAGCCGCGAGGGGCCTGCGCGCCTCTTGCGACTTCTGACATCTAACACCTCAAGGAGACCAGTCATGTCCACGCTTCAGGCCAAATACCCCTACTATCTGAACAACAAGGCGGTTTACGCCAACGAAGACCTGGAAGTCACCGACAAGTATACCGGTGAAGTCGCCACGCGCTGCGCGCTGGCAGACCCCAGGGCTATCGACGAAGGCATCGCTGGCGCTGTTCACGCGACGGAACCAATGGCGAAAATGCCATCCTACGAGAAAAAAGCGATCCTGCAGCATTGCGTCACCCGCTTTGGTGAACGATTCGACGAACTGGCTATGGCACTATGCATAGAAGCCGGCAAGCCAATCAACGATGCCGAAGGCGAGGTGACACGCCTGATCGACACGTTCCAGATCGCCGCCGAGGAATCGACCCGTATGCACGGCGAATTGCAGGCGTTGGATATCTCGGCCCGTGCAAAAGGTTATCAGGGTATGTGGAAACGGGTCCCAATCGGCCCTTGCTCTTTCATCTCGCCCTTTAACTTTCCGCTGAATCTTGCCGCGCACAAGATTGCACCGGCACTGGCCGTCGGTTGCCCATTCGTGATGAAGCCCGCGTCCCGAACACCACTCGGCGCCATCATCATGGGCGAAATTCTAGCAGAGACGGACCTGCCGGAAGGCGCATTCTCTATACTCGCCTGTTCGCGGGATGGCGCTGATCTGTTCACCGTCGATGACCGACTTAAGCTGCTGTCCTTCACCGGCTCGCCCGGTGTTGGTTGGGATTTGAAGGCGCGTTGCGGCAAAAAGAAGGTCGTTCTGGAGCTAGGGGGCAACGCCGCTGTTGTCGTCGATGCGGACACCCAGAATCTGGACGACGCTGTCAATCGCATCATCTTTGGTGCCTTCTACCAGTCGGGCCAATCTTGCATCGGCGTTCAGCGAATCATGATCCACGAAGACATTTATGATGTGATGAAGGAAAAGTTGGTCGCCAAAACGGTAACGCTGGTCAAGGGCGATCCGAAGATCCGCGAGACTTTCATAGGGCCTATGATCTCGGCGAAAGAAGCATCTCGTCTACACGGTTGGATCGAAGCGGCGGATGCTGCTGGCGGTAAGATCCTTTGTGGCGGCACCCTCAACGGAGCGATGCTGGATGCGACCTTAATGGAAAATGTTCCGCTGGACCAGGACCTGTGTGTGGAAGAGGCGTTTGGCCCTGCAGCGGTCCTCCAGAAATTCTCCACGTGGAACGACGCTATCTCGATGGTAAATGACAGCAAGTTTGGACTACAGGCTGGCATCTTCACTCGCGACTTCTACAAAGTGCAGCAGGCATGGGACGAAATGGAAGTTGGCGGCGTGGTGGTCGGAGATGTGCCGTCCTACCGTGTAGACAACATGCCTTATGGCGGCGTGAAAGATTCAGGAATAGGCAGAGAGGGAGTTCTCTTTGCGATGGAAGACATGACTGAAATCCGCAACCTGGTCATCCGCACACCACCATCATAATCTGCTGATCTTTTGCACAATTGCAAAGCGCAGAACCATGCTTGACGCTTTTCAATTGTGCCTCTCCAAGGAACAGAGTGATTCGGTTAGGTGCCCTGACCTCGGATCAAGTTAAGCGGCAAAACAAGCCAGGTAACACAGCATTCGCTCGCAGCGAAGATCGCGTACAACCCTCCCCTGAACCAAACCGTTACGTCTCAACCCGTTCGCGCTAGAAGCGCGAAGAGTTCACCACTCCAGGTCATCAGGAATTGGATAGTCTTTATAAGGATCGTCTTCATCAACGATATCATTTGAACGGTCATGCAGAAACAACACCGTCTCGGCACTACGCGCTTCAATTTTTCGCGCAACTATTTCCGGCACAAGATCGTACTTATCCCCCACCCGAACGATTGCCAGGTAACCTTTGTTCAACTGCGTTTTGTTTTCTTCAGAAATATAGATCTTCTTGATCTTGGCTTGATCGTCAAAATTATAAGCAACATCACCGTCCTGACGCTGCGAGTTTGATGCGATCAACTGCTTAACCTGCGCGGATAACGCTTTCGCTTTAGCCAACTCATTAAGCCTTTCATTTTTCTGGCGATCTTCCTCGAGTTTTTTTAGTCGCGCAGCTTCAACTTCCTCCTTCGCCTCGTCAACATCTATCCCCTTTTTAATACGCAGATCGGAACGCAACGCTCCTTTTTCTGCTTTGCGCACCTGTTTAGCGGTGACAAGGCCAGCTTCTTTTAATTGATCTCTCAGGCTCCCGAGAGGCTTTTTCTTTTTAGACATTTAAACCCCACCACCTATCGACTAAGAGAAACTGAATCATGCAATTGATCATAGTTCTGATAGCCCAGCATCGGCGTCACATATCGCTGCCAGGCCTGATCAAGTTCGGATTGAAGTTCTGCTGAAATCTTCTGTTTCGAATCACCCACTCTGCCCGTCACCACCATTTCCAGCACACCACCAGGCACCAACTCCTGATACTTTTCCTTATGTCGGGACATAAACCCAAAAGTGGCCTGTTCAACCACCTTCTGCTGAAGGATTTTGCTGGGATCAAGCCCCATAAACCGCGCGATTCTCCTGACAGCAGCAGGCAAATTCAACTTCATATCTTCGTAGGCGATATAGAGCACCTGACCGTCGTAATCTGCGGAATGAAAATCAACCAGGTGCTGATAATAATTCAGTCGAAACATGTTCTGCGGGCCGCAGCTCCGATCCAGCAGGAAAAAATGTCTCGCCATCATTTCAATGGAAATGACATCAGGGTCAAACAGCACACCTGACCAAAAATTATAATAGGAAACCAACGTGTCTCCAGGATTCCTGATGATGTTAATCACCTTACCACCAGGCGGTAACTCAGAGAGCTGCATATGGGATTTGAACAGGTGCGGCGAAAATTTCTGGGGCCTGGACAGGTCATGTCCGAACCGATACCCCATTTCGATCCAAGGGAACACTTCACTAATATTGCCGAAACTAACATCCCCCGCCGATCGCAGCCCGTGCGCAATTTGGCCAGCCCAGGTGGTTCCACACTTCGGATAAGTCGAGATCACAACCTCAGTCGCTTCCATCGGCTCGGCAAGCGCCTGCAAAGCCGGCTCCTCAAAGGGTTGGCTGACGATCTGTAGCAGTTGCTCTTCTGTTTCAATCATGACGTTATCGTACTCAAGGGAAAAAAGCTTACCTCACCTTGGGTATTGATTAAACCGAGCCCCGAATTACCGAATGGAAAACGAAACACTACCATCTTCAAAATTCTGGCAGTCCTCAGCATCGTTACACCGGCTGCATCGCTTGCTGGCGCGGATGACCAACATCGAGGAATCTTCAAAATTCGGATCAATATTCTGCTGCGCTTACGATAGAGAACCAGCCGGCAAAGGAAGCCGCAAAAACGGTTTTACTGAAAGAATCACCTTAGTATCAATCCAGAGATTGGGAGGGACGTTGAAATTGTCTATACTCCGCGACTTCGTGCCATATTTCACGATTTGATAAGCACCCAGGGACGTAGTTAATTGACGGGCAATGTATCGGCTTCACAGATCGCGAGAAACTTCGCCTCGCCTTCTTATACTAAAGCACTCTTTCAGTTCGGCAACTCGTTGATACTCTATGTAACATCAGTCTACCTGATGTTCGCACTGCTCCCGGTTTCCTATGACTATGTCCTTGCGATCTCTCTGCTTGCGACTGTGGCTCACGTTCGACTATTCATGATTGGGCACGACTGTGCCCACCAGTCTTATTTGCCAAGAAAAGGCTGGCAGAACAAGGCACTTGGCAACTTTATTGGCGTATTGACCAACACCCCCCTCAACTATTGGGGCAGCCAGCATCTGATGCACCACCAGACCGTTGGAAACCTGCCTCGATGGCTTCACTGGGCGACCGGCAATATCGGCTACCACTACCTGCACCATCTGAATCC